>Ga0137371_10001288_pt1 | contig 19919 bp, 18 predicted proteins | sample SagtaG_7_FD_104919 | JGI IMG/M metagenome (GOLD analysis project Ga0137371, IMG submission 104919) | Vadose zone soil microbial communities from Sagehorn Ranch, Mendocino, California, USA - Sage1_R_40_16 metaG | ecosystem: Environmental > Terrestrial > Soil > Vadose zone | place: USA...
CCGACGAATCCAGTCCGTGGCCGTGGTTTGTAGCGGGCTAGTGCTAATCGCAGCCGGGCTCGGGATGTTCATGACGTGGCGAGGTCTCGGACGCGTCCGAGCGGCTGGCGACGTGCCGCCTTTGCCCTGTACTCAGGTACAGGGTTCAGGCTAGAGGGATGCGCACCAGCGAACTTGCCGAGCGGGCCGGGGTGAACACGCAGACGTTGCGGTACTACGAGCGGCGCGGGCTTCTGGCCCGTCCGCCGCGCTCGGCCTCGGGCTACCGCAACTACCCGGCCTCCGCGGAGCAGCTGGTGCGGTTCGTCAAACGCGTGCAGGAACTGGGCTTCTCGCTGGACGAGGCAGCTCAACTTGTTCAGCTGGCGGCGGGTGGTCCCCGGGCCTGTGCGAGCGCGCGGGCTCTGGCCACGGCGCGGATCGGCGAGATCGAGCGGCGGCCGCGGATCGAGCTGGCGGCGTTGATGGCCTACGAGGGGCAGATCGCCGGGGTCGGCGACCGGCCGCCGGGTCGGAGGTTGCGCGGCGCCGCGATCCGCGCCATGCAGCGCCGCTCGGCCGCCGAGCTGGCCAGGCGGCGCGCCGCGATCGCCGCCGCCGTCGGCGAGGTCGCCAAGCTGGAGATCGTCAACGGGGGCGGCACCGGCAGCCTCGAGCTGACCGCCGCGGAGGACGCCGTCACCGAGGTAGCCGCCGGCTCAGGCTTCTACGCGCCCGCCCTCTTCGACCACTACAGCCGCTTCTCGCTCACCCCCGCCGCCGGCTTCGCGCTGCCGATCGTGCGCAAGCCGGCGCCTAGCGTAGCGACGGCGCTGGGCGGCGGCTACCTCGCCTCCGGCAGCGGCGACGCGGCGCGCCTTCCCACTCCGTGGCTGCCACCGGGCCTGAGGCTCGACCCGGAGGAGGGCGCCGGAGAGGTGCAGACGCCGCTCGGCGGGCCGCCGGCGGCGGAGCTGCAGATCGGCGATCGCGTCTACTTCCGTCACGCCAAGGCGGGCGAGATGTGCGAGCGCTTCGACTCGCTGTACCTGGTGGAAGGTGGCGAGGTGGTCGACGAGGTCCCCACCTACCGCGGCGAGGGCAAGGCCTTCCTCTAGACGGCTGCAAACCGGCGCATCTCGGGGTCTTCGGTCGGCCGGATCGGGTCACGCACAGAACAGTGCGCTCCCCTCACCAGCCTCCCTGCATCCCCCGACCTGCTTGGTTTTGGCCGTCTAACTCCCCAGAACTCTTGCTGCGTACTCATTCGTGAAAACCCGATCCGGGTCGAGCCGGTTGCGAGCCGCCTGGAACTCGGCCCAGCGGGGGTAGCGCGGCGCCAGGGTCTCCGCGGTCTGGAAGTGGCGCTTGCCCCAGTGCGGGCGCCCGCCGAAGCCGTCCATGATCTCCTCAACCGCCTCGAAGTAGGGACGCCACTCCATCCCGCGGTACTGGTGGACGGCGATGTAGGCGGTGTCGCGCTCGTGCGAGGGACTGAGGAGGGCGTCGTCGGCGGCGGTCACCCGCATCTCGATCGGGAAGAAGACCGGGTAGCGGTTGGAGCGCACCCACTCGATCACCCGCCGCGCCGCCTCGGGACCGTGCTCGCGCGGCACGCCGTACTCCATCTCGGTGAAGCGGACGCGGCGCTCGTTGGCGAAGACCCGGTCGCTGCGGTCGGTGACGGCGCTGCCGGACGCGAGGCGCGCGGCGAGCCGGGAGAGGCGCGGGATCGCGGCGGGGAAGAGCTTGCCCACCGCCGAGATCGCCTCCAGCGCCCAGTTCTCCAGCACGACGTCGTTGAGGTAGGCGGCGACCCTTCCCCGCGGGCGGGGCGCCGCCCCGGTCCGGTTGCGCTCCAGCACCAGGGCCGAGTCGGCGTAGGGGAAGGTGAAGAGCTCGAAGTGGTCGTTGGCGTCGGCGCGCTCCTGGAAGGCGTCGAGGACCTCCTCCCGCGGGCAGGGCGTGTCGACCCGGCGCAGGGCGAAGGCGGGGACGCAGCGCAGCGTCACCGCCGAGATCGCGCCGAGGGCGCCGATCCCGACCCGCGCCGCGCGCAGCAGGTCGGGATCGCCGGCGCCGACCTGGCGGACGCTGCCGTCGGCAAGGACCAGCTCGAGCGCCTCCACCTGGGCGGAGAGGTTGCGCAGTCGCGCGCCGGTGCCGTGGGTGCCGGTCGAGATCGCTCCGGCGATCGTCTGGCGGTCGATGTCGCCGAGGTTCTCCATCGCCAGCCCCAGCCGGTCCAGCTCCTCGTTCAGGTCGGCGAGGACCGTGCCGGCTCCCACCTCGATCAGGCCGGAGGAGGGGTCGGCTTCGAGCACCCCGCTCAGCGCCCCGACGTCGACCATCGTGCCATCGGTCAGCGCCGTCTCGGTGAAGGAGTGGCCCGCGCCGGCAACGCTGACCTTGCGGCCCGCCAACGCGGCGGCGGCGACCGCCTCCACCAGCCGGTCGCGGTCGTCTGGACGCACGACCTCAGCTGGAGCGCACCGCTGGTCCCCGACCCAGTTGCGCCAGGCAGCGGACACCCGCGTGTCCCCGGCGGAAGCCATCTGGGGAGCCCAGTCTCGCTAGGTCGCCGCCGGTCTGGCCATGGCCGCGCCGAGTGAGCGGTACGCGTAGCTTGCCGTGACGAGCAGCAGGGCGGCGATCGCGAAGCTGGGCGGAGCGTTCCCGACAGCGGTCGCCGTGACGCCGGCGCCGACGCCGCCGACCACCTGCCCGGCGGCCCAGGCCATGTTCGAGAGCCCGGAAGCGAAGCCCTGGTGCAGGCGGCTGGTTTCCGCCGCCTCCGAGAGCATGGTGAGAGCCGGGGCGAAGCAGATCCCGGCGCCCAGGGAGGTGGCGATCAGCGCGGTCATCACCAGGCCAAGCGTCTGGGCGACCGCGACCATCGACATCGCCACCGCGCAGACGACCAGTCCGGTGACGAACGGGGCGCGGCGCCCAACCCTGTCGGAATAGCGACCGGCGACCGGCGCCAGGCAGGCCTCGAAGGCCGCGCCGACGATGAAGCCGCCGGCGATCAGCCCATGCCCACCCCCCAGCTCGGCGATCCGCAGCGGCACCAGCACCTCGATCGCGCCGAACATCACCGAGGGGATCGCGACGAAAGCTGTCGCGGCCAGCATCGGCCGGCTGGCGATCGCCACCGCCACCTCGCGCAAGGCCTGCCGTTTCGGCGCCGTCGCCTCGGGTAGGCGGGCCGCGATCGCCGCCATCAGGAAGGAGACGCCGAAGACCGCGCCGAAGACGGGTTCGGTGCCGATTTCAGCCGCGAGCGCCCCCAACGCCGGCCCCAGCAGGGCGCCCGCCACGGCCGTCCCCAGGGCCGTGCCTATCACCGAGCCGCGACGCTCCGGGGGCGCCGTGGTCACCAGCCAGGTCAGCGCTCCCGACCAGATCAGGGCACCGGCGATCCCCTGCGTGAAGCGGGCGGCGTCGAGCAGGGCAAGCTCGTTCGCGAAGCCGAAGGCGGCGCTGGCGACTCCGAGCAGCAGCAGTCCCCCGATCACGGTCCGGCGCGGGCCGATCCACGCCGCGAGCAGTCCGGCGGGCAGCGAGGCGACCAGCGTTCCCGCGGCATAGGAGGCGGTGAGGACCCCGGCCTGCGCCTTGCTGAGGCCGAGTTCGGCGACGTAATCGGGCAGCAACGGGGCGATCGCCGCAAAGAACGCGACATCGAAGAAGACCATCGCCGAGGTGAGATAGAGCAGGCGGCGCATGCAGACAATACAATCATCTAGAGCGATCGCTGTCCTGCGCCGCAGCGTCTAGCATCGGATGTCCGGCTAGCCCCGGAGGGGTGGCAGAGCGGTTGAATGCGGCGGCCTTGAAAGCCGTTAGGCGTCGTAAGGCGTCTCGTGGGTTCGAATCCCACCCCCTCCGTCTCATCAACTCCGTTCATAGGCCCGAATCCCGCTCGCGGGCAGAGTCGGCGCCTTTCAGCGGGTACGTCGATGCGGCAGCGTTCGAACCGACCTCAGGTATCTCGGTCTCCTTCCGATAATCAGGGGGTGGAATCGACCGAGGCGAAGACCCTCATCCGCATTTGCCAGCCTCGCTTCCGCAGCTTCTCCGAGGCGGCCGAGTCGGTCCTTGACGCTCTCGCCGATGTCGTTCCCGGCGTCCTCCTGCTGAGTCAGATGGTTCCGGACGAGCAGGCCTGTCGAGTCATCGGCATTCAGGGCGCCGGGGTGGATGGCGTGTACAGGGGCGCGACCCTGCCCCTTGGCTCACCACCGAACGGTGACGAGGGGGCCCGCGGCGCCCCCGACCCGGCGACGAACAGCGAGATCGATCGGGAGTTCCTCCATTCGCTGGGCGTGGAGGCGTGCTTTGACGTTCCACTCGAGATGAGCGACGGCAGGATCGTCGGCACGCTCTCCGCTCTGGACTCCCGCCCCGGCGCCTACCGTTGCGAGCACGTCGCGATGCTCGGCATCGCGGCGCGACTGCTGAGCTACGAATGGGAGAGCGTCGAGCGGCGCGCCGAGCTGCGGCGGCTTCGCGGGCGTCTCCCGGAGAGTGCGAACGTCGACCCCGAGACCGGCCTTCTCAACCGCGACGGCTTTCTCGACCTGCTGGATCACGACTGGCGCCTGGCGGAGCGGGGGACCGTGGAGTCGGTGCTGGTCGCCTTTCGGGTCAACGGCAATTCCGATCGGAGCCCCAATGGCGATGCGATGAGCAAGCTCGCCCTGAAGATCGCGGCGGAGGTGCTGGAGGCGAGCGTTCGGACGACGGATCGTGCCGGCCGCGTCGACGAGACGACGCTCGCGGCGACGCTCGTCGGATGCCGGCTGGAGCAGGCGCCCGTGTTCGTGGAGCGTTTCCGAGCGGCGCTGGAACGGGTGACCCGTGGCGGCAATCCTCGGGTCGAGCTATCGCATGGCATTCAGGCGCTGGGCGGCGTCTCTTCCCCCCAGGAAGCGCTCGATCTCGCGGATGCCATTGCCGGCGCGCCCAAGCGGCATGGGGGGTCGCGGGAGCCGGCCTATCAGGAGGTGGCCGAGTGAGCGAAGTTGCCACATCCGACGCTCGTGTCGACGTGGCGGTGGCCGCCCCCCACGCGCCGGGGATCACCCCGCCGTCCAGACTCGACCGTCAGGGCGTCTTCCTAACCGATATCATCGTCGATCTTGGATTTGCCGACCAGGGTGCGGTTCGGGAAGCCGTCGAAGCAGCCCGCCAGTCGGCGAAGACCCCTGAGCGCTGCCTTCTCGACAACGGCGTCATCGACGAGCGCCAGCTTTCCCTCGCGCTCGCGGAGCGCAATGGCCTCGATCACGTCGACCTCGACCTGTTCGACGTGGAGCCGGAGGCGGTCGGCCTGATCGACAAGTCGACGGCTGCCAGGTACACGGCGCTGCCGATCGCGTTTGCCTCTGACGGAGCGTTGATTGTCGCGCTCGAGGATCCGTACGACATGCTGGGAATCAGCGACATCGAGGTGATCGCGAAGAGCGAGGTGCGCCCCGTGGTCGCCACCGGGACGCAGATCCAGGGACTGATCGAGCGCTTGCCGGAGTGCCTGCCAGTCCCGCCGCCTCAGCCGCCCGACGAGTCCTCGGCGCCCGGGTCGTTGCCCGAACCGGAGCCTCAGCCCGAACCGGAGCCGGAGACCGAGGTCGCGGAGGAGCCCGAGCCCGAGGAGACCGAGCCGGCCCCGGTACCCGTGCCCGAGCCGGCGCCCCAGCCCGAGCTGCCCAACCCGGCGGCGGCCGGACGGCCCCAGCCCGAACCGGCCCCGGAGCCCGCTCCGCTCAGCGACGATCCCGGAGAGCTCTTGGCGACGCTCGTCGCCTTGCAGGACCGCACGCGCCACGCCATCGCCTTGGCCGAGGCGACCGAACATCGAATCGACGAGCTGGAGGATGTCGACGCCCGGGCGCGGGAGGCGGCAGCGACGCTCGCCGACGAGCGCGCCCAGTTCGAACAGGAGCGCCGGCAGGGCGCCGAGCGAGAGCAGGACCTGCGGCACGAGCTCGCTGCGGCGCGGGACAGGATCGCCGCGCTCGAGCAGAGCCTGGCCGAGGTCCGCGCCGCCGCGGAGCTCGCGAGGACGGCCACCGAGAAACTCGCCGCTCTGAGCTCGACCGCGGACGCGGACCTGACCCCTACCCGACATCAAGCCGAGAAAGGCGGCTCTTGACCTCGGAGCTCGAATAGCGTTTCATAGCCCCGCTCCCGGATCCCCTGTGCATGTGAGAGGCTCGGGGCGTGGATATCGCCAAGATTCTGCCGCTGGCGTTCGTGATGATCGCGGGGCCGCAGATCATCAGCGCCTTCTTCTTCGCCACCAGCGAGTCATGGGCGAAGGTCTCCTCCGCCTACGTCGTCGGCGCCGCCATCTCGATCACGGCGGTGGTCAGCGCCGCCTATCTGCTCTCCAAGGGCGCCAGCAGCAGCAGCGAAGAAAGCGACTCCGGCCTCACCACGATCGATTACGTCGTCGTGGCCCTCCTCCTCTTCGCCGCGATCCACACCTTCCGCAAGCGGGGCGAGGGCGAGCCGCCTAAATGGATGGGCAAGCTCCAGGCGGCGACGCCGAAGGCGACCTTCGTCCTCGGCTTCCTCCTGCTCGGTTTCTTTCCCAGCGACCTCGTCACCTCGATCAGCGTCGGCAGCTTCCTCGGCAACCACGGCGACCCCTGGTGGCATGGGCTTCCCTTCGTCGGCCTGACCTTGCTCCTGCTGGCGCTACCGGCGCTGCTCGTCGTTGTACTCGGCCACCGCGCGCGGGCGTTCTTGCCAAAGGTGCGGGACTGGATGAACACGAACTCGTGGATCATCAGCGAGGTCGTGATCGTCTTCTTCATCGTGATCGTCCTCAGCGGTTAGCCCGCCGAGGCGACCGGCGCCGTCCAACCTCCCAGATGCGACGTTTTCCACATGTAATGGGTCGACAACGCGTTGCACCCCGGGGTGTGCGCCGAGCTACTCGGCCAGCTCGACGCGCTCGATCGTCTGGGGCGCGACGGGACGGTCGGACCCGTCGGTCTCGGTCCCCTCGATCGCGTCGACGACCTCCATGCCGTCGACGACCTCACCGAAGACGGTGTGCTTGCCGTCCAGCCACGGCGCCGCCTCGGTGGTGATGATGAAGAACTGCGAGCCGTTGGTGTCGGGACCGGCGTTGGCCATCGCCAGGGCGCCGCGCACGACCTTGTGGTCGTTGATCTCGTCCTCGAAGGTGTAGCCCGGTCCCCCGCGCCCCGTCCCCTCCGGGCAGCCACCCTGGATCATGAAGTCGGGGATGACGCGGTGGAAGACGAGGCTGTCGTAGAAGCCGTCGGCGGCGAGCTTGCGGAAGTTCTCCACCGTCTTAGGTGCGTCGTCGCCGTGCAGCTCGAGCACGATCTGGCCGGCACTGGTGTGGAGGGTCGCCTGCGACATCCGGGCCAACCCTACCCAAGTGAACGAGCGATGAGTTGACATCCCCATAGGGTCATCGACTCATCACTCGAACGGAGTCAGCCCGTGACATACACGGTGATCGACCGGGAAGCGCCTGGGACGTAGGGCCAGCGCTCCTCGGAGAGAGCGATGGCGCGGAGGCGGATGCTGGCCGAGCCGCTGATGTAGCGGAAGCGGTAGCGGGCACGGAAGCGACCGCTGTGGTCGCTGCGGGTGACGAGGATCGGGCGCCAGCGGTGGGCGGCCGACTCGTAGTACTGGACCGCGACCAGCTTGCCGCGGCGCGGCAGCGGCGCGCCGAGCGTCCGCACCCGGCCCCCCATCCGCACGACCTCGCCGGTGCGCAGCTTCCGCGGCGTGGCACGGAAGGAGATCCCGCCGCGCACCCGCAGCGCCAGCGCCGGGCGCCGCGACGGCTCCAGATCGGCGTCCCCCGGATAGGCGACCGTGATCCGCCGCGACGGGCCCGCGATCAGCTCGAGCTGAAAGCCGCCGTGCGGCCCGGTCTCGACCGTCTCCACACTGGGCTGGACGAGAGCGCCGCGCGAAGGCCGCGAGACGATCCGCAGCCTGCGATCCGCCAGACCCGCGCCGTCGGCGTCGAGGAGCCGACCGGCGAGGACCGCAGCCGCCCCGAACGGAACGGTCGCCGCCGGGCCGCCGCGTCCACGCCAGCGCAGACGAGCGAAGAGACGCGTCTTCTTCCTCGTCGCGCTCGCCCTCTGCGCGGCGGCGACGGCCGCCCGCTTGCGCAGGGCCATCTCGGTGCCGTCGGCGCGGCGCGTCGTCGTGGTGGCGTTCCCCGCCGCGTCGAGCGCATCCGCCCGGAAGAGATAGGTGCCGGGCCCGAGGTTGTCGGGAACGTGCGCGCTGAGGCGCGCCGCGCCCGACTCCGGGCCCGGTTCGAATTTGGTCGGCAGCTCGGCCCACTGCTCGGCGTCGATCCGGCGGTAGCCGATCTGACCGCTTGCCGGCCCCGAGTGAGCATCGGCGATGTCGGCGCGAACCGTGTCCGGCAGGCTGGACTCGGACGTCGCGTCCGCTGGGGTCGGCTCGAAGGCGACGCCCGGCGCGACGTTGTCGAAGCGCAGCGGCACGTCGAGCGCGGAGCCCGGAGCGTCGTTGCCGGCTTCATCGCGCAGCCAGATGTGGAAGGTGTAGAGACCCGGACCGGGGACCGTACGGTCGGCGATCGCGGTGAGGTCGCGTCCAGGCGCGTATTTGACACCGCTGTCGAAGCCGGCCGGGCCGGTGATACGCCAGAAAGCGCCGCCGATCGGGCTGGCGGGACCCTGGTCCGGGTTGGCCCAGGAGAGGTCGAAGTCGTCGGTCCGCCGCCAGCCTTCGCCCCCCGCCAGCGTGAGGTTGCGTGGGTGGGCCGGCGGGTTGTTGTCGACGTAGAAGGTCTGGTCGGACGTGCAGCCGCCGTTGCCGGCGAAGTCGGTGACGCAGTGGTGGATGCTGTGGGGACCGTCGCTGAAGCGGGTGGTGTCGATCGTCGTGTTGCCGGAGACGCCGGTCAGGCAGGGCCGCATCTGCGTCGCCCGCCACTCGCCGCTGATGTAGGCCTTCGCGCAGGGGTACTCGGTGAGGTTGACGCGGGCGCCGTCGACGGCCGTTTCGCCGTAGCGGATTCCGGCGCCGGTGTCGGTGCCCCAGAAGTTGACGTTCTGCGCACCGCGCCGCCAGCCGCCGGCGGTCACGTCTCCGCCGATCCCCGCCGCCGGCCACTGGTTGTCCTCGATCGTGATGGTCAGCGCGCGGACCGCGGACCACGAGCCGGGTTCGAGGCTGCACCATTTGCTTTCGGCCCTGGCGCAGAGCAGGCGATCCTCGAGGGCGGGCTGGGCAGGGTTGAAGCCGGCGACGAACTCGCGCGGAGTCGTGTCCGTGGCGGCGGCTGAGGCGAAGACGTCGAAGCCGCCGCTCCAGGTGCCGACGCCGATCCGCTGCTCTATGCCGTCGTGGAGGGCGTGCCACCAGGTACCGCGCACCTGGGAGATGGCGGTGCCGGCCGGCGCCTCCCAGCGCCAGCGGGCGAAGCGGGTGCCGGAGACGGTCGACTGCCCGTCGCGGGTGAAGCTCTTCAGGTGGACGCCGTCGAAGGGATCCTGGCCGGCGGGAGGCACGCACCAGCCGTACTGACGGAACTTGGCGCCGCCGGTCGTGTCGGCCCAGCTGGCGTCGGCGCCGACGTACCAGCCGCACTGGGCGACTGCGTACTTCCCCGCCTTCGCCTCCCGAGCCGCCAGCAGCAGCAGCGCCAGCGCCAGCGCGACCCCCAGCATCGCGATTCGCCCGAGCCCGACCCGTGTCCCCGACATAACCCCTCCTTCGCTCGACAGCATCTGCCGGGTTAAGGGATTGGAGGACGAAACTCTCCCCCCACCCCGATCGTGGGTGCCGCTGGATGGGAGGACCGACACTGGCCCACCACCCCTGCGTGCGGGTCGCCTCCCGTGCCCCTCCATCCGCCCACGGGGGAAGGTCCGGGGTCTGGCCTTTGAGAGAATGAACTCGATGTCCGTCCCCACCCAGGACAAGATCACCGAGAAGCTGCGCGCCGTGATCGACCCCGAGCTGCGCCGCTCGATCGTCGAGCTGGGCATGGTCCGCTCGATCGAGGTCAAGGACAGCGGGCGGGTCGAGGTCGTCGTCTCGCTGACCACGGCGGGCTGCCCGATCCGCTCCCACTTCGAACAGGCGGTGGCGAAGCAAGTCTCCGAGCTGGACGGGGTGACCGAGGTCGCGGTCGGCTTCGACGTCCTCTCCGACGAGGAGAAGGGCAACCTCCAGCAGACGCTCGGACGCGGCAAGCTGCCGGAGGGCGCGCTGGCCCAGGTCAAGAACGTGATCTGCGTCGCCTCCGGCAAGGGCGGCGTCGGCAAGTCGACGATGACCGCCAACCTGGCCGCGGCGCTGAGCGCCGAGGGCTATCCCGCCGGCGCCCTCGACTGCGACGTCTACGGCTACTCGATCCCGCGCATGCTCGGCGTCAACCGCAAGCCCGAGGTGAACGCGGAGCGCAAGATCCTGCCGCTGGAGGCGGCCGGCGGCGTAAAGGTGATGTCGATCGGGTTCTTCGTCGAGGAGAACGCCGCGGTGGTCTGGCGCGGGCCGATGCTGCACAAGGCGATCCAGCAGTTCCTCGAGGACGTCGCCTGGGACGACCTCGACTACCTGTTGCTAGACCTGCCCCCGGGCACCGGCGACGTCTCGATGACGCTGGCCCAGCTCCTGCCGCAGGCACGGGTCGTCGTCGTCACAACGCCGCAGCCGGCGGCGCAGTCAGTGGCGCGCCGCGCCGCCGAGATGGCGGCCAAGTTCGACCTCGAGCTGCTCGGCGCGATCGAGAACATGTCCGGCTTCACGACCCCCGGCGGCGAGCGCTTCACGATCTTCGGCGAGGGCGGCGGCCAGCTTCTCGCCGACGAGCTGGACATCCCCCTGCTCGGCAAGGTGCCGCTCTCCGAGGCGCTGCGCGAGCACGCCGACTCCGGCACCCCCCTGGTCACCGCAGAGCCCGACGCCCCGGCCTCCCAAGCGATCCGCCAAGCCGCCCGCGGCATAGTCGCCGCCACCCCTCAGGAGCTGCCGGTCCTGCAGGCTGCCCCCGCCAATACGGAGCCAGCGCCGGTAGGCGGCACTCCACTCCCGGTCATTCAGTAAGCAAGGCCCGGGCGCTCAGACCTTGCTCTTGTAGTAGTCGGCGTTGATCTCGGCGTATTTGGCCCACTCGGCGGGGAGCTGGTCCTCGGCGAAGCAGGCGTCGACCGGGCAGGCCTCGACGCAAGCGTCGCAGTCGATGCACTCGTCGGGGTCGATGTAGAGCATCTCGACCGAGTCGTAGTCGGGCTCGTCCGGGGTCGGATGGATGCAGTCGACGGGACAGACCTCGACGCACGAGTTGTCCTTGGTGCCGATGCACGGCTCGGCGATGACGTAGGTCATTCGAGTGCTTTCTCCTGAGTCGTCGTTTCGGTGCGGGGCAGGGAGCCAGGCCCCGCCAAAGCGCAAGCGCACATTTTAGAGTCTGGCGCCCGACTCCGCGTGTGGGGCTGGGATGATGTGGCCGTGCTGCTGCTGACCGGAGCCACCGGGAGCGTCGGCTCGCGGCTGCTGCCGCTGCTGCTCGAGCGAGGCGAGGAGGTGCGCTGCCTGGTCCGCGAGCCGCGGCGGCTGGGCGAGCGGCGTGTCGACGTGCAGATCGCGCTTGGCGACCTCGGCGAGATGTCGGACCCCTACCTGGTGCGCCAGGCGCTGCGCGGCGTCGACACGGTGATCCACCTGGCAGCGACGATCCGCGACCAGCCGCCGAAGCGGATCGAGGAGCTGAACGGGCTGGCGACCGTGCGGCTGCTGCGCGCCGCCGAGCGCAGCGGCGTCGAGCGCTTCGTCTTCTTCAGCGCCCTCAACGCCTCCGCCACGCAGCGCACCCGCTTCTTCCGGGCCAAGTGGGTGGCCGAGCGAGCCGTCGAGTCCTCGCCCCTGCGGACGGCAGTCTTCGCACCCTCGATCGTCTACGACCGCAGCGACCCCTGGGTGACCCTGCTGCGCCGCTTCTCCTTCCTGCCGGTGATGCCTGTCTCGGGGAGGGGCCAGGCCCGCTTCCAGCCGATCTGGGCCACAGACGTGGCCCGCTGCGTAGTCGCCGCGCTCGACCACCACGGTGCCGAGGAGGTGCCCCGACATAGCCGGTGGCGGCAAGCTGGCGCCGAGGACAACGGGAAGGCCGGGACACGCTGGGAGCTGGCTGGCCCCGAGGCGCTCAGCTACGACGAGATGTCCGACCTGGTCAGCCGCGTCGCGGGCCGGCCGCGGCCGCTCGTCCACCTGCCGCTGCCGCTAGTCCGTTCGGGCCTGCTGGCGATCCGCTCCCTCTTCGGCGAGGCCGTGTTCGCGACCTGGGAGGAGGCCGAGCTGATGGAGGTGCCGATGGTGAGCGAGCGGGGCACGGCGGATGCGGAGGAGCTGGGCGTCGTCCCGCGAAGGATGGGCGATGTCCTCGCCGAGGGCTGATTCGCACACCGCCAGGCGATACACGAGCGTGGCAGCCGTGTTTCGGGCGGAAGTGGAGGCTCCGAGGGAACGAGCTGTGAAGAGCGGCTCTAAAAGATCGGCCCGTGGGACCGGGCGCATTCTGAGGCGGACCTTGGCCGTGGCGACTGTCGCCGCGACGCTGTCGGCGGCGACCGGCGCCGCGAGGGCGCTGACGCTTGCTCCGCCCAAACCGAACGTCTTCTTCGGGGTCAGCGACCGCGGCACGACCGCCGAGTTCAACGAATTCGCCGAACTGCTCGGCAAGCACCCGGCGCTGCTCGAGACCTTCCACCCCTGGGGCAACAGCCTCAACGAGGCGTACGAACGCTGGCGCGAAACGGCTACCCGGCCGATCCTGCACATCTCGACGACCGACGACCAGACGCTGGCCGAGCTGATCACGCCGCAGCAGATCGCGCTCGGCGCCGGCGACGACTACCTGCTCCAGCTCAACGACTTCTTCGCCAAGCGCGGCCTGCCCGCCTACGTCAGGCCGCTCGGCGAGCCCAACCGCTGCCTCAACGCCTGGTCGGCGGTCAACTGCGACGGTTCTCCGAAGGGCGGCGAACACACGACCGGCTGGTACAAGCAGGCCTTCCGCAGGATCGTCACGATCGTGCGCGGCGGCGGCACTCTCGAACAGATCGACGCGACGCTGGCAGGCATCGGCCTGCCGCCGCTCAACCGCACGAAAGGCCCCAACCCGTCGAGCCTGCCGGCTGCGCCGGTGAGCATCATCTGGAGCCCGTTGCCGGGCGGCTCGCCGCGGGTGAAAGGCAACTTCCCGGGCAACTACTGGCCGGGCGCGCGCTGGGTCGACTGGGTCGGCACCGACTTCTACTCGCAGTATCCGTTCTGGCGCGACCTCGATCGCTTCTACGCGGGGAAGCAGTGGAAGCGCAAGCCACTCGCGATCACCGAGTGGGCGGTCGCCGGCATCGACGAACCGCGCTTCGTCAAGCAGCTCGTCGCCTGGACCGTGAAGCGCCCGCGGGTGCGGATGCTCGTCTACTACGACGGCTTCGGCACTCCCGCCGAGAACACCTACGACCTGAGCCACTACCCGCGCACCACCAACACCCTTCGCCTCAAGGTCCGCCGCCCCAGCTTCCTCCAGTACGCGGAATACAACGCCGGTACCCTACAACCGCTGCCGCCCCCGCCTCCCAAAACCCGTAGATGACGAGAGGCCCGGCGTTTGCCGGGCCTCTTGAAAAGCCACTCGCCTGTTAGGGCGAGCATACGCCTGGGGCGTCCCTACATCATCCCGCCCATGTCTGGCATGCCCCCGCCGCCGGGCATTCCGACCGCTTCCTTCTCGGGCGGTTCGGCGACGACGGCCTCGGTGACGAGGATGTTCTTGGCGATCGAGGCAGCGTTCTGAAGCGCAGAGCGCGTCACCATCGTCGGGTCGATGACGCCGTCTTCGATCAGGTCGCCGTACTCGCCGGTGTCGGCGTTGAGGCCTTCGCCCGGCTTCAGGTCGCGGACCTTGTTGACGACGACCGAGCCCTCCAGGCCGGAGTTCTCGGCGATTTGCCGCACCGGCTCCTCCAGAGCGCGGTGGACGATGCGGGCGCCGGTCGCCTCGTCCGGGTCGCCGAGCGACTCGGGGTCGAGACCCGCCTGGGCGTTGAGCAGCGCCACGCCGCCGCCCGGCACGACGCCCTCCTCGAGCGCCGCCCGGGTCGCCTGAAGGGCGTCCTCGACACGGTGCTTGCGCTCCTTCATCTCGGTCTCGGTGGCGGCGCCGACCTTGACCACCGCGACGCCCCCGGCCAGCTTGGCCAGCCGCTCCTGGAGCTTTTCGCGATCGAATTCGGAGTCCGTGTTCTCGATTTCCTGTTTGATCTGGTTGATCCGGCCTTTGATGCCCTCGGCCTCGCCGGCGCCGTCGATGATCGTCGTCGTGTCCTTGGAGACGACGACGCGGCGGGCTTTGCCGAGCTGGGAGAGCTGGGTGTTCTCGAGCTTGAGCCCCATCTCCTCGGTTATCACCTCGCCGCCGGTGAGGATGCCGATGTCCTCGAGCATCCGCTTGCGGCGGTCGCCGAAGCCCGGCGCCTTGACGGCAACGCCGGTGAAGGTGCCGCGCAGCTTGTTGACGACGAGCGTCGCGAGGCACTCGCCCTCGACGTCCTCGGCGACGATCAGCAGCGGCTTGCCACCCTGCATCACCTGCTCCAGCACAGGCAGGATGTCCCGCACCGAGCCGATTTTCTGGTTGGCGATGAGGATGTAGGGGTCCTCCAGCACCGCCTCCATGCGGTCCTGGTCGGTGACCATGTACGGGGAGATGTAGCCCTTGTCGAACTGCATCCCCTCGGTGAACTCCAGCTCCATGCCGAAGGTCTGGCCCTCCTCGACGTTGACGACGCCGTCCTTGCCGACTTTCTCGATCGCGTCGGCGATCACGTTGCCGATCTCGTCGTCGGCGGCGGAGATGGCGGCGACGCGGGCGATCTGCTCCTTGCCCGCGACCTCCTTCGACTGCTTCTCGCGCAGCTCCTCGACCACCTCGTCGACGGCCTTCTCGATGCCGCGCCGCAGGGCCAGCGGGTTGGCGCCCGCCGCGACGTTCTTGAGGCCCTGGCGGACGATGATCTGCGCCAGCAGGGTCGCCGTCGTGGTGCCGTCGCCGGCCACGTCGTTGGTCGCCGTGGCGACCTCGCGGACGAGCTGGGCGCCCTGGTTCTCGAAGACGTCCTCGACCTCGATCTCGCGGGCGATCGTGACGCCGTCGTTGGTGATCGTCGGCGCACCGAACTTCTTGTCGAGCACGACGTAGCGGCCCTTCGGGCCGAGGGTGACCTTGACCGCGTCGGCGACCGCGTCGACACCGGCCTGCAGGGCCCCCCGTGCCTCCTCTTGGAACTTCAGCTCCTTGTGAGCCATCTTGATTTCAGTCCTCCTTGGTCTTCTAAGTCCTGTTGCGGGCGGTCAGCCGAGCTTGGCGAGGACGTCGGACTCGCGCAGCACGAGCAGCTCCTCGTCCTCGACGGTGACCTCTGTGCCGCCGTATTTGGAGTAGAGGACCTCGTCGCCCTCGCTCACGTCTAGAGGGCGGCGGCTGCCGTCCTCCTGGATCACGCCGTCGCCGACGGCGACGACCTTGCCCTTCTGCGGCTTCTCTTTCGCCGTGTCGGGGAGGACGATGCCGCTCGCGGTCGTCTCCTCCTCATCGATCGGCTTGACGATCAGCCGGTCCCCGAGGGGCTTCAGCTTCATCCGTATACCTCCATCTATGGGTCAGAAAAGTTCGAACTGGAGTTTTGGCACTCATTGGGTGAGAGTGCCAGCGCCTGAAAGATAGCGATTCAGGGCTCTCAACCGTTGGCGAGGAGCCTGCAGCCGAGCAAACGGGCGATTCCCTCGCCGCCGCGGGCCATCACCCAGTCGTGGTTCCACTCGAAGGCGGGGCGGGCCATCGGCGCCAGCAGGTTCATCCAGGCCTTGCTGGTGGCGACGTTCCACTCGTAGAGGACCGCGGTGGCGCCGTCGCGCTCGAAGAGGCGCCAGCGGCCGACGCCGGTCAGCTCGCCCACCGCATCGGCCTCCAGCAGATGCGGGCGATCGACCCGGGTCGTCGTCACCTCGAACTCCACCCGGTAGGGGAGCAGGCTCTTCCAGACCAGCCGCGAGACGGTGCCGACGCCGCCGTCCTCGCCCGGCTTCAGCTCCTCGGCCTCCTCGACCCCCCGCCACCACCGCGGCCAGCTCTCCTGGTCGTAGATCGCCTCCCAGACCGGCTCCCGCGGGGAGTCGAGCAACCAGGTCGTGAGAAAGGAGTAGTGGGCCACTGGGGCGGGATACGGACGAAGGGGCCTAGTCGATCAATTGTGGTGGGGGGTCTCCCCGTTGCCGAAGTGGGCGCCGGGCGGCTCGACGATCTGCGAGAAGCGGATCACCGTGACGATGTCGTCGGGGCCGATCGCGCGGCCGTAGATCTGTTCGAGGAAGTTGACCTCCTCCTCGAGGCGCCGGAACTCCGGGTTCTCGTGCTCGATGTCGCGCGGGGAGAGGTCGGAGACCCTCTTCACCTCGACGTCGTCGATCACCGCGGTGAAGATCTTCTCCCGCGGGCTGTGCCGGAAGCCGACCGTGACCCAGACGACCTGGCCGCGCTCGTACTTGCCGGTCTTGTCGCCGAGCCGCACCGTCGCCGTCTTGCGACCGCGCTTCAGTTGGTCGACGAAGATCGGCGAGTAGAAGTTGAGAACGTAGATCCCAGCCCTCATCGCGGAGCGAGAGTATCCGACGGGACGGGTGTTGGCGACCTTCGCTCACGCCTGTCCGGGCTAACGAGTGGAGCTCGGAGACCCTCAATTCGGACCGGTGTGGACGGTTGGACAGGTGTTCGATGTGGAGCTGGAGGATCGGCGTCCCGCTGTCGATGGGGAACCGATGCCCCTTGCCTCGCAAAGCACTCTTCGCCTTGCCTTCACGCTCTTCGGGGCGGCGCTCCTACTGCTGCTCGTCCCCGCCTGGAGCCAGGCCGGGGCGGCGACCTGCGCCGGCAAGCACGCGACGATCGTCGGCACGCCGGGCAACGACGTGATCGTCGGCAAGAAGGCGAGCGACGTCATCTACGGCGGCGGCGGCAACGACCGGATCAGCGGCGGGCCGAACGGCAACGACACGATCTGCGGCGGCCCGGGCGACGACACGATCCACGGTGGCCGTGGCTTCGACGCGCTCTACGGCGAAGGTGGCAACGACCGCCTCTCCGGCGACACTGGCTCGGACCACATCAACGGCGGAGGCGGCAACGACGACCTCAGCGGCGCCCAGGGGTCTGACAGCCTCGTCGGAGGCGCCGGCGACGACTCCCTGCTCGGCGCCAAGGGCCCCGACGAGCTGATCGGAGGCGCCGGCGACGACTACCTCAATGGCGACAAGGGCAGCGACGAGGAGAAAGGCGGCGGCGGCAACGACAAGCTCTCCGGGGACAAGGGGAACGATCGCATCGACGGCGGGACGGGTAACGACCAGATCGAAGGCGGCCCCGGCGACGATCCCAGCCTCGAAGGCGGCCCCGGCAGCGATTTCGTCTACGGCGGGGCGGGTAGCGACACCGCCAGCGGCGGCGAAGGCGACGGCGACGTCGTCCGCGGTGACAGCGGCGAAGACACGCTCGACGGCGGCCCCGGCGCCCGCGACATCGTCACCTACGCGAGCGCCACCCGCGAAGGCGTTACCGTCGATCTAGGCTCAGGGCACGCCAAAGGCGACGGGCACGACTCGCTGACGGGCTTCGAGGACGTGGTGGGATCGCCACAGGGCGATGAAATCGTCGGCGACGGCACCGTCAACCGCCTCGACGGAGGGGTTGGCAATGACGACCTGAGCGGCGCCGGGGGACCTGACGAAGCCTTCGGCGGCGCCGGCACCGACGATTGCAACGGCTTCGCAACCGAGCACTCCTGCGGTGTGGAAGCCAACCCGCCCGGCTCCGGCACGTTCGTGATCCTCAACCAGGGCCTCGACGGCACCAGCCTGATCGTGCAAGGCGACGCACGCACAAACGACGTTCACGTCGGCTTCAACGGCGGCTGGGTCGTCTCCGACAACGGTCCGGTTGTCGCGGGCGAAGGCTGCGCGTCGGCCGGCGGGAACACGGTCAACTGCCCAACCGCCGTTGCAACCAACCTGGTGGTGATCACGGGCGGCAACGGCAACGACTCGATCGCGATCGACGAAAGCGTCCCGGCAGGCGTCAAAGTCCGCGCCAACGGCAACGCCGGCTCCGACACGCTCAGCGGCGGCCCCGGCGACGACGTGCTCGAAGCGGGCGAGAACTACAACAGCCCGGACAGCGGCAACGACACGCTGATCGGGAACGAGGGCAGCGACGTGCTCTACGCCGATCCCGGCGCCGACCAGCTCTCGGGCGGGCCCGGCAACGACCTGCTCGTCTCCTCGGTGGCGGTCTGCCAGGGACACACCTACAGCGGCGGCCCCGGCGACGACACGGTCTCCTACGGGCGCTCGAACGCGGCCCTGACCGTCAAGCTCGGCGGCAGCGGCGGCCCGGCCGGGTGCAACACGCCCGACCAGGTCCTCTCCGACAACGAGAGCCTCGAGGGCTCCGACGGGCCCGACACCCTGATCGGCGACAACGGCCCCAACAGCCTGATGGGCCACCTCGGCGCCGACACCTTCATCGCCAAGGGGGGCAACGACACGATCGAAGCGGTCGACGGCAAGCGGGACAAGTCGATCCAGTGTGGCAGCGGCGACGACAGCGTGATCAAGGACCGCGCCGACCCGACCTCCGCCGACTGCTGAGCGCCAGACACCTCGCTTCTACGCCGGGCCGAAGCCCTCCTCCCCGACGAGGGGGACGAAGCGGCAGGGACCGATCTCCTCCCTGCTCACCGCGTCGCCGTGGCGCCGGAAGACGGTGAGCATGTCGGCGCCGTCGAATGCGATCGGGACGACGAGGCGGCCGCCGTCGGCGAGCTGGGTGAGCAGAGTCACGGGCGGGCCGGGGGCGGTGGCATGGACGGCGATCGCCTCGAACGGCGCTCGCTCCGGCAGGCCGCGACTGCCGTCGCCGACGATCACCTCGACGTTGTCGACCCGGAGCGAGTCGAGGACCCGCCGGGCCTCCTCCGCCAGCGACTCGAGGCGCTCGATGCTGATCACCTCCGCCGCGAGGCGGGAGAGCACGCAGGCCGAGTAGCCGGAGCCGGTCCCGACCTCCAGCACCCGCTCGCCTCCGCTCAGCTCCAGGGCCTGGCAGATCGCGGCGACGATCCAGGGCTGGGAGATCGTCTGCTCCTCGCCGATCGGCACGGCCGAGTCGGCGTAGGCGCGATGCTGGTAGCGCTCCGGCACGAACCTCTCGCGCGGGACCTCCCCCATCGCCGCGAGGACGCGCTCGTCGGCGATGCCCCGGCGCCGCAGCTGACGCTCCACCATCTTGGCCCGGAGCCCAGCGAAGTCCACGTCAGAGAAATGACGCGACCCAGGCGCCGCCAGACAAGGACGCAGGGAGCCCGAATAGCAGCGCTATTTGGGCGACTGAGGACGCAGTATGGCGGTGATCTGGGGGCGTCATTCAGTAGATGTAGTTTTGGAGCTTTGTGGGAGCGACCACGGTGACGCGGCCGCGGCCGGGGCGGACGACGCCGGCCCGCTCGAGATCGGCGAGGAAGCGGCTGACGCTCTCCCGCGAGGTCCCCGCGAGCTGCGCGAGGTCGGACTGGTTCATCCGGATCGTCACCTCGCCGCCCTCGCCGGCAAGCGGCGCCTCCTCGGCGACCAGCTGGGCGAGGACGCCGGCGACGCGACTCGGCACGGTCTGGAAGGACTGGCGGGAGATCCGCTCGTTGGCGGCGCGCAGCCGCCGCACCAGCGCCGCGATCAGCTTCACGGTGATCTCGGGGTGGCGGGCGAGCAGCGCCCGCACCTCGCCCGCCGGCAGGGCGAGCAGCTCGCCCTCGCTGAGCGACTCGACGCTGGCCGAGCGCACC
>Ga0137371_10001289_pt1 | contig 19910 bp, 17 predicted proteins | sample SagtaG_7_FD_104919 | JGI IMG/M metagenome (GOLD analysis project Ga0137371, IMG submission 104919) | Vadose zone soil microbial communities from Sagehorn Ranch, Mendocino, California, USA - Sage1_R_40_16 metaG | ecosystem: Environmental > Terrestrial > Soil > Vadose zone | place: USA...
TCTGGACGCGGCCAGAGCGGCCTCTCGCGTGGGCTACTCCGACGCCTCCCACTTCACTCGGGAATACAAAAGCCTCTTCGGCGTCCCCCCCATGCACGATGTGCAACGCCTGCGGGAAGGGGTGCTGGCAAGCGCTGGCCGCTGAGCCAGAACATGATCTGCCTCACGCAACAGACCACTGTCCCCATATGTGCTGACCATGTCGGTTTCGTTCTCTTCATCGGCACATCCAGAAAAGCCGAAGAGGATCACACGGGGAAGGAAGGTGTATGCAAGAGATGCTCGTATTGCCTGCTACCCTGCCCCGGGTAACAGTTTATGTACACGCAACCAAGGCAGCAGATCCACTCCCCACAACAGAAAAGTCAGACTCGTCAACAACAGCCTCCAAAACAGAGGTGCAGTGATCAAACACCAAAGGAGAAACGCATAGCTCAGACCACTGATGAGCGGAAGAAGCGTGGTCCAGAGTTCGTTCTCAAAGGCCGCTACTTATACCGCACGTTGTATCCTCCCGTCAAAAAAACACTTAAGGGCCAGTGCGCTCTTCTTACGCCTGTGTTGCAGCGAAGGACGTGTTACGCAGGCCGGAAGGCAACGGGCAGATTCCTGATAACGAAGACAATACCAGTAGAAATTTCAATTGGTACGCCTTCGACGCGCTTCAGATCTTTCAATTGCTCCAGCATCATAGGCAAGACAACCTTCGCTTCGAGCCGTGCCAGGGGAGCGCCGACACAGAAGTGGATGCCGTGACCAAAGGCAAAATGGCGATTTGGCGCACGCTCGATATTGAAGCGATCCGGCTCCGGAAATTGCACAATGTCGCGGTTGGCTGAGGCGGTCCAGGCCAGGATCATCTGATTGGCTGGAATATGTTGTCCTGCCAGTTCAACATCCTGAGTAGTGCGGCGGAAGAGAAACCAGACAGGCGGCAGGTAGCGTAACACTTCTTCGATCGCGGTCGGCATGAGTGCTGGTTCGCGCTGAAGCCGTGCGAGCGAGTCAGGATGGTCGGTGAGACAGAGAATGGCATTGGCAATCAAGTTCTTCGTCGTCTCCTGACCAGCCGCCAGGAGCAAGAAGCAAAAGTTGACCAGTTCTTGCTTACTGAGCCGCTCGCCATCGATTTCTGCGTTGCTAAGCGAGGTAATCAAATCCTCACGTGGGTTCTTGCGTCGTGCCTCCAGCAAATGCAAAAAGTAGTTATTCATCTCCTGGCGCATATCACGTGCGGACCCTTCGGCCCGTTCACGAGAAGCTTCATTTTCACCACCACCGAAGCGGGCCCAGCGCCGGAAGATGTCCCAGTCCTCGGCAGGCACACCAAGCATCTCGGCAATGATTTTGGCTGGTAGGGGGAAGGCGATGTCAGAGACAACATCCATTTTACCTGTTGCTTTTACCGCATCAATCAATTCCTGTGTGGTCTGGGTGACACGGTCCGAGAGGCGGGCGACCGCACGCGGCGTAAAGGCCTGGTTGACCAGATTACGCAACTTACGGTGATCAGGAGGATCAGTTGTAACAAGCGTGTTTGCCAGAAATGAGTCGCCAAAGGTGGCATCCGATGAAAAACGGTTGTAGTCAGTGATTACTTCCTGCACATCTTCGTATCGGAACACTTGCCAGATCGGCATCTGTTCGGCACGAAACACAGGCTGATTGGAACGCATTTGCTCAAACCAGGCATAGGCCTGGGGAATATCTTCAGGAGAACGAGGTAAGAAGTCAGCGAACGTTCGTGAACGACGTTGAGGTTGTTGCATCTATCAAAGCCTTTCTTCGACCTTGCAGTTACTTTTATGACTCTCTTTCTCTCTTTTACGATCTATTTCCTAAAAAGTTAGACTCAAGCGTTCGAAATTTATACTCATAAAACCAGATTGTCAATGATTTGTGCTCTCAGTTCCATTTCAGCGCGGCCACAGACCCAAATCACCTGGAGAGTGTATGCTCGTCCTGTAACAAGGAATGGTGAGGTAGTTGCTTGTCCACCCTCGCCTGGACATATTGAAAGTGGATCGGAAGCAATCACATAGAAGGAGTACGTAACATGAGAAATTTACTAGAAAAAGGCTATAGCTACGTTCGTCGTTTCTTGCTGCGAAGAAATACACTTTTCTCTTCGTCGGATACGCCTCAACAGCAAAGCTATACGCCTGAGGAGAGGTATGCTCCTCCCCGATACAGTGAGGCCCTTTCAGGGTCTGGTTATCCGCAGCAGCGTGATATGAATCCACAACAGGGGTACCCGCAACAAGGCTATACGCAGCGGGAAGGGATGAATCCGTGGATCGCTGGTGGATTAGGTGCTCTGGGTGGGGGTCTTGCAGGATATGGATTAGGTCAGGCCGTGGGAGAATTGCAACAGTATGCGAACGGCGATTATCCTCCTGCTGATGGTCAAAATGACTATGCTGACTCTGGCCCTATAGGTGAAGATCCTGGAGGAGGTGATTTTGGCGGCGAATAGAGCTTCGCTCTCAGGGCTACATTCATCTAGAATGGGGTGGCAGGAGCCGATGCACCTGTTTCGATAGATGAACGTTTGTTCCTTAAAGCTCGAGTCCTTTCATGAGCCGCTCTAAGATGATGCGCCGCAAGCGAGCGACCTCGTGGACATCGCTCCATTCCTGTGGGCAGTACCGCACAATCTCCGCAGGTTCCAGCCCACAGTGATAGAGCAGATAGGCCAGTCGTCGCTCATATTCGCTAGAGAGCCTGGCCTGGACCCGGCTCCAAATCTCCAGGCTGTGGAGATTCCCTTGCAGTTCTTGCTCTGCTGACACATGCTCGCAGACCGCTCCTGGACGCGAGCAGACCCGCAGCGTCTCCAGGATGGCTCCATTCAGACTCGCACGCAGGTACACCAACACCCCAGAGAGCATCTCGCATGCCACCTGCTTCTGGACAGCAGCCTGCCGCAACCGCTCAAAGGCCAGTGCGACGAAGTACCTTTCGCTGTGTATGTGACACGCAGCCTCTCTGCCTGGATGGGCGTGTAACCAGGTCAGGACGGTCTCTTCCAGGCTCTGTTGGAACGCTGCCCAGGCTTCCAGATCGTTGTGTGTGCTCGCACGGTGCAATAGCTCTAGACGAGAGACCTCGAGCGTCTCGTTGACATCTTGCCTCATGATGCTGCTCCTTGTGTTCGCATTCGAGAGTGGAATGGGGCGCGCCGTTCCACTCTTCCTCAGAGGGCTCTGTCCACACTGTTGTAGCCAGATCTAACCATCTACAGGATGTAGTTCAGTCCCTTCATCTATAGGCACAGGTGGAGGAGGTGTTGTTGCTTGTAACTCCCAAAGGTGAACATCTCGGAACTCGATGAAGTCTTTGAGCAACATGGCTCCATAGACCACTCCTAGCCCATTATTGGCTTGCTCAAAGTCAGGGAAGCCTGTCTGGTAACCATTAGCGATAGCGAGTGCCCACCGATTAATATTACGAATACAAGCACCTGCATTGGAAAACTCAGGGTGTTCGTACAGGTCATGCTTGAAAACATCTTGGAATGTAAGGTAAGGGCCTGCTTTGAGGAGCATAGCTCCGTAGACTACCCCCTGTCCATGGTCCCCCTGCTCAAAGGTAGGAAATCCTGTGAAGTAGCCACTCGCTTGAGCATATTCATGAATGGCACGCCAGGTTGCTTGCGCGTCGGCGAGAGCGGGTACACCGCGAAGATCGTCTCGGAAAATGTCTCGGAACTCGATGTAAGGACCAGGCTTGAAAAGGTTCACTCCATTGATCACTAATCCATGACCGTCCAGTCCCTCTTCAAAGTTAAGAAGCCCGGCTGCGTAGCCATGGGCTAATGCATATCGATTAGCTTGTCTGAGTCTCGTATCGTCTGATGGGTATGCCACAATTCGTTTCCTTTCTTACGTAAGTGGGAGACCATTCCAAAAAAGAGAGGTCTCCAAGATGGACAAGTAATTTTGAACCGTCTACCTTCGACCGTCAGAGCAATGCAGCTTGCCGAACCTCTTGCAGAGCCGCTGCGTAGTCTGGCTCACGGAGTTGATCAGCGACGTACTCGACGTAGACGATACAGTCGTTGCGATCAAGCACGAAGACCGCCCGCTGCAAGAGACGCCACTCTTTGAGCCACACACCATAGCCCTGACCGAACTGGTCACTGCGATGGGCAGAGAAGACCTGATGCAACACGCCCGCCGTATCCTGCCAGCGAGCTTGCATCTGTGGCGAGTCCATACTCACGGTATAGATGCAGGCATTCGATGGCAACGTCGCGCACAAGGCTTCCCACTGTCGCGTCACTTGCTGGCAGACCGGACGTTCCAGGTTGTTCACCACGTTGAGCAGACGTACCATCCCTACAGAGTCGGCTAGGCTGACAGTGCGGACGGCCATATCCGCGAGATCCAGGTAATCCAGGGAGAAGTCGGGAGCGGCCTCTCCTGGGTGCAGCGGCTTGCCGATGACGGTGAGCGGCTCGTTGCCTGCGAAGGCTTCGCCGATGTGTTCTTCCATGATGGCGTGCTCCTTGGTCTCGTTTCGACTTCAGCTCTTCATAAGTCTAGCGTATGATGGCTGAGAATACACCGTCAGAACTGAGGAGTTTTTCTGGAAGAGGTGCGGCTACTCGGCTTCGGATACCCGTCAGTTTTGAGGGGGAGGTTTAACGGGAAGAGGGTATGCTGGATGAACGCGAGAGAGAGGCTCTTGCGGGTGCTGAGAGTCAAGACACCAGGGAACGTACCTGAGAATGAGGAAGTCTCACACCAGGTTGTGCTCTATGGCATAGCGGGTCGCCGCACTCCGGGAGGAAACTCCCAGTTTGCTGTAGATCGAGCGCACATGGAAATTGACGGTGACCACGCCAATGACGAGCTGCCTGGCAATCTGCGCGCTGGTCAAGCCCTGGGCAAGCAGGCGCAGCACGTCCATCTCGCGCGCCGTTAACTCATTGAGAGAAGTCAGCGAAGGTGCTTGCTTAGCCGCAGGGACTGGTTTAGACACAGAAGTCCGGTGCAGCCCAGCGACTGCTTGCTCTGGTGTCATAGTGCGTCCCTCGATCCATGCGGAGGTGAAGGCTTCTTCGCCGAGTCTGCTCCGTGCGGTTGCTACCCATTGGTCATAGAAGCTCTGTATGAGAGGCATGGGATGACCCTTCGCTTCGCGCATCGTCTCTGCTACTCCCCAGAGCCGAGCCGCCCATTCTGGTCGTCCCAATCCCACGACAACCCCTCCCAAATCTTCTAAGCAGGCGGCAACAAGAGGTCTTTCTCGATAGTCCAGTTCTTTCAGGGTAGTCAAGCCTGCTTCGTAGTAGATCCTTGCCGAGTCAAAATTGCCTTGATTCAAAGCGACTCCTCCTTGACCCAAACAAGCCCATACAATGCCTAGCCGATCTCCTCTCTGCTGGCAAAGAGCCAGACCTTCCTCATGCAAGGCCTGTGCCTTGGGGTACTCGCCCTGAATGTCTGCGACATAGCCCAAGGTAAAGAGCGCATAAGCCATCTGCTCTGTGTTGCCAGTTTCTCGGAAGCACACCAAACTTTCTTCAGCCAGCATCCGTGCTCTCGTCAAGTCGCCCAGCGCAAAGCGGCTAAATGACAAGAGGGCCTGCGACGAGGCGATCTGCCAGGGATCTGCTTGCTGCTTGGCATAGGCTATCCATTCCTCTGCCAGAGCAGATGCCTGCAGATAGTCTCTTCTGTCATAGACCACACTTACCAGTAGCCCGAGGGAGAGGACCAGACTCCAGGTATCATCCGCCGCTCTGGAGCGAGCTATTGCCTCTCGAGCGGAGGTTTCTGCCTCCGTATGGTTTCCTCGCTCAAGTGCAACACGGCCCAGAACCCAGAGGCACGTTGCGCTACTTCGGGTATCGCCTGCCTGTAGAGAGAGTTGCAGCCCCTGCTTTGCGAGCTTTTCTGCCTGATTGCCTTCGCTCTGAGCATTCGCAAGCACTGCTGCACCGGTCAGCACTTTCGCCTGGAGGGATGACGCAACCCCTGAAGCCGTCACGCCTACGCGCTCAAGCATACTGCGTCCCTCACGCAAATGCCCTCGCATCCACCAGAATCGCCAGAATACTCCAGCCAGCCGGAAGGCAGGCTCTCCCTTCTGGTGCTCCAGAAACCAGGATAGGGCGGCCTGAAGGTTCTCGTGTTCTCGTTCTAGCTGTTTGAGTGCACGTGTCTGCTCTGCACTGGTCAATTTCGGCTCTATCTCCTCTGCCAGAGCTAGGTAATACCTGGCATGCGCTTGTCGGAGCGTCTCTGCCTCCCCACTGCTCTCCAAACACTCCCGAGCATACTCCCGAACTGTCTCGAGCATGAGCAGGCGTGGCTCTTCCCCCTCCCGCTCTGTTTGGTGCAGTAGGCTTTTGTCGATCAGGGAGGCCATACCATCTATCACTCCTCTCGCTCCACCGTTTGCGCCAAGAGCCGTGCAGACTGCCTCTCCCGCTTCCAACGTACAGCCTTTCATAAAGACGGAGAGCTGCCGGAAGAGGTGCTGTTCATCTGCATCAAGGAGCTGATAGCTCCACTCCAGGGTACTGCGCAAGGTCTGCTGGCGGGCGGGCACATCCCGTCGTCGGCTCGTCAAGACTGCCAACCGAAGCGTCAACCGTGCAAGCAAGGCCTGAGGTGGGAACAGGGGGATGCGGGCTGCTGCCAGTTCGATGGCCAGGGGCAACCCATCGAGTCGGAGACAGATCTCGGCAATGGTCGCAGCATTGTCCATCGTCAACTGAAAATCGGATTGGATGGCCTGCGCCCGTTGAATGAACAGATGCACCGCTGGAACGTGTGCGAGCAATCTGACATCTGGGAGGTGCCTGGGGTCTGGGAGCGCAAGGGGTGGAACGGCGAATTGGTGTTCGGCCCGCAGGCGCAACACCTCTCGGCTCGTGACCAGAATCTTGACATCCGGGCAGGCTTCCAACAGCTCTGCAAGGAGCGTCGCCGCCGTGATGACGTGTTCAAAGTTGTCCAGGAGTAGGATCCGTTGCTTATCGCGCTGAGAGATCTTGAGCCGTTCCAGTAACTGCTGAGATCCGCTCTCGGTGAGTCCAAGGCTGTGAGCGATGGTCGGGATGACGAAGGCTGGGTCATTGATGGGAGCGAGAGAGACAAAGTGAACCCCATCCGCGAAGTCATGCGCCAGGTTCCGAGCGACTTCGAGCGCGAGGCGCGTTTTGCCCACGCCAGCCGTGCCGGTGAGGGTGAGCAGGCGGACGTCTGGGCGCAAGAGTAGTGCCTGGATCGCCTTCAGCTCGTGCTCACGGCCAATCAGCGACGTGAGCGAGACAGGGAGGCCACGCGTGACGAGCTGGGCTTTGTCACCTGGAGGGGGCTCTGGAAAGACGATGATGTTGTCCTGCATATGCAGTCTATCCCTTCATGTTGCGAATTGTGCTTTTCCCCAACCAGGCCTGTTACTCCAAATTCGCTATGCTGTTCTGTGGTAATAAAAGTATACCACAGCTTTAACTCTTGCTAGAGCTATTCGAGCCTGGAAGCTCGCAAGCAATGATCCGCATCCTCAGTCGCGTCTCAGCGAAATCACAGTATCAGTTCACAAGTAGATGCTATCCTTGTGGTGAGTGAATACTATGTAGTCTCACTATGCCATACTTACTACCCCTATAGTCGCCCAGCTATTACGAGGGCGTCTGTACAGCCTGAAGAAAATATATCGCCTACTTACACTTACATAGGAAGTACTGCACGAAAGTAAAGCAATGAGTATACCAAACATACGCATAGACGAGTTGATTGATCTGTTAGGGAAGTTTTACGATCAATATGGGTATCTGATCGTCTTCCTGAGCACCCTGGCAGAGAACACGGCATTACTGGGTCTGGTGTTACCTGGAAATTCATTGGCTCTTTTGGGAGCCTTTTATGCACGAGAAGGGACGCTCAATGTGGGCTGGGTGATCTTCTTCGCCACGTTAGGGACGGTCTCTGGCTATCATGTTGACTATCTCTTTGGACGTTTTGCGCTTGAGCGTCTCCTGAAGCGATGGAGTGTGAGCCGCCCAGGGCGTCGCTTACGCCTGGCAGGAAGGATACGTCTCTCTCGCAAAATGCTGACCAGACATGGAGGAAAAGCCATTCTGCTCTCTCATACCATTGGACATCTGCGCTCGTTTGTTGCGCTCACCGCTGGTCTCACACGCATGCGCTATTCACGCTTTCTTCTATTCGAGATTGTGGCTGCCCTCCTCTGGAACACGATCTACAGCCTGGTGGGGTACTTCATCGCGGTCGAGATCGACCTCTTGCAAGCATTTTTTGAGCGAGCGGGTTGGATCATCCTTGGCGGCCTCGTCGTCCTTTTTCTGACATGGCAGCTTTGGAAGCGATGCGGCAGGCGACGAGGGAAACAAAGAAGAATCTATAAGTAGTCTCTCAATACCGGACAAGATACTCTGTAAAAACTCCACTCTCAGGATCATTTCAGTCTATTCACAGGATAGGCTCACGTGAACGCGTTATGCTTATAACAGTCGGAAGAATTGTATCGCCTATCTCAGGAAGGGAGAAGAGCGTATGTTTGCTGGAGCGATCTGGCCTTGGATAGGGTTTAACCTGTTTGTCCTTGCGATGCTCGCCATTGACCTTGGTGTCTTTCATCGTAAAGCACATGCTGTCTCATTGAAAGAAGCCTCGATCTGGAGCGGGGTGTGGATCATGCTGGCCTTAATCTTCAATGTCGGCCTGTACTTTTTCAGGGGGCCCGATCCTGCGTTGCAATTTTTTACAGGCTGGCTGATCGAAAAGTCGCTCAGTGTGGATAATATCTTCGTCTTCGTGCTCCTCTTTTCCTACTTCAGCGTGCCAGCAACCTATCAGCACCGGGTGCTCTTCTGGGGTATCATAGGCGCTCTCATCATGCGTGGCATCTTGATTGGAGTAGGGGCCGTGCTGCTGGATCAGTTCCACTGGATTCTCTACCTGTTCGGGGCCTTCTTGATCTTCACCGGGATCAGAATGGGTCTGCAGAAAGAAACGGAAGTGCACCCGGAAAAGAACCCTCTGCTCAAGTTTGTTCGCCGTGTGGTTCCTGTGACAAGGGACTATGAGCAAGATCGCTTCATCGTGCGGCGAGTGGGCCAATTGATGGTGACGCCTTTGCTCCTGGTCCTGCTCATCGTGGAGAGTACGGATCTGGTCTTTGCGGTTGACTCTATTCCAGCGGTGTTCGCGGTCACGCGGGATCCCTTCATTGTGTATACATCGAACGTCTTTGCCATTCTTGGCTTGCGTTCCCTTTACTTTGTCTTTGCGAACGTGATCGACAAGTTCCACTACCTGAAACTTGGGTTATCGGTGATTCTGACCTATGTCGGAGTGAAAATGGTGCTGGCGGATATCTACCCCATCCCGACCCTCCTGTCGCTTGCGATCATCGCTGCCGTACTCTCGATTGCGGTAATTGCCTCTGTGATACGGGCCCGGCATCTGGCAGAAAAGTCTGTGGAGCCAAAAGAACAACCATCCTCTCCTGCTGAAAATGTCACACACAAGCTGTAATGTCACCTGGCTGATGAGGAGAACGTAAACGAAAGAAAGAGAGCCTATGTTTATGCAAAACAAGGAGGATAGTATCAGTGCATTTTGACGAAGGGCTGCTTATTTCCTCGGTTCTCCTTCTACTGAGTATCCTTGCCTGGAAAGTCTCTAACAGGTTGGGCATTCCTGCTCTGCTGCTCTTCTTAGCCATTGGTATGCTGGCCGGCTCAGATGGTCCTGGTGGTATTTACTTTGATAATGCGTTTGTAGCTCAATCCGTTGGTGTGGTTGCTCTCGCCTTTATCCTCTTTGCAGGAGGATTAGATACGCAGTGGAAGACCGTTCGTCCCGCTCTTGGAGCTGCCCTGGTACTCTCGACCCTTGGAGTGTTGCTAACCGCCGTGGTGGTTGCCATTTTTGCTCTTTTCATCCTCCATTTCTCATTTCTAGATGGATTACTGTTAGGAGCTATTATCTCAGCAACTGATGCTGCTGCAGTGTTTAGTGTGCTAGGAGCGAGAAGTCTCAAGCTCTCGGGAAAACTTCTTCCGCTGCTCGAACTGGAATCGGGCATGAACGATCCGATGGCCGTCTTTCTCACCATTGGCCTGACTAGCCTGCTGACCAATCCGCAAGAGTCGGTGTTCACAGTGATCGTGCTCTTTGTGCAGCAAATGGGAGTGGGAGCCGTCTGCGGACTCTTGCTCGGCTGGGGAGCGATCCTGCTCATTAGCCGTCTCAAGTTGGACGAGGAAGGACTCTACCCGGTGCTCACCATCGCGCTCGTGCTGTTCACCTATGGGCTAACCGCCACTTTAGGAGGCAGTGGGTTTCTTGCGGTCTATCTGGTGGGATTGCTCCTGGGCAACAGTTCTATCCAACGAGTGGATCGACTCACCCGCTTTCACGATGGTCTGGCATGGTTGATGCAAATCGGAATGTTCCTGGTCCTGGGTTTGCTTATCTTTCCATCACGTCTCCCCGCCGTCATAGTGAGTGGATTACTCATCACAGGAGTCGCTGTGTTTATTGCCCGACCAGTGAGTGTCCTCATCGTCCTGCTGCCTGTGAAGATGTCCCTCCGGGAGAAGCTCTTCGTCTCGTGGGTCGGATTACGGGGAGCCGTTCCGATTGTGTTAGCGACCTTTCCATTGCTTGCCGACCTGCACAACGCATCGTTTCTCTTCGATCTGGTCTTCTTCGTGGTCTTCGCCTCGGTGTTACTGCAAGGAACGTCTGTTCCTCTTGTAGCAAAGTGGTTGGGAGTGGTCATGCCTCCAGAGGTTGTAGAACACAACAGCCAGGAGTAACCAATAAAGAGGGGTACTCGTTGCTCGCCCCTGGCTGTTGTGCGCTTCGTCAGATACCTCTACCACTTCGCCTCTTGCTAAAGGCGCGGGGAGATGGGCTATCCGGGATGGAATGTCCCCTGCTCGTTACGGTAGGTAAGGCGCGTTCCCTGAAACAATACTAGCATATCTGGATGGTGGTTGTGCTGAGTATCGACAAACTGTAGTGTGATTGGGACAAGATCCGCATTCTGGCCGTAGAGATGAGGCCCGACGAAGATTCTGGCGTGAGCTGCGTCCCCTCCTGGGAGTTCGATGATCTCAATACGACCTTGCAGATTGAGGGCGATGAAGTGGCTGGGCTGTGTTCCCGCCTCGTGGCCAACAAACGTATCTGTCTGGAAAGTGCGCGGTCGGCCATAGTGTAGATCATCGGAAGTCGTGCTCACCCATCCCATAAGCAACTGGCCGACGAAAACAATCAGTACAGCAAGCGTCATCCCGATGCCAAGAAACAACAGCCGTTGTTGTTGCCACCCGGACCGTGATTTTCTTGCTTGCTTCCAGACAGGGATCTCTTCAGGGGTGGTCGTCTGAACTTTCGACGGATGCTGCTGTGTTCGCGAGGCACGCGGAACGCGCGGAGGCTCTCCGATCGCCGTCTGGAAACCAAGAGGACGGTGACGTAATGTGCTTTTTGGGATCAATGGTGACGAAACAGGCATGGGACTCTTCCTCCTGACTGCATTGATACGACGATAGAAAAACGGGGATGAAATACGCACCACTTGGCAGTAAGTAGGAACCTCATACTAAAGTGTACCTGAACCAGGGCTGTGATGGCAACCCAGTTATCCACCGCTTTCCCAACAAAAATGTGGATGATACAGTGCATAACCCAAGAATCGAGTGGAGATGCTGTGGATAAGCTCACAGCACGGGAGACATTTTTCTCGGAAGCGTTCCTGTCTTCTTATAGTAATATTTCTCAGCAGTCCTCGTCTTGATGAGTATGGGTAGTCCGGGTCACTGAGAAACCTTTACGTCCTCATTGGCAATTCCTGTACGCTTTGCGTATTGTAGTACCATCGTTGGGGTCGTCCAGTTCCCTGCACTTTGTACCCGATCGAGGCTTGTCCCATTGCGGAGAGCATCCTGCGTCCAATAATGACGGAGGTCGTGCGGCGAGAGTGTATTGACTCCTGCGAGCTTGCCCAGCAGGCGCACACGTTCCATCGCTGCGCGTCTGCCCAACCGCCACCCTCGATAGCCAACGAAGAGTGGTCCTGACGTCTTCTTCATCCCATCAAGAGAGAGATACGCTTCTGCCGCAATGAGCGTCTGTGGCTGCAAACGGTGGACTTGCCAGTCGTCGGTCTTCTGCCGGTACACACGCACAGTTCCCTCATCCACATCAATATCCTCGATGTTGAGGCTGATTACCTCACTGCAGCGGAAACCGTGCTCGATGAACAGGCACATCAGGAGTGCATCGCGCTCTGGTAGGTACTGATCGTGCGGCCTGCGTTGCTGGCCCTCCGGTGGAGGAGTGCTGGTTCTCTTCAAACGAGTGGCCTGCCCTGCTTTCACCGTCGTTGGACGATCCTTTTTAGTGCTCTTGCGAGTGGTCTTGCCTTGCTTCATCCTCGCTCGATCCACATTGCGAGCTTCTTTCGCATTATAGCCCTTGACGGTCAAAATGAGATCGAGTGCATCCTGTGCAATAGCGCCTGCCCCTCTGGCGAGTTTGCAGTACTGTCGGATAGTTGCCAGACAGACGTTGATGCTGCCGATTGCATACCCCTGTGCATACATCCACTGGCGCATGCCACGTAACAGCCCATAGGACATTCCCCGCCAGGCCTCGGCGTCGTGGAAGAGATCCTTCGCGTGCCGGGTAATGCCTGCACTCTGTAGATAACGGGAGAAGAGGGTCAGATCATTTTGCTGGCGCGAAAGGGTGTTCTCCGTACAAGTGAAATGGTACTCCTGAAAGCTCAGCGACTCTGAGAAGGAATCTGCGACGAGACCTGCACGAGCGAGTGAGTCATCGTACCTGGGTGCAGTGGTTTCCACGCTCACCACTGCGTCGTCGATTACCGTCAGACCTCGTTCTGCGTTCATTTCCATGTGTTTCTCCTCTTTCTCTCTACCTTATACCATACCCAACGATAATCCTGGCCTAACCGAGATGGACCCGGGTCCATCTCGATTCTTTCCCACTTTCGGGGAGGAACTTCCCATTAATCTAACTAATGGGCAATTCCTCAATCCAGGTTGATTGTAGCGCACAGCAGCGTATCTGTCAAGTCTTCGGCTCTCATCCGAATCTCCATGCCATAGAACCTGGAGCAACGAAAAAGAACGAAAGCTCATCGTGACAGGGAGAAAAAAGCCTTGCCTTTTAAGCGCAACTGGCACATAATATAAAGTACCTATGCAGAAGACGGAGCGCCTAGTGGCGATTTCACTACTACTGCAAGCGCGTGGCAAAATGACAGCGCAGCGCCTCGCCGATATTCTGGGGGTCTCAACACGTACCATCTATCGCGATATCACTTCACTTTCGCTGGCACATGTACCAGTGTCGATGGACTATGGACCAGGCGGGGGATACTACTTACCAGATGACTACCATTTCGAGTCAGCTATTTTCACGCGCGAAGAAGCTGTTTCACTCGTCCTTAGCGCAGATATAGCAGGCAACTATAGCCTCTTCGCTGGCGACGACAGGCTTCATCGTGCTCTTTTCAAGCTAGAGGCTGCGCTTCCTGAAGAATACCGTAGTGATGTACAGGCAGCACGTGAGCGTATCATCATCGATAGAACCGAGTGGTACAATAACGCAGCTTCACCGCCGTTCCTGGAGACTATTCGTTCTTCTGTACTGGAAGCGCATCGACTCGATATCCTCTATCCATGTGATTCATCTTGTTCGAATAGTCCACTGGCACAGTGGAGAAGTGTTGAACCATATGGGCTGGTCTTTAAAGGTCTCTCACGCCGTCATTCGCGCACTGGCGTATGGTATCTTGTCGCCTATTGCCTGACATGTCGGAGGTTTGTCACCTTTCGGGTAAGCTATATAGAGGATGTAAAGGTGCGTGAGGAGAGAAGCACCTTCGACCCGGGTTTTGATCTTGAAGCGTACTGGCAGAAAGCGCGCAGCCATATTGAGGAGCTGCAACACCCTTATACGTTGAAGCTCAGGGTCAAACCCCCCGCGCGCTATGGATTGAAGGGGAACTTTACAACAATCAAAGAGAAGGCCGACGGAAGTGTTATTGTACATGTTGAAGTAGAGTCCCTGGAGGAAGCCGTCTCGTATGTGCTGGCGCTGGGAACTGATGCTACTGTGATCTGCCCGAGGCAGGTACGAGATGCTGTAGTGGCAACAGTGCAAGCAATAGCGATAATGTATGATCAGTCGCCTACTTGATCAGTAGTGTTCTGTTGTGTTAGTTACGGCTAATTGGTAGGAGGATAAAAACCACAATCGCGATAAGCACCAGCACAAAGCTTACAACCAACCAACGGTGCGAGTATCGGAGCCAGCGCAGTTTCTCCTCGCTCGCCTGCCTATAGGCATCCTTGATTTTTTGCCAGGTGCTGACACTGACCTCGTTAAAGTTGACGCCTGGCCTTACCCGAGGGACAAACACATGTATCGCAAAGAAGAGGCTTACCAGCCAGCAGGCCAGAGGCAGAAAAAACAGGAGGAGAATGAACGCGCCTGCTACATCTCCCAGTGCTGCTTTTACTTGAACCCGAATACTGCTGAAGACAAAGATGGCAATATAGAAACCTTGGAGGCCCGTTGTAATCGCGATCATTTGTTTAGCTGCATCCTCAATACGGGTAAGCGCCTGCATCGGTGCCTCATTCCATACTTGCTGCCAGTACTTCATTGTATCCTGCAAGAGTTTTTCTTCATCAGGATCAAACGGTTGCCCTTGTATTGGGGCTGTCATATGTCTTCCTCTTCGTATACTTCCTCTCCCGGCAGTATAGGGGGATCTGAAGGTGTATGATCCAGAAATTCCTTGTCTCTGCCCAGAGGAAACTCATACACATCCATATTGTCAGGAACCGAGACCTTATTGAGTTTCTGGCAATCCTCATAGCTACAAGGATACACATGGGAAACGCCCCGGCTCTGGGATGCTAGTGGCCTTACGACAGGGACAGACATGATTACCTCTCTGTTGCAATGCCAACAGAGAAATTTCAGTTTTTTCTCCGTCATGATTTCTTTCTCCGATCCCCTTTCTTTCTGCTCCGACTCAGAATCTGAGGCAACCTGTTCAGAGTCAAGTACGGCATATACACCGCTTCAACCACTTTTATCTCTCGATTGCGTTGCTCTCGTTGAGGGTCATCGGGAAGCATGGAAAAAAGGTCTTCACCGGGGTTGTCCCAACGCTCTCGTTGAGAATCATCGGGAAGCATGGGAAAAGGGCGACCCTCTGACTCTGAGATCGTTAAGCAGAGTGTGGTAAACGCCGTTTCATGAATGAAACGGCGTATCCTAGCCATGCCACGCAGGGCCAGGACACAATAAGGGGAATGCAAGTCCTTGAACAGAAAATAAGCTTTTCCCAGATTCTCCAAAGCCTGCTCGTAGTTTTTTCGCTCATAATCCAGCATTCCCAACTGGCCAAGAGTCGTGGCTACCCCGTCCTTGTTACCTGCTTTTATGAAGAGATCCTGACTCTGTTCATAGAACTTTCGGGCCTCCTCGTAGCTCCTTTGCTTCTGAGCGATCATTCCTAACTGGCCAAGGGACTGGGCTTGACCAGTCTGATCGCCCAGTCTCTCTTTGAGCGTCAGGCTCTGCTCATAGAACTCTCTGGCCTCTGGGTAGTTTCTCTGTGAGTAGGCGACGTTCCCTAATGAGTGGAAGATCGTGGCTTGCTCGGCCTTGTTGCCCACTCGCTTGCAGATATCTAAGCTCCACTGATAGAGCTGCCTAGCTTCTGAATAGTTCCTCCGCGCATACGCAATATTTCCCAATAGGTGGAGGGTAGCGGCTTGCCTGTCTTGGGCGTTCACTTGCTCCAAGAAAGCCGGGATCTGCCCATCCTGGGTGTCCAATCGCTTGAGGATGGCCAGGATCGGCATACAGAACCACCGGACGATCCACCAGACCTTCGGGAGTTCTGCTCGCAAAGCAACGTAAGCTGCGGTCGCTAGATCGGCGAGAGCGGCTCTCCTGTCTATATCGGCTGTCCAGTCTCTGCTCCGATCGTTCTTGTCCCACTCCATATAGTCCAGGAGCGCAAAGATGGTCAAGCTTTGCTTACAGAGCTGTCGAGCCTTTCGGTAGTGTCCCTGCGATGAGGCAAGTATCCCCCAATCATTCAGGACTCCAGCCCGCTTTCTCAGAATGTCTAGACGTGTATCAACTTGCTTACTCCTTACGCACCTGAAGAGAACCAGGCTCCGCTTATAGTTCCGGTGGGCATTCTTGTAGTCTCCCTGCAAGTAATTTATATTGCCTAACAGGTGCAAAGTCGTAGCCTGCCCATCGTGGTTGCCCAATTGTTTGAAAATCTTCTGGCTTTCCTCATAGTCCTGATGGGCTCTCAGATAGTTTCCTTCCATCTGAGCTATTGCTCCCGACTGGCCAAACGTCTGCGCTTGAAAGTATTGTGAACCCTCTCTCTGGAATTTTTCCGCCTGTTTTACGATTTTTCTTAATTGTCGGCGTGTAATCCAGGCGACCAAACCATCTCCAGGGAAATTCAGAAGTTCATCTGATATGTCGGCAATGGTCTGCTGAAAAGCTTCTTCAAGTGCAGCCCGAAACTCAGGCATCTCCTTGTTTGTATCCTTCACAATTTGAGGTATAGCTTTGTGCGTATCCTCAGAAAGCTTACGCAGTTTTTGATATCGCCCTGATCGGCTGAGGATTTCAGCAAGCTTTGTTACCACGAGTTCTCCAGCCCGCTGGTGGTTCTCAGCAGCATTCCACAGCCGGTATGCTTCCAGGTAATCTTCCAGAGCGTGACTCTCGTGATCTGCATAGCCCTCATACCAAGACGCGAGTTGAGTATATGGCGATGGAAGATGGAGTTCGTTCAACAAATCTTCTGCGTAGCGTCTCGTGATAGTGTGCAGACGGTAGGTCTGCTCTAATGGCTCGTAGTGCAGTAAGGACCAATCAAGCAGCTGTTGCCACGTTGTTTGTGCTGCCCCCAGGCCATCTTCTATAGCCCCGAGAGGGAATGGACGTTGGAGCACGCTCAACTGCGCCAGGAGGGTCTGAGAAGCCTCGGATAACTGCTGGACGATTGCTTCCAGGGTAGCAAACGCGGCCACTTCGTCGCGTACTTTTTGCGACTCTTCAGCAGCGCGCCCAGGGATGAGAACTTTCACCGACTGCCCAGGAGTATATTCGTGCACTTTATAGAAAATCTGCCCCAGGTTTTCGCGGGCGAACTTGCTGTCGAGCAAGCTATAAACATAGGGGAGGCCAGGCAGTTCACCAAAGGCTTTCTTGAGATCATCCTCCAGGAGATCCAATTGAGGATAGTGCAGCCAGAGATGGTGCGTTTCATCTGGACTCAACTCATCAAGACATAAATGGAGGAACCTGGCCTCGAATGTTTCTTGCACCAGCAGCTCTTTTATCAGAAAGCGCCCTGTGACAAGGACTCGCCCACCCTGAAGATTGGTAAGGAATGCGCGCAGCAGGTAAAGGAAATCCTGATCGCTGATCATTTGGTTATCGTTTTGTATATTCTCCAGATTCTCAATGATCAGGAGGACCGGCCCCATGGCGTTGAGAGCAAGAACAGCCTTGTCAATTCTGGCCTTTGTCTTCAACGGCAGTACTTTCTCTTCTCTCTCTGCGAAGAGACTAGGTATGCCTGAGCGTTTGAGAAACACATCAATTGAGCTAAGAAGACCCACTGTGGGCGAAAATGGATCACTGCTCTGGTCTTTCTGGCAATACAGCCGGAGAGCGGCTTTGTACATTCCCGCGTAACGCTTGGTGGCTTGAGCCACCAGAGTACTTTTGCCTATCCCTCCAGGTCCAGTGATGAGAGCTAGAACCGGAGCCCTATCGGACGTGTCTTCTAGCATAAGGCGCAATGCTCGCAGTTCGCGGTGTCGCCCAACAAAAACATTCGGTGGTGTTGACGAGTCAACAGCAGTCTCCTTGTTGATCAGCCGAGGATCAGCAGGACCGTGAGCTGCCTTGCGATCAAGCACAGGCACAAGACTGGTCTGATTGCCTTGTAAAATGGGAACGGCCCAATCTGGACGACCTTCCTGGATCAATGCTTGGCGTACCGCTAAGAGAGCGGAAGCCATGTCTTTTCCTGCTATAAGTTCCTTATACCAGGCTTGAGAAGCGAGTGGGCTCGATGTATATGTAAAGTTAGCTTGTTGGGCAAGAATAGCGGAAAGCTTTGCCTGTGCGAGTGTGCTAGTCAGACTAGCGACCTCTGCCCGCGCATTGCTCCTGGCTGTTTCACAAGCATGCAATACCACAGCAATGAGGTCGCGAGAACGTAAGAAGTCAGCCATGCTTCTCGCAGGGAGCCATAATGCATCGCCCTGATCATTCTCCCAAAGTATTCGGCCACCACCAGCCTGGTCGTATTCGCCATGCCCAATATAGTGAACAATATGGGGCCTGAAATGAACGAGGTGGTGCTCCACCCGTTGCGGTGTCACGATATCTTCTACGAGCAGGTGAAGAAAGCCTGCTTTGCGCATCTCATAAACAGCTTCTTCTACATCTGCCCGTATGCTTTCCACATCAATCGGCGTGCTTTCTCCAGGCAAGGGAGGTGAAGAGAGGAGCAGAAGTACACGCAATGGCGGTTTAATAGGGAGTAGTGGTGTTTCCGCTATCCTATCACTCAAGCGTACAAACGGACGACGACATGCAAGAAATCCCTGGCCATCGACATGAGGATCGTATAAGAGTTCCCAGGGGAGTTCGGCCAGCGAATCAGGGAGTACCAGCAGCAGTGGGCTGCGTCCCGTGCAAAGTGCCTGCTCCAGCATTCTGCGTTCTTGAACCGGTGCGCTCTCTGGCAGCAGTGCCCGCCAGAGCCATATTCCTATATCACGGGAAAGGACGCGCGGATAAGGTTTGCCCGAAGGATCGTTCCAGATGAGATACAACTTGCGGAGCTGATCACTGCTGAAGGCGATCTCTGCCTCCAGGTTTATGGTAATGGGATAGCGAAAGGAATAAGAGGAGAGGATAAATTGATCAGCGTGCTGATCTGTCGTTTCCACTCGTATCTGGAGAGGAACCTCTTGCATGGCGACTTCCTATTCATCTTTTTTTTAGACACCAACGAGAGCAGAGCACTGGATAAGACGCGAGAATGGGCCTCCTAACAAGAGGTCCCATGCATAGCAGTTAGTAGACCGTGAGATACGATATCCTGCTTTTCTCTAACGAAAACAGGAGATTGGTTCCGCGTACAAGTATACACGAGATTTCACATTAGATGCAATAATGTGTAGATAAATTTGCCAACTCCACATCGATAACTGTGAGACATGCCTTCGTGCAGTTCCTCGAAGGCATCTCATTAATGCACATCTTCGTCCGGATCTTAGCCACACCTCTACGACGCTGATAGCTTTCCTTATCGGCAGCGTGGATTCCCCAAATGGCCTCCAGGTTGCTGATAGAGACTCAGCGTTGTAAATTTCTCAGGCGGGCCTATTAGGCTGTTGCTGGTTGTATCCTAATGACTATAAGAAGTATCGTACTCACAGCTTGCGCTAACAGGCTCTCTTCAGCATCCAGAACAGAACCTCCACAATTCATTGAGAACGCCTCTGCGAACTCTGCGTTGCGTCGTTTCCTTGTTCCCAGTTTTCCAAGGTTTTGACCATGCGTACATGGGGACGTTGATAGAGGAAGGTCTGCCGGGTGACCACATAGTGCAGATGTGCATACAGATCCAATGCCTGTTTGTTCCCTTGAGCGACATGCAGAGCAATTTTAGGCGAGTGGTGCTCGCGTACCTGCTGCTCCGCACTTTGCAGCACGCCCGTCCCGATCCCCTTGCGACCACAATTGCTCAACACAGCGACCGCATCGACATACAATTCATCGTCCTGGGCCTCTCGTTCGAGCCAGCTTCCA
>Ga0137371_10001290_pt1 | contig 19909 bp, 15 predicted proteins | sample SagtaG_7_FD_104919 | JGI IMG/M metagenome (GOLD analysis project Ga0137371, IMG submission 104919) | Vadose zone soil microbial communities from Sagehorn Ranch, Mendocino, California, USA - Sage1_R_40_16 metaG | ecosystem: Environmental > Terrestrial > Soil > Vadose zone | place: USA...
GCGTTCGGCTTGCGGCAATGCCGTTCGGAGACGTTCCCATTGCTCGGGGAAGAAGATTGCCACACCGCCTCGGAAGAGCCAGTCAATTTCCTTGTGTCGTCCGGTCGTGATCCCGAATAAGATCATTTCCGTGACCCGCTCTGGATACCTTTCTGCGTAGGCAAGTGCCAGGGTACTTCCCCATGACCCGCCGAACACCAACCAGCGGTCGATAGAGAGATGCTGTCGTAGCTGTTCCATGTCGGCGATCAGATGCGCGGTAGTGTTGCTCTCGAGGCTTGTATTGAGGGCACTGGCGTGTGGCGTGCTGCGCCCACAGTTGCGCTGATCGAAGAGCACGAGGCGGTAGGCGCTGGGATCAAAGAGCCTGCGGTGCCAGGGAGTACATCCCGAACCAGGGCCGCCGTGCAAGACGACGGCTGGTTTGCCATGGGGATTGCCACAGGTTTCCCGGTAGACAAGATTGCCGCCATCTACCTCCAGGAAACCCTGCTCGTAGGGCTCGATCTCCAGATACAACTCGGTCATGACTCACCTGCTTCTCGTTCCTCTCCACCATCCCTGGCGAGGTTGAGATGAGATAATATCAACTGATATGGGCTAATCATATCATCTCTCAACTCAAAAGTCGCCGTAGAGGCAGGCCTTGCGTCCAATACTTTTCAGTGAAGGCTTTCCAGATGTAGGGACCCGATTATGCTCTTTAAAAAATTAATCCAGATACTCAAGGTCCGCCTTTGGGAGGAGTCCGACCTCATGCAAGAGAGCGGCGGACTCTTCCCGATGCTTGTCTAACCACAGATCCAGGGCATCGTGAAAGGCTCGAATGCTTCGACCGTACGAATGCTGGTTCATGAACAAGCGGTTGAGCGCTGCCGCCAGAATTTCTCAATGGGGTTGGTCCACGGCGCGTAGGTGGGCAAAGGCAGCAAGCGGATCTTGCTGTGAATGCGAGCCAGGTTGTCGCGGACGTAGCCATGAAAATGGTTGGGCCAGTTATCCAGGGCAATGGAGATCACATCGGCTTCTGGATAGTGCTGCTCGATATGAAAGAAGAAGCGGTACATCTCTTTCACGTTGAAGGAGCCGCGTCGTCGAACCAACACCTGTCCCGTTGCGACATCGAGCGCCCCAGCGAGCCGCAGCAGACGGGAAGCGGTTCCAGTGGCTGTGGTTCCTTTGTCCCCACAGGCACCATACGTGCGACCGACCAGCGGGCGCAGGTTGGCGGTGTGTTCATCGGCGTAGAGAAACACCACCTGTCCAGGAGCCTGCTGAGCCAGCTCACGCGCCCGAGGAATCTGCGCCAGTTTCTGGTCAGAGAGCCGATCGGGCGAAGGGACGTGTTGACGCCCTCGTTTGTAAAGCACCGAAAAGCGGGTCAGCAGTTGACTGACCGCCGAAAGAGTCAAGGACTGCATCCACCCAACCACCGAGCGGATGCAGGCCAGCGTCCAACTGGATCGATCGATCTCAAAGAGCGAAGGCGCGCGATGCACGACTTCGGCCACTTGATAGGCGGCTTGTTCGTAGGAGAGGCCCACAGGGGGAAAAAGCAGGCTTGCGCCCGCGCCCAGCCCCCACCAGCAGCCCATCGAGTCCTTCGGCGAGATAGCGGTCGATCCAATCACTCACGGTTTCTTCCCGCACGGCCTTGAGCCATCCGGTCCGAGCCACCTGCCCAACGGAGCAGCCACTGGCCACTTTGAGAATGGCCGCGCATTTGACGCGCAGATAGGATTTCCCATGATGATCGCGAGCCCAGGTCAGTTCTTTTTCTTGCTCTGTGGTCAGCGGAACCTCAAGAGCTTGAGCCATCTTCTTCCTCCTGAAACGGTTTTCTTTTCAGGATACCATATCTGGATTAATTTTTTAAAGAGCATTATGGCGTCCGGCGATTCATCGCCCTGTTGTATCCCGATGGCCTTGTCGTCTCGGTTCACCTCGCGATAGGGCGATGAATCGCCGGACGGAATAAATTCGGTCCCTACGATTGCATAGCCGGATTAATTTTTAAAACAGCTTAATCGGGTCCCTACGCAAACAAGGCGTTATTTGAAATGTATTGGGCCTTGCGTCTGCCTTGTGGGTGGACCTCCTGGGTGGACCGAGTGCATGGCAGGCCACAAGGCAGACGCAAGGCCTGCCTCTACGGCGACTTTTGAATCGCCCTGTGACAGGAACGTATCGCTTGAGTTGTTAGCCCCAATAAGGTACAATAACTTCCAACCTTACCCGGCAGAATGGGCACATCTATCACACACGCCCTATTCTGCCTACAAACTTGTAATTCGCTAGAGAGGAATCTCCCACCGTGGGAGTTGTACCACTATGAGTAAGTTGACGTTGCCTCAACTCGAACGCCATCTCTTCCATGCCGCCGATGCATTGCGTGGCAAGATGGATGCCTCAGAGTACGATGTCTATATCTTCGGAATGCTCTTCCTCAAACGTGCCTCCGACGATTTTGATGAGGCGTATCACAACCAGGTTCGCCGCTTGATGCAACGTGAGCGCAATCCTCTCTCAGAAGAAGAGGCACAACTTCGTGCGAAAGATCCCCATCGCTATAAAGATCTCTTTATCGTTCCTGACCATGCAAAATGGCCCTATATTATGGGCCGCCTGCGCGATCCAGGGGTGGGCGAGCTGCTCAACAAGGCTCTCTATGCTATCCAGGACAACAACACAGTACTCGAAGGAGTACTGAAGCATATCGATTTTACCCGCAAGGTGGGCAGAACCTCGCTGCCCGACGATACACTACGCCGCCTGATCCGGCGTTTCGATAAGTGCTCTCTCAAGACTGAAGATTTCGAGTTCCCGGATCTGCTCGGCGCGGCCTAAGAATACCTCATTCACGAGTTCGCCGATTCGGCAGGTAAGAAAGGCGGCGAGTTCTATACTCCTCGCGATGTTGTGCGCCTGCTAGTCCGTCTGCTTAAGCCCCAGGAAGGCATGCGTATCTACGATCCCTGTGTTGGTTCGGGCGGTATGCTGATCCTCTCCAAAGATTATGTTGAGGAACATGGTGGGGATATTCGCAATCTCAAGCTGTTCGGTCAGGATACGAATGGCAAGGTCTGGGCCATCTGCAAGATGAATATGATCTTCCATATGCAAGACCTGCTCACTGGTCGTGTGCGTGTGAGCGCAGAGGAATCCTTGCCAGATGCTTATCAGGCAACATTATGAAAAGGCGCGGTATCCGCAATGGACACCGCGCCTTCATGCTACTGTAACTCTACCCTACATTGCGAACAGCTTGCCTGGCACCTACTCTGCTGTCTCGATGTCTGAGAACGGCTGACTCGAGTCAGGCTCAGGTTCGTCTCTCTGCCCCTGTTGCGCGGTCCAGTAGAGTGTGTCCCTGTGTGGGGACAAATAGCTGAGGAGCGCAAATGACGCTTGTGGGCTTAACTGTACTTGCTTTGCAGGATCGCTCTGAGACGTGATAAACAATTGATCGTCGACGAGGCGAAACGCCCATCCATCAGCGGTGGCCCCTTGTTCCTGGTTTGCCATTGGGTCATGCCTCACTTTCTGTTGTGCTTCATTGCCTCACAGACTAAGCATTTTTCATAGCTCCATGCCTATTGTATCACATTAAAAACATATGCTCAAAAGTTACGTTGCTAACGTAGTAATATATGTAAAGTCACTGAAAGACGAGATAAGGAGAACAAGATGGCAAAGTTTCAGGGGATTCGACAGCAGAATGCGATCCTGGCTACCGCAAACGAGACGCCAGATGGTCAGGTAGTCGAGACAACACTGGCAAACCTGGCGGTGCAGGTCGCCACCGGGACCGCGACGAAAGTCAGCAACGAAGGGAATCAGTTATGAGGAACCGCTCCTACCCGGTGCCGCATCTTCCGCGCACGCAGTTCGAGAAGCTGCTTGAGGCGCTTACGGTGCTCGGGATCATCACTGTTCTCGCGATGACTGTCTGGGGCTGGTTGATCCTTCCAGCAATCATTCCAACGCATTATGGCATTTCAGGTGCGCCCAGTGCCTACGGAGGCAAAGAAAACTTGCTGATCGCGCCCATCATATCCATCTGCCTTTCTGTTCTGCTGACATTCTTGAGCCGCTATCCGCGCCTCTACAACTATCCCTGGCGGATTACCGCAGAGAACGCGGTGCGCCAATACTCTCTTGCGCGCCTGTTCCTGCACTGGTTCGCGCTTGAGATAGTGTGGATGTTTTGCGGCCTGCAATGGATAGTGATCCAGGAAGCGCAAGGCCCTCTGACAGACCCAATCTCGCTGATCATCCCAGCAAGTGCGCTCACATTGATCTTAACGATCATCCTTTATATATGTATCGCCGCTCGCGCTCGCTGAAGATACTTCTGTCCATGCCAGGTTATACGGGGGTTCACGCCTGGACGCGCGAGTATGAGTAAAAACGCCCTGACTTCTCCACAGCTATATATTGCTAGATGGAGGGATGCAATTTATGAGCCCTCAGGACGGGTGCGTTTCATTTTTTTGCATCGATGGGAATTGTCCCTGTAGTACCAGGTGTCAAGTGAAGAAGCTCGCAGGGCGACCGCAAGGGTCGGCCCCTACAAAGATCCGTCCTGGTGTGAGTCCCCCGCGTTCTTTGTAGGGGCCGACCCTTGCGGTCGCCCTACGAGCCAATTCCTGGCGCGTCTCTGTCTCCTTCACCTGACGCCTATGCGCCATCCATCTTCCAGATGATCACGGTCGTATCGTTAGAAGCGGTTGCCAGGTAACGTCCATCGGGTGACCAGGCCAGATCAATGATAGTGCTTCCGACGTGAATGAAATGGCCGTTTTTATCTCCGAATAGAAGATCCTGTATATGGTAACCCTTTTTTGTTGTCTTAGGGTTCTTGTTCTGAGTATCCCAGATATAAACCTGGTGGCTGTGCTCGTAGCTGCCTGCAATATAACGCCCATTGGGAGACCATGCCAGCCCATTGATCTGAGGAACTGATTTTATACCATTCGAACTGGTTGTGGTCTGCGCAATGGGATCATCTGTAGCGAGCGAGTACAGTACTTTGTTTGCTTGCACATCCACTACAGAACCTAGCTCCACATTACTGGTTACGAGCTGATTACGGTTGCCTGGCGACCAGGCGATGACGCTTCTACGGAGAAAAACTGCTTGATCACCTGCGCTATCATGACCGGATAGGGTAACTAATTGCACAACTTTTCCCGTTTTGGCGTTCCAGACAATGACCTTGAAATTGTTTTGTGCACCTGCCAGCATAGAACCATCATACGACCAGCCCAGATTTTGTGTCGTAAAAGTTGGCCCTGTTGTACTTTGTTGCTGAGCCGTATTTTTAAAAACCTTCACCGGTCCGTTTGTGTTTCCCCGTTGCCATAATTCTACGTCTAACTTGTTATAGACTGAAACTGCGAGCAGATTCTGCGTGGGGGACCATGCCAGGTTGCCATAGGATGGCTGATTATAAGGATCTGTCTGACTTTTATCGCTGTAGTCAACGGGTGTATTCTGCTGGTTGTTTATCATGTGAAGGATGCTGGCAGGCTTATATGATGGTTCTGATAGCGGTATCACGGTGAGTGTACGCCCATCAGCCGACCAGCCTATCCTGTTATCTAGTAATTGATCCGCAAATTTCCACGTATGCAGTGGCGTGGTAACTTTTTGCATGGGGTGAGTGCCTGCTTGCAATCTACTCAAGCTACTACCCACATCCCAGAGCATGACACGTGTATCTGTACTCCCTGTTGCCACGTAGCGTCCGCTAGGATGCCATACGACGTTCCAGATAGCGCCTGTGTGATTGATGAGCCGGAGGAGTGGAATGCCTGCAATGAGTTTTCGGGGTCCTGGAGGTGGTTTAGGAGGGGCAGCAGGAGGTGTTGCTCTGGAATGCAAGTAGACTGCCAGACCGGTTCCTCCTACGACTGCAGCGGCTGTTGCTGATGCGCCCGTGAGCAGTAATCCGCGGCGTCCGATCTTCTTCTGTTGTTCTGGTATCTGGGTAGTTGGAGGCGGGATAGTCTCGGGTGATACAGGTATAGCAGGTGTTGAAGTTGAGCGCTCCAGCAAAGCTGCCTCCATAGGAGAGGCTGTTGACCATTGATCGATGTTGGCTACAGGTGGCGTTGCAGAATAAGGTGCCAGTTGCGTTGGTTGATTAGCGATGTAGCGTTTGCTCCAGGGAGCCAGTTGTGTGGCCTCTGGATCTTGCGTTGCCGATGTTCCCATTTTCCAGCCAAGTTCCAGTTCATCCACAAAGGCTGTACAAGAGGCAGGGCGAGCTTCTGGCCGTTTGGCTAAGCCTTTCAGGAGGGTATTTTCGACCGCCCAGGGGATCTGTGGGTTGAACTCTCTGGGTGACGCGGGCGCTTCTTGTATCTGCTTGAGAAGTACTTCGAACGGGTCCTTACCGGTAAATGGCCGGTGACCGCAGAAAAGCTGGTAGGCAGTGACAGCCAGGCTATAGCGGTCGCTGGCTGCCTCCGCTTTGCCCCGTACCTGTTCTGGTGCCATATATTCCGGTGTGCCAGCTCCGGCACGGGTGCGGCTGCGATAGGTGTTGGTGGAGAGCAATTTGGCGATACCGAAATCCGCCAGGAACAGCCAGTCTTGCTGCAAGAGCATATTTGCTGGCTTGATATCACGGTGTAAGACATGCCGACTGTGTGCGTAATCAATAGCCTGGGCAGCCTGGCGTAGATAGTGCAGACTTTCATCGGGGGACAACGGGCCCTTATTGGCACGTATACGATCGCGCAGCGAACCGCCTGTGATCAACGGCATAATCAGGTACGTCACCACATCATCAGCCGCTGGCTCCTCGCCAAAGTCATGTACCTGTAGAATATGCGCGTGCTCTAAGGATGCCGCAGTTCGAGCCTCTTCGGCAAAGGCGCGTAGATACTCCGTCTCGTTGGCTACCACGGGAGGAAGCACCTTCGCTGCAACCTGGCGGTGCAATTCCGTATCTTCTGCCTGCCAGACCTCGCCCATACCGCCGCGTCCCAGCAAGCGTAGCAGGCGGTAGCGTCCAAGCATTTTGCCTTGCCAGTGCGTCATATGATTTGTTTGCATCGCTAAGACCTCATATCTTCCAGATAAGAATGCTTGCGTTTGTATCTCCAAAGGCTGCCGCCAGATACTGTCCGTCTGGCGACCATGCCATAGCGGTTACGGGATCACTGATGCCAGCAGTATCCAGGATTTTAGCAGGTAATGATCCCTCAACGAATTTCCAGAGATAGACGCTGCCTTTCTGACTGCCAGTTGCGAAAGCAGTATCGCTGGTCATTGGATTGGCTGTTAGAACTGTGAATCCCTCGTTAGCGTTTTCTTCAGGAATCTGCAACGCATGGGGTTGAGGTTTGCTATCCCGCCGCTTCCAAAAAGTGAGTCTATTGCGAGAATAGTCAGAGCTTAAAGCAATGATGTTGTTTCCATCGGCTGACCAGGCAACACCCACCAGTTCAGATGGTATGTACGTAGGATTTGTGGAAAATTGTAAAGGAGCTATGGGTTCTTGCCAGTTAGTCTTATTGTCTGAAATACTTGCCTGCCCGACTATGATAGCACTGGGAAAAAGAGCAATGGCAACCTCCGAATTACCGGGTGAGACAGCAAGTATATTTGTCTTTAATGCTATATTCTTCTGTAATATAGCTGGTTGCCACTGCACACGTGGTTGTGTGATATCTGACAGCCTCAATAGAAGTTGCGTGTTGTTATCTGTGAGAGTAGAAGAATGTTGTTCCAGGGTGATAAGATACTTATTTTGTATCCAACCAGCTCCGTAGATGGTATTCGTAGTTGGAATGGCGATGCTTACGTTCGCTGGAGATCCCGGAATACCTGTCTTTGGATCTGGCGTGTAGAGATCAAGAGAAACCTTGCCAGTGTTGAGAAGAGGATTTACATCATTATTGACAATTGCCAGGTGTTTACCATCGGGCGACCATATCTCTAAGGGATGTGAATTACTAGAGATATTATCGCGCTTTGTGTATAATGGCGTCTTGCCCGGCTGTTTTATAAGTGTATCGATGTCCCATGAAATTCTCCAACCATCCTTGCCGGATGCAGAAATGAGAATATGCTTCTGTGGGGACCACGCGAGTGTATCTACCGGAAGATCGTGTCCCGTCAGGACGAGTGCAGGTCCCCCTGGACGCGGAGTATTTCCTGCAGTTGGAGTTTGAGTTGTGCCTGTTTGCCTGGTATTGCGTGTTGAGGCAAGCGCCCAGGTGCCAAACCCACCAGCGGCAAGCGCTGCCACACCTCCACCAATAAGGAGTCGGCGGCGTGTTACAAAAGATTGTGCCGATGCGGTGGCGGAATCAGCGGAATCGACCAGCTTCGTTTCCTGCTCAGCGATGTCCTGATTACTGGTTGGGCGTACAGATCTGCCTACGGTTAGAGGTAGCTCTGTTTTACGGTAGGTCGCCTCTAATGTCGGGTTTGCCAGTGTATTTTGCAATGTTGCTACAAATGCTCGTGCTGATGCCGGGCGTTCTGTCGGTTGTTTGGTCAATCCTTGTAGCAGCGCCTCCTCAAATGCCAGAGAGAGAGCAGGATTGAGCTGGCGTGGTGCTGGTGGTGGCTGTGTGAGGTGTTGAATAGTAATGGCATAGCTCGTATCGGCCTCGAAAGGCAGGCGTCCGGTGAACATTTGATAGGCGATCACAGCCAGGCTATAATTGTCGCTGACTAGCTCGGCCTGCCCTTGTGCCTGTTCTGGGGCCATATATTCGGGAGTACCGAAGCCTGGACCGGTTGCCGTCAGTCGATCTTCAGTAGTCAGGATACGTGCGATACCGAAATCGGCGAGCAGCAGCCAGTTTTCGTCGCGTAAGAGCATATTGCCAGGCTTGATGTCACGATGTATGATCTGCTGGTCATGAGCATAATCTATAGCCTCTGCCGCTTGTAAGAGAAAGTCGAGTGCTTCCTGTGCTGGCATAAGTAAGCGCTTTTGCTCGTAGAAGACGATGCGCTGAGCCAGTGAGCCTCCTCCTATATAGGGCATGACGATGTAGGTAATCATGTTCCCGTTGGGGAGAAGTTGTCTGCCGTAATCGTGGACCGGGAGAATATGGGGATGGTGAAGGGCAGCAGCGGCCTGTGCCTCGCGCTCGAAGCGCAACGCAAACTCTTGATCCTGCTGATTGTGAACTGGTAGCGTCTTCACCGCGACCAGTCGGCTCAGACGTGGATCCTCACAGAGCCAGACATCCCCCATCCCGCCACGTCCAATACGCCGCACTATCTTATAACGTCCCAGCGTATTTATGTTAGCCTGCTGCGATATATCACGATTACTCATTCGATACAATTTCCTCGCACTGTATCTACAAAAAGAGGTAATGTTGCAATTGCCTATCTACTATACTACAGTTTCCCTGCCTTGCCTGGGAAGAAGTTAGCCCTATAGTAATATAGTAAGGATATAATTTACGACCTCATAGGGGCCAGAAAAGGAAAGATAGGGGAGTAGAAAGTCATATATGATGGAAGCGCGTAAAGATGGAGTGGAAAAGTGAGATTCCTGAGAAAGACAAGAAAAGCCTCATATCCAACGTAGAAAAATCGTCATACGCAACGTAGAAAGAGAGAGGCTTCTATGGAGCATCTATTGGAGTCTCTTTTTACAGGCATATCTAGCATAATACTAGAAACGCTTTTGACATGGTTTCTAATAGAACGGCTATCTTCGCTCGCCACTAGAAAATACAGTGTCAAAAGACAATATTGAAAGGAGACAGAGGCTATGTCAGGAAGCGGATCTCCCCATTCCGATAAATTGCATCTATATGGGATTACTCAGGATGGGAAGTTATGGCATGCAAGCCAGACTATACCGCAGGACGGATCAGCAGACTCATGGAGCCCCTGGGAAGAAGTAAAAGGGAAGGGGCAAAGCGAGCCAGGACCTTTCGTTAGCGTAGACGGCGTGAGTACCTGGAAAAATCTTGCCGAAGGCGGTAGCGTGGAAGAATTGCATGTTCTGGGCGTCACCCGGCATGGAGAGTTATGGTACACGAGCCGTGTTGAAGGGCAGGATTGGCAACCATTTGATAATCTCTCCAGGCGCATCGGGGGCAATTGGGGAACGTTTCAGCAAGTTGGGGTTACAGAGATAAGTGGTATGCTTGATGCCTTCGTCATTGTGAACACGAAGCAGAAGGAACAGAGGATTTTGCACACCAGCCGTCAGAGCGATACAGGTGCCTGGGTGAAGTTCGAGGATATAACCCGGTCGCAATTGGCAGGCTTCCCTGGATCTTTCATCAGCGTTAGTTGTGCGCATCTCTGGGTAGGGTTACTTTCGATACTGAATGTTTGCGGTGTCACCAGGGATGGGAAGCTGTGGCATACGATCCGTTTCCAGGATCCCACCTGGTTGCCATTTGTGAATGTACAACTTTTATCGGCAAACGGCCCACACTCTTTCACCAATGTTAGTCTCGCTCAAGGAGGCGGAACACTCGACGTTTGCGCCCTGGCTGATGGCGATTTGTGGCACACGAGTCGCGTTTCCTCGAATCCTCCTGGTTGGCAGGCCACCTTCGACGACATCAGTGAGGAGGCAGCGGGAAAGCCTGGGCCGTTTGTTTCTACCAGTTGTGGAAGTGTGGGTAACATAGGAACGCTACATGCTTGTGGTCTCACGCATGATGGAAAGCTATGGCATACGAGCATCACCGCCTCGGACTCTTCCCATTGGCAGCCATTTGAGGATATAACGGCTGCGATAGGCAGCCCGGGTCACTTTATCATTGTATGTGTAGCAAACAGCACTCCACCGCCAAGTTTTGGTGGTGCTGACGTAACTTGCGAACGGATCCGGATGTGTATTGGCAATGATAGACTTCAGATCCAGGCTCTACAAAGGCAGGGTGCGAGCAGTGCCATAAGCGCGTTACAGCGAGATATTGCCAATCTGCAAAATCAAGCCCGGCAGCATCACTGTCCATAGCCGCGTCAGTGGTGCATTGTCAGCCGCGATGAGCTCCCATAGTAATCTTGCTTATGGGAGCTATCCATCGATGCCGGACTCTACCCGTAGCGCCTGCAACGTCCGTGTGTCAAAAGGATTCTTTCCGGCCTCCAGTTTCTGAATCCAGGCTGTTCGTTCATTAATGAGAGGCGTATACTTTGTTGTGTCGGCCTGGCCCTTTGCCCATTGCACAAAGAATTTGAAATCGTCGATAGCTCCCTGCCGATTTGCTGTTAACGCACGCGCGACCCCTCGACTATCATAATATTGACCATAATAGGGATTGAGAGTGACGGCACGGTCACACGATGGCAAAACCACATTCGCAAACTGGTCGGTGCTTCCGCCCCAGCAAACGTTGTTAGAAAGATCAGTAGTATCGAGTAGAGCAGCCTCCCGCCTTGCCTGTATATATATTGCCTGTGCTTGCTGTGTGCGCCCTGCCTGCGCATCAATGTGTGCTTGCCTCAGCTCTTCTTGAGTTACGGAGCTATCGACGGGAAAAGCGGGGCATACTTTCTGATAGGGATCTCCTCCCACAAACTGCCTCCATTCATCCTGCGTAAAGTTTCGGTTCACGATACTGCATGCATCCGTTTGCCATGCTAGCTTATTGATGTTCCACACGGTCACCATGTAGTTCTCAGTATAGGTATCCGATATGGCGAGAAGATGCTGACCATCAGGGCTGAACGCAGTTCCTCTTACATGCGGAGGTAACAAACCATTGCTGCGAGGGTGGAAAGCATGATTGATACGTTCGTGTTGCGCTACATCCCACACCGTTGCTGACTGGTCTCCTCCTGCTGCCAGCATAGAGCCGTCCGAACTAAACATGAGTCCTGTTTGATTCGGTATCTCCAGGAGTACGTTTGGATCTGTATTGGCAAGGGACTGGCTCAGTAGCGGTTTCAGCGTTGCAACGTCCCATAACATAATCCCACTGTTGCTATCAATCGAAGCTAACATCTTGCCATCCCGGCTGTATGCTACATCTTCGATCGTGGCTTGATGTGCTGTAAGTGACTGCCCAAGCAGTTTGCCTGTTGCAACATTCCAGAATATTACCGCATTATTGTTACCACTTGCCAGCATTTTGCCATCCGGACTAAAGGCCATAGTGGAAACAGGATTATTGTTTTGGGTTGACTGTGTTAAGCGGTGAAGTACACGCCCATTCGCACTATCCCAGAGTAGGATAGTGCCGTCGTCATAGCTAGTAGCCAGGACATGACCATCCAGATTGAAGGCAATGTTTTTCAAATGATTCTGCTTACCATCGCGAAAGTGGGCAATTAATTTTTTTGTGGTGGCACTCCACAAGAAAATCGTACCATCAAATCTTCCTGCTGCCAGTATGTTCTTATCGGGACTGACCGCAAGACTTTCCAACCACAAAGGGCCTCCATCAATCGTCTCAGCCTCCTGGGTAGCTGGACTCTTGCTCGCGTCCAGTGTATCGAGTAGCTTTCCTGTCGCGGCATCCCTCAACGTAACCTTCCCTGTAGTGTCGCCTGCTATAATTTGCGTGCCATCGGGACTGAAGATGGCGCTGGACACCCGAGCTGTATAGTTGAGCTCGTGTTTGAGAGGGCTATCTGCTCCCGTATTCCACAAAAGAATCTTGCCGACAGCATCACCTGATGCCAGCATAGTGCCATCAGGACTGAAGACGAGGCCGCTGATACTTGCTGTATGACCAACGAAAGACACACTTGAAAAGTTGCCAGGGGTGATATTCCATAGCTGTACCGTTTTATCTGCGTTACCTGTTGCGAGCGTCTTACTATCAGGGCTAAACGCAAGATACTGTACTCCCTTTACGCTAAGTGGAGATCCCAGCGCCTTTTGCGTTGACATATCCCACAGGTAAATTGCTTGTTTTCCATCACTTGCTGCTAATGTTTTCCCATTGGGACTCAGAACGAAGTTCGATAGAACTCCGGTGAAGTCTGCGAACGATTGAGTAACCATTGTGCCGGACGCGACATCCCAGAGTTGGAGACTCCCTTTTGTCTTGTCTGCACCTAACGTTTGTACGCTTGATAGTAGTGTTTTCCCATCCGAACTGAAGGCTAGGTGGGTCGCGAGGGTAGGGCTGCTATCCAGTTGTTGACTGGCAGGCGTTTGAGCAGTCACATTCCGCAAGAGGATGCGACCCTGCGTACAACTGCTTGCAGCATCGTACTGAATACAACGACTTGAAGCGAGGATAGTGCTATCTGGACTGAAAGCGATAGCGGTACTATTCGGCGTAACGTCGGGAGAGGTATTGTGATTCTGACCTGCGGTCTCCAGGCGGGCAAGTTGTCGTCCTGTTTTGGTATCCCACAGCCACAGGCCCTGCTCATTTGCGCCAGCTACCATGCGCCTGTCTGGACTCAATGCCCAGTTCGCTATCGAGCCGGTCACAGCGCGCAGATCGAGGTGGAGCGTATGACCATTCCGGGTCTTCATATCCCAGAAAGTAACGCCTGCGTCGAAAGTAACTCCTGTGTCATTCTCAATGCTTCCAATTGCGACCAGCGTTTGACCATCAGGGAGAAATGACACGTTATGCACTAGCAAGTTCGGCTCCTGCAACATGCTCGTAAGATGTGGGCTATACTCTAAAGCATTGAGGAGGCTATCACGAGCATCAGATGTATTATGTACCTGGTTTGCCTTAATGCTTAACAAAAGAGCCGTGTCTACCTGATTCTTCGCCAGGGCATTATTTGCCTGTGCTGCGAATGCACGCGAATTGGCGATCTGTGCCTGAGTGAGAGCTGCAGCTTTGCTTGCACTTACATTTTGTAGCAAACTCTGAGTTATGGAGGCAAATATGATGCTCGCTATCAAAAGCAGCGTTAATACGGCGACAAGCGCGCGCAATCGATTCACTGTCTGGCGCTTCAAGGTCAGTTCTCTCGCCTGGCGCTGTTGTTCCTCTACCTCGCGCTGTTGATGCTCCGCAGCGCTGACCTGAAGGAAGGTAGCTTCGTCTATGCTTGGTGCGTTGCGCCCGGCCCACGCCTGTGCCTCAGCCAGTTTCGTACCCCGGTATAGGCGATCTATGGGTCTGCTGTGCCGTATCCAATCGAGGGCATCTGCACTGATAGTATGTTGGAGAGTGATATCCTGGCGCGCTTCACGCAGCCATGCTGAAAGGCGTGCCCATTCGCGGATAAGAGCTTCATGGCTCACCTCAATGGTGGTCTCCCCGGCTATCTTGCTGGTGGTGAGAAGACGGGCGTCAATGAAGGCGGCGACCACGTCTCTCATTATCTGTGCCTGTTTCGCATCGGGCAATGAGAGTTCCTGCAGGCTTGCGCGGCGACGCGTGGTATCTTGTTCGGTCAGGCCGGGATCTATCAGGCGTAAGAACATGATACGCACCAGAGCGCGATGCTCTTCCGAAGGCAACGAGGCATAGATGGACTCAGCATGCTTTGTCAAAGCCCCTTTCACTCCACCGATCTGCTGATAGGCCTGCTGAGTTAGCCAATGACCTTCGCGGCGCTGGAAAAGCTGATCCAGAGTGAACTCTAAGAGAGGCAACGCTCCTGCCTGGCCCTGAGCCTCGAAGAGCAGATCGCCGACCAGGTTCTCATCAAAGGTCAGTTGCACGTCTGGCTGTGCGGCAGGCCCTTCGATAACTGCGCGCAGGTCGTGTAGCTCCATTGGGAGCACCGGCGTATGATATGCCTCTATTAATCGACTCAGCATAGGGTACTGCATTGGCCGATCATAAAAGTCGGCACGCAGGGTCAACACAGCGACAAGCGGGCCATCAGGTTCAGTTACAGCCGTTAAGAGCACATCAATGAAGTGCTGTCGCACCTTTTCGGGCAGATGCTGAGCGAATAATTCTTCAAACTGGTCAATCACAAGGAGGACTTTTACTTTTGAGCGTCTGACCATCTGGGTGGCAAGGAGATGTAGTCCGCGTGCTGAGTCAGCCATCAGGTCTTCGTGGATAGCCTTCAAACTCTTCTCAGGCATGTGGGAGGCAAGCGTGAAGGTCAGCGACTCAAAGGGAAATTTTCCCGGCACTATAGGATCCAGATAAATCCATTTTTTACTTTCAGCAAAGTCGCCATTTTGAAGCCATGGGAGCAGGCCAGCCATGACGACGCTCGATTTGCCTGAGCCGCTTGGTCCAATTACTGTCAACAGACGTGTGGCGGGAGTTCCAGATCTTCCTACCATAAGTGTGCTCTTCAGCTTCTGCACCATTTCTTCAATGAGTGCATTTCGCCCAAAGAAATCTCCTGCCTCGCCTGTTGTGAAAGCGCGCAGCCCTTTGTAAGGGTTGCGTGGTTCACTTTGTGGTATAGTAAACGTTGGAGCCGTGGGAGTGCTTACATCTATATCCGGCTCAAGACAGGCGACAATCTTTTCAAGAGCGCGCTCATAGAATGCTCCGCGAGCATCGAACATATCGATAATAGCCGTTTTGCCCCATGTATCAGGAACAGGAAGAAGTGACTCTGCCTCCTCGCCCTCTGCCCACACAAACACGATACGCCGCCCATACATATTAGCAAGCCGCATGTGTTCTTTGACGGCCTGCGAGGATCGAGTATGGGGAGAAAGAACCACCAGGACAATATTGGCGGCACGAATTGCCTGTCGCACGATATCTTCCTGACCAGGTACAACTGGCTCGTTGCTCTGATGTTCATTCGAAAGTCTGACTCTATGTGCATCCAGATCAGCCTTCAGGCGTGCAGTGAACGTACTATCTAGAGACGAGGCAGAGAGAAAGACCTGCCGCAGCGTGGGTGTGGGATCTGAGGACGTGGCCCCGGTTGGATGCATAATGGTCTTCAGTGGGGCGGTAATTTGCGAGTCAACGTCCTGGACAGAGTCGTCCTGCTTGCTTGCGCGTTCTAACGCAAGTGCAAAGGCCTGTACACTTACGAAGCGCTCCTGTGGATTCTTTGCGAGTGCCCTGAGCACTACTTTGTCCACCTCGGCGGGCAATTCAGGAGAAAACTCTCTCAAGGATGCGGGAGCTTCGGTGAGATGTTTATTGATAATGTCCCATTGACTTCCCTCGAAAGGACGCCTTCCACAGAGCCATTCATAGACAACCACACCAAGCGAGTACTGGTCGCTAGCAAAAGAAGGTTTCCCTTTTAGTTGCTCTGGAGCGGTATAGGGGAGCGTGCCGGCCATATCTTGCGTATCGAGCTGGTCAGATTGAGCGGCAAATAGCGCAAGTCCGAAATCACTGAGAAGAATACTTTGATCTGGACCGAGCAGAATATTATCCGGCTTGACATCGCGATGGATGACGTGGTGATTATGAGCATATTGGAGGGCAGCGGCAACCTGTCTTGCATAAGTAACCGTTGTTGCCAGTGAGAGATACGAGCCGCGTGGGTAGCGTTGGCGAGTTGTGCCTCCAGGAGCATAGTCCATCACCAGCACAGGTGTCCCGCGATCAATGGCATATTCAAGTACGCGTACAATATTGGGGTGCCTCAAACGAACTAGCGTCTGGGCTTCGGAGAGAAAGCGTTGCGCATCCTCCTCTGTCAGAGAAATGCTAAGGACTTTGAGTGCGGCATAACTTTTAAGATAGCGATGTTCTCCCAGATAGACGTCCGCGAATCCTCCATGTCCCAGGTGACGTACGAGGCGATAACTGCCAAGTTGCTGTCCAATGCGGTATGCCATACTCCTTCTCCTTGAGATAACGGCAGTGATCTAATGATATACAGGCCAGGTCGTTCGTATCAAACTATGTATAGATCTTGTCATTCTATGGTTCTGCATCCTTGCGGGGGAAACAGGCCTTCGTAGGGGTGGGGCTTGCCTCCACCCTCGGGCCCAGAGGAACGCGGGTGGAGGCAAGCCCCACCCCTACGAACAGTTGATTACACGATAAACGCAGCTTCGAATAGCTTTTAGCTGATAGCTTTGTCCGCAACCCTTACTGTGATATGGTATACTGGTGGAGTAACAGAATGCACATGTTCCTATTTACATACGAGCATTTCATTGCTGCCAGGGGAGCCATCGGGCTGAGAGGGCGACCATCGCAGGTGTGTCGCCGACCCTATGAACCTGATTCTGGATAATACCAGCGAAGGGAGCGGCATAGCGATCAACAGATCCATTCTCGCAGATACAGCCGCAACCCACCTTCCTTATAGGATCAGGGCTGCGGCTTTTTGTATGCTCTTAACACGTTTCCTCACGGAGGTGAGTGAGGTCTATGGATACGCATAAGTTGGTGATACAGGGGGTTACCAGGGTCTTTCGCGATAGGCGACGCAACCTGGAAGTGCTCATGCCTATCGATCTGACGGTTGCTAATGGCGAGTTTGTAACCATCATCGGACCCAGTGGCTGCGGGAAAAGTACTCTTTTCAATATTGTCGCGGGTGTCGATGAGCCGAGCGCCGGTCTGGTTGCTATTGATGGTGACGCCGACATGAAGCGTGCAGGCAAAGCGGGATATATGCCGCAACAACCGCTGCTTTTACCATGGCGCACGGTCGAAGAGAATGTGATGCTGGGCCTGGATGTCCGCCATATTCCACGTAAGCAGGCTCTTGAGCAGGCGCACGAATTACTGAAGCGCTTTGGACTGGCGGAGTTTGCGCAAAACTATCCTGCAACCCTCTCTGGTGGTATGCGCCAGCGTGTGGCGCTCTTGCGCACGGTCCTATTCAACGCTTCCTTTCTGTTGCTGGATGAGCCGTTTGGAGCGCTTGATGCCCTGACGCGGCTCTCGTTGCAGATGTGGTTGCTCGATCTCTGGCAAGCACTGCATAGCAGCGTACTCTTTATTACTCATGATGTGCGCGAGGCAATCCTGCTTTCCGATCGTATTTACGTGTTGAGCGCACGTCCTGCACACGTGTTGCGCGTTGCTGAGGTTGATCTGCCACGTCCGCGCCAGCAGGGACAACTGGCACTCGAACAATCGGTGCGGCTGGAACAGGAGTTGGTGGCTTTGTTAATGAAGGAGCAACGCTTATGAGTGCAGTAGCGCAAACCCAATACCGGGCCGCGAATCTGCGTCGTGTAGCTAACTACGGCCCTGCCGTCGTGCTAACTGTGGCCCTGTTACTGCTGTGGGAACTTTTTGTGCGTGCCAGCCAGATCAGCCCAAGATTATTGCCATCTCCTATCGCAATTATGCAGGCATTATTTGCAAACTGGGATGTGATCTCTGGCCACACGCTCCAGACATTGCTGGAAACGGTTATTGGACTGGCAATCGCAACGCTGCTCGGCCTGGCAATCGCGATTCTCCTCGATCTCTCCTCGTGGACGCGCAAAGCCATTTATCCGCTGCTGGTGACATCGCAGACGATACCTATCATTGCCCTGGCACCCCTACTGGTGATCTGGTTTGGCTATGACCTGGCTCCCAAAGTGATCATCGTTACGTTGTACTGCTTCTTTCCTATAGCAGTATCCTGTGCCGATGGACTGCTGGGGACTGACGCGGACCTGCTGCGCCTGATGCAGAGTATGCGTGCCTCGCGCTGGCAGATTCTGTGGCTGGTACGTTTGCCCGGGGCTATGCCATCATTTTTCTCTGGTTTGCGTATTGCGGCTACGTACAGTGTCACTGGAGCTATCGTTGGCGAGTACGTAGCCGCTTATAGTGGGCTTGGTCTCTACATGGAAGAAGCTGCTCACTCGTTTGCCGTGGTTCTGGTCTTTGCCGCCGTGCTGGTAACGGCAATACTCAGTCTCTTGCTCTTTGGTTTTGTGTCTTTGCTCGAACGTATTGCTTTACCCTGGTATCAGGGAACACGTAGCTAAGATCTGGTCGTCATTATTCTTCAAAGGAGATGGCATATGAATTCTCGTGTACGGCTGTTATTGGCAATTGCCTTGCCTGTTCTGCTCATCATCGTTGTGGTGGGTGTATTTGTGTTGCGAGGAGCCACTACAACAACGAGTCCGCAGGGAGCGAAAACGCCCACCGCTATGACCCGCATGACGCTGGCGCTGGACTGGACTCCCAATACGAACCATACAGGTATCTATGTTGCGATGGCAAAGGGCTGGTATCGCGATCAGGGAATTAATCTGCAATTGTTGCCCTATTCGTCCAATGTTAATCCCGATACACTGGTGAGTACTGGCAAGGCCGATGTAGGTATTAGTGCAACGGAGTCAGTTGTATCTGACTATGCAGTCGGACAGCCTGTTGTATCAATTGCCGCTATCATTCAACATAATACGTCTGCGCTCGTTACACGTGCTGATTCGGGCCTGAATAGTCCTCGCGATCTCGATGGCAAGGTCTATGGTGGCGGGGGGGCTGCTTATGAACCTGCAGTGGTGGGCGAAATTATCAAGCATGATGGTGGGAAGGGAACATTTAAGAACGTGACGCTAAATGTTGATCCTATCCAGGCTTTGAAGTCCAGGCAGGTCGATTTTGAATGGATCTACGAAGGTTGGGAAGGTATTCAGGCGCAACGTGAAGGCTTGAAGTTGAACACTTTTTACATCACGGAGAACGGTGTCGCCGACTACTACACACCTACCATTATCACCGGTCCTAATGAGATCAAGCAAAAGCCAGATCTCTTGCACAGGTTTATGGCAGCGACTGCTCAAGGCTATGAATTTGCTCGCACGCATGCTAAAGAGTCGGCACAGATACTCATTGATCAAAACAAAGGAGTTTTTCCTGATTCCGGCCTGGTCTTTGCCAGTCAGGACTACCTCAGCCCGCGCTATGCCGATCCAGGGCGTAAATGGGGCTTGCAGGATGCTGCCGCCTGGCATGGCTATCCCGAGTTTATGCTAAGTTCGAACGGCATTCTTGACGCTGCGGGTAAGCCTGTGAAGAGCATGAATTTTGACGCGTTGTACACTAACCAGTTCTTATCCACTTGATCTTTGTAACTCTCTTCAGGTCTTCTCTTTCAGACTTCTCAGCGCCTTCGGCGCTTCGCAAGC
>Ga0137371_10001297_pt1 | contig 19883 bp, 9 predicted proteins | sample SagtaG_7_FD_104919 | JGI IMG/M metagenome (GOLD analysis project Ga0137371, IMG submission 104919) | Vadose zone soil microbial communities from Sagehorn Ranch, Mendocino, California, USA - Sage1_R_40_16 metaG | ecosystem: Environmental > Terrestrial > Soil > Vadose zone | place: USA: California...
ATTCTTGAAGCCAACGGGGTGGGTGCGCTTTCGAATAATGCCAACATTACTCTCACCAACGGAACCTTCAAAATAACCACGGGAACATTCCAGTTCAACGCGGCGCCTACGATAACGGCGACTGCGGGCCTTTGGGTTAACGGAGGAACCGTTAACGCTGGGGCGTTCGGCTATACTGTTAATGGACTCCTTAGGGTTTCAGCTGGAACTCTTAGCATAGGAAACGCCAATGGGAATAATCTGAATTTCAATACCGGCTCGACGCTTACCTTTGATGGGGGAACAACCAACATCGCCTCGAAGTTACTTGGCGCCACGACGACTCAAACGACCACTTTATCAATATCAGGCAGCGCCGCAGTCAATCTTGCGACGGTAGCATCAACCGCAACAACTACATATCCATTCGATCTCCAGGCAACAGGTTCATCTTTTACAATGTCTGGTGGAACGATCGCCATTAGGCGCGAAGGCGGCGGGGGAACTGACGATCTTGGTTATCGCAATCTTGCTACGACAACAAGTGTGACAGGTGGCACGCTTCAGATTGGTGACGCATCGACGCCTGCCAGCCAGACCATGCAGATCAACAGTACTGCAGCTATCTTCAATCTCACCGTCAATGCCACGAACAGTCCGATTACCAAATTGCAAGCGAATGCACTCACTGTGAAAGGCTCGGTTACAATTTCAGGCGGCACACTTGACGCAAATAGCCTGGGCCTAACAGTTGGTGGCAACTGGACAAATAACGCGACGTTCACGTCAGGCACGCAGACGACGACGTTTAATGGAAGTTCGGGCACGCAGACGATTGGAGGATCCGCTGCGACAGCCTTCAGCAGTTTGACGATAAACAACACCGGCACGGGAGTCACTCTGGATACAAGCACCGATGTCGGTGGTAGCATTAATGCGGTTTTGACCCTCACAACTGACCTAACAGTTGATCGCGCTGAGCGTCTGACGCAGAGCGGCACTTCAGCTGCCGCAGCTACTGCCGACGTGATTGGTACGGTGCGTCGCACCGATGTTGGTACAACTGTGAGGTCATTTGGCAATGTGAATGCTCAGATCACGGTGACTGGTGGCAGCACGGCGACCATGGACGTGAATCTTGAAAAAGGCGCTGCGCCTGCAAATTTCGCCTCGGTGACACGTATCTATTCACTCGAGTACGGCGGAACGGGTGGCTCTGGAACCTTTAGCTCGGCTACGGTGCGTTTGCGCTACCTTGATAGCGAGCTGGGCGGTAATACGGAAACGTTGCTGACACTGTATAGATACAGTGGGGCCACATGGGTTGATCAGGGCCAGACGACTCGGGACACCACAAATAACTTCGTGGAAGAGACCGGCGTCGCGGCTTTCTCACCGTGGACGTTGGCTAATGGCGGGCAGGCGGCGACGGCGGTGAAGATGAAGCGGTTTGGCGCGGCGAGCTTCACGGATGGCGTGGCACTGTCGTGGGAGAGCGGATACGAGGTAAACAATCTCGGTTACCGGCTCTATCGCGAGCAGAACGGATTGCGCACGCGGGTGACGCCATCGGTGGTGGCAGGTTCGGCGCTGAAGATTGGCGCGAACCAGCAGATGACCGCGGGCTATTCGTATTCGTGGTTCGATCCGCAGGGCACGCCGGGCACTGCGTACTATCTCGAAGCCATCGATCTCAACGGCGAACGCCAGTGGACCGGGCCAATCTATCCGGCATCCGGTTCTGGCGAGAGTCCGGTGGGCAAACGTCGACGCGCAATGCTGTTGAGCGAGGTTTCGGCGGCGTCAAGCGGTCAATCTGTACAGCAGTCGTGGCCGACGTCGATGGGGGCGTCGATGCGTGCGACACTGAGTGAGGCGGCGCGCAACGGTAGCGCCAAGTCCAGGAACGAAAGTCTTGGCACACAGCAACAGATTGCCGCGGGCCAGGCGGTGAAGATCGCCGTGCGGCAGAACGGCTGGTACCGCGTCAGCCAACCAGAGTTGGTGGCTGCGGGACTCAACGCGTCGGCTGATGCGCGGAATCTGCAACTCTACGTTGATGGTCAGCAGGTGCCGATTGAACTAAGCGGCGACGGCTCGCATCTGGGCGCGAGCGACACCATCGAGTTCTATGGCATCGCGTTCAATACGCCGACCACCGACACGCACGTTTACTATCTGATCAACGGCGCCACGCCGGGTATGCGAATCAGCAATAAGCGCTCGAAGCTGAAGGCAACGGATCTGTGGAACGAGAATGTGCCGCGGAACTTTACCTACACCACGCAGCGCCAGGACAAGCTGATCTACTGCCCGAGTCTGCTCAATGGCGAGGCGGAAAACATCTTCGGCGCTTTGATCATGACTGATCCGGTTTCGGAGGCGATCGCCGTCAAGGGCTTTGACCAGACCGGCGGTCAACCGCAACTCGAGATTGCCTTGCAGGGCGCGACTAAGCTCGATCACGCCGTGCAGGTGCAATTGAACGGCGCCAATCTGGGGACGATCAACTTTAGCGCGGTGAGCAATCACACGGCTAGCTTCTCGCTTGACCGGACGCAATTGCACGATGGCGACAACACGCTGACATTCGTAGCGACGAATGGTCAGCAGGACGTGAGCTTTGTCGACTGGGTGCGGGTGACGTACGCGCATTCGTACACGGCAGACAATAACGCACTGACGTTCAGCGTGCCCGGCGGTCAGGCCGCGCGCGTGGATGGGTTTACCAATGCGAACATTCGCGTGGTCGATATCACCGATCCGAACGCAGTAATCGAAGTGCCAGTAAGCATCGGTCCGGCCGGAACGGGTTATGCCGCGAAGCTGCAAACCAGGAGCGCGAGCGTGCGGACACTGGTGGCCTTTACCGATGAGTTGGTGAATCATCCGGCGACGGTGACAGCGAACCTGCCTTCGGACTGGAACTCCGGCGTCCACTCAGCCGACCTGGTGATCATCACGCATAAGGATTTCCGCCAGGCAGTAGAGCCGCTGGCCCAGCAACGACGGAGCCAGGGTTTGAACGTCGCAGTGGTGGATGTCGAAGACATCTTTGACGAGTTCAGCTATGGCACGCACACGCCTTACGCGGTCCGAGATTTCCTGGCGTGGACGACCAGCCACTGGCAGACGACACCGCAATACGTCCTGCTGGCGGGCGACAGCAGTTGGGATCAGCGCAACTATCTGGATCAAGGCGACAACGATTTTGTGCCGACGAAGTTGATCGACACGTCGTTGATGGAGACGATGTCTGACGATTGGCTGGCTGATTTCAGTAGCGATGGGTTGGCGGCGATGGCGGTCGGTCGTCTGCCCGGTCGCACCAGCGCAGAAATAGGGCTGATGGTTTCGAAGATTAATGCGTACGAAGTGGCGCAGCAGGCGGGTGGACCACCACGAGGCGCGCTGCTGGTTTCTGACCGTGGCTTTGAAGACCAGAACAGCCAGACGAAGACACAGTTGTCGCCCAGCGTGCCGGTGCAGACCATCGATCGGGCGCAGGTCAATGCCGATGATGCAATGAGCAGTCAGATCATCGACGCGATCAACGCTGGACCAATGCTGGTGAACTACTACGGCCACGGCTCGGTGGATGTGTGGACCGGGGCCGGCGTGCTTAACGATACAAACGCGGCGACGCTGAGTAATAACAGCCGGCTGTCGGTGTTTGTGATTATGACCTGTTTGAATGGCTACGCGGGCGACGCTTACATCGACAGCCTCGGCGAAGCGCTAATGAAGGCCCAGAATGGCGGCGCCGCGGCCGTCTGGGCGTCGTCGGGCTTTACTAATCCACAGCCCCAGTTCGCTATGAGCACGTCGTTTTACCAGCAGGTATTCAGCGGAACATCAACGCGCATCGGGGATGCTATTCGGAACGCCAAGGCGAGCATCGGCGACAACGACGTGCGCCGCACGTGGATTCTGCTCGGCGATCCGGCGATGCGATTACGGTGAAGATCAACGTTCGGTGTTCTCCAGGCCGGGTTCGACCTCTGAAACCGCATAGCACCGGAGCGGGAATGCCCTGCTACATGACACTCGCATTGAGAGTTCTTGTTTTTCGGTTGTTCTTATTATTAACAGGATCACAGCCTGCGGACCAGGGGTTGTCCGTCGGCCCGGCGCTAAACATGAAAAACCTTTGACGGCCCAGATGTGCCCGGGCGCATTGACCGATAAGAATCTTAGTTATGAACGAACCAACAGTTCTGCTAAAAAATCAGAGCCTCGAGCAGACAAACGGCGCGCACGCTAACGGTAACGGTTACGCCACGCCGCCAATCGTCGGCTATGGTGAGGACGCTTCACCCGAGGGCGAAGCGCACCTCCGAGACTACTGGCGCATTATCCGCAAGCGTCTGTGGCTGATCATCGGCATTGCGGCGATCATTGGCGCTATAAGCATGATCCGCGAGGCCCGGCTGCCTGATTATTACCAGGCGAAAGCCCGGGTACAGGTCGATGTGGAAAGTTACAGTCCGGCGTTGGGTGCTTCTCGCGGCAACACGGTTCTGGTCGATAACAACTTCATGGACCCTGACTATTTCAATACTCAGGTCCAGTTTCTTTCCAGTCCAACTTTGCTGCGCCGCGTCGCGAAGACACTCGACCTGGAACACAATCGTAACTTTCTAAACGCGGCCACCGAGAATCGCTCGACGTGGCAGAATCTCCAGCGCATGTTTGGCTTCGCCGGTAAGCAAACCAGGACAACCGCGAAGGGATCGATCGATTCCGGCGCCGGCGAGCAGTTAGCACTCACGAAGAGTGCGACCAGTGCCGATGCGGACGAAGTCAACCGGCTGGCTCCTTATGTCGGCATGCTTCAGGGGATGATCGAAGTAGACCAGGTGAAGAAGACGCGCCTGATCGACATTCGCTGCACTCATTCGGATCCGCAGGTCAGCGCCAAAGTGTGTAATGCCACGGCCGACGCTTTTGGACTCCGGAATCTCGAAGTAAAGACCAAGACGAATACCATTGCGGGGACTTATCTGCAGAAGCGCATCGCCGAGCTGCAGGCGCAGATTCGCTCCGGCGAAGAGCAACTTGTAAATTACGCGCGGAGCCACGAGATTCTTTCGCTGGATGCCAACCAGAACACGGTGGTCGAGCGCCTGGCCGGATTGAATCGTCAACTGCTCGAGGCGGAGAACGATCGCGAGCTGGCGGAAGCGGCTTATCGCACCAGTCTGGCGCCCGGCGCGGCCGAAGCCGCCGCCGAAACCAGCGACAAGCAGATCGCGGAGTTCAAGAGTAAGCTGGCTGAACTCAGGCAGAAACGGGCCCAGTTACTGGTGACGGACACGGAAGAGTCACCCGAAGTGAACGACGTCACGGAGCAAACCGCAACTCTCGAAAAACAATTAGCCGCGACGCGGCGCCAAGCCGTCTCACTCACTACGACCAACCTGCAGACGAATTACCGCAAGGCGTTGGATCGCGAGAACGCGTTACGCGAGGCGTTCAATAAACAGCGCGCTGAGACCGCAACGCAGAATCTAGCGGCCATCAACTACCACATTCTCAAGCAGGAGATCGAGACCAACAAGAATCTGCTCGATGGACTGATGCAACGCGCCAAAGAAAACGACGTGACCATGGCCGGGACGCCTAATAACATTCATGTCGTCGACTATGCTTCAGTTCCTGCCGGACCCGTCGGGCCGCGCCGCTCGCAGGCCGTATTTATCGCGCTCGTGGTGGCAATCGCATTCGGTGTGGCGCTGGCCCTTTTCCTCGAGTACCTGGATGATACGGTAAACTCCGCGGGCGATGTGGAAAGACAGTTACGCCTTCCCGCCATCGCGCTCATTCCTTTGGCCGGCAGAGCGACTGGTCGGCGCTTCCTCCCGCTACCAAGGGCGCTGCTGAAGGGTAATGGACACGGCCCAACGCCTGAGCTATTGCTGGATTCCGACATTCCTTCCCTGCAGGCGGAAGCTTACCGGCACCTGCGAACGTCGGTGCTGCTATCCACCGCTGGACGAGCGCCGCGGACCCTACTGGTGACATCGAGCGTCCCCGCGGAGGGCAAGACAACGACCGTAGCGAACGTCGCAACGGTGCTGTCTCAGACTGGAGCGAAAGTGCTGGTCATTGATGCGGACATGCGCCGGCCACGGCTGCATCTGGTTTTTGGGATCGAGAACAAACAGGGCCTGAGCTCGATTCTGTCCAGTGAGATTACCGACGCCGAAATCTTCTCGATGATCAACCAATACAAAGACAGCAATATCTATCTGCTGAATTCCGGCGCGATCCCACCGAACCCCGCCGAATTGGTTGGCTCGGATCAGATGCGGCGCTTGCTCGCGTTGACCGCTTCTGAATTCAAGTACACGGTTATTGACTCGCCACCAATCGCTTCCTTTACTGACGGGGTGCTGATCTCATCGTTGGTTGATGGTGTCTTGCTCGTGGTTCATGCCGGCAAGACTTCGCGCCAAGTGGTGCGGCGGACGCGTCAGATGCTTGGGGAAATTGGGGCGAAGGTTATCGGAGTGGTGCTGAACAAGATCGATATGCACTCGCAGAAGTACTACTACTATCATCACTACAAAGGCTATTATTCAGAATCGGAATCCAACAGCGAGCGACCTGAGACTGTGACCTCAGTCTCGATCATTTCCAAGTAAGCCGGACGCAAATCTGAAGATTGCTGCGAGAGCGTGGCGACGAAGCGCGCCGGCGGAATGTGCCCGCCGGTGAGGGCCCTCACCTGCTAGCGTAAGTTGTCTCGTCGATTAAGAGTCCCGCTCACTGTGCGGTCAGCCCGCCGTCGGCGACGACCGAAGAGCCTGTCATGTATGAAGATTCATCCGAGGCCAGACAGAGAATGACGTTCGCAATTTCCGCGGGCTCACCAAGGCGCTTCATCAAAGTCTTCTTTTCTGTGATTTGCTTTTCCTTCTCAGGCTCCGCGGAGCCGGCAATGATTCGGTCCAGTAGCGGCGTATTGATCGGGCCTGGGCAGACGCAGTTTATCCGAATATTATCAGCGGCATGATCTATCGCCATCGCTTTGGTCAATTGGATGACGCCTCCTTTCGAAGCACAGTAGGCGGCAATCTCGGATCCTCCCACCAGACCTAACTCTGAAGCGATATTCACTATTACGCCGCCACCTGTTTGTCGCATCTCAATCACGGCCGCCTTCGAACACAAGAAAACGCCTTTTAGGTTCACGCCCATCAGGCGATCCCATTCTTCTTCGGTAGTGTCCGTTACTTTTTTGGCTAGTTCTATTCCTGCGTTGTTTACCAACACGTCGATACGGCCGTATTTGGCCACGGTCTGTCCGATTAATTCGTAAGCTGCACTCTCACTACTGACATCCGTTTGCACAAAAACTGCGTGCCCGCCGTTGACAGCTATGGAATCGATCTCTTGCCGCGCATCTCTTAGGTCGGCTGCGATTACTTTGGCCCCTTCAGCGCAAAAACGAAGCGCTGTCGCAAAGCCGATTCCTGATTTTGCGCCGGTTACAACCGCAACCTTGTCTCTTAGTCTCACTGCGCGTCAGTTCTTTGGCGTTACTCCGAGATTTTGAAAAAGAAACGCGTAAAGATCCGTCGTCTGCTCGATTGATTTCGTGGTGCTGCTCGCGCCGTGACCTGACCTGGTGTCAATGCGAATCAGGATTGGCGCATCACCCGCCTGCGCCGCTTGCAGAACGGCGGCATATTTGAAGTTGTGCGCGGGAACGACTCGATCATCATGGTCCGCCGTCGTGATCAGGGTGGCCGGATACTTCACTCCAGCTTTGACGTTATGTATCGGCGAGTAGGCATAGAGCGCCTTAAACTCAGCTTCGTTGTCGCTCGATCCGTAGTCGGCGATCCAGTTCCAGCCGATGGTGAACTTGTGAAACCGGAGCATGTCCATCACGCCTGCCTGCTCGATCGCCACCTTGAACAACTCTGGACGCTGGTTTGAGACCGCGCCCACCAGCAAGCCGCCATTGGAGCCGCCCTGGATGGCCAGCCGGCCCGGCGAAGTGTACTTGTTCGCGATCAGATACTCGGCGGCCGCGATGAAGTCGTCAAAGACGTTCTGCTTTTTCAATTTGGTGCCGGCCTCGTGCCACTTCTCGCCGTACTCGCCACCGCCGCGCATGTTCGCCGACGCGTAAATGAATCCCTGCTCGAGCAAGGCCAGTCGAAGAGAGTTAAAAGACGGTGACGTGGTGATGTTAAAGCCGCCGTACCCGTAGAGCACCGTCGGGTTATTCCCGTCCAGCTTCAGACCTTTCCTGTGCACCAGAAACATCGGCACGCGCGTGCCGTCTTTGCTTTTGTAGAAGACCTGTTTGGTGTCGTAGTCCGTCGGGTTGAAGCCGGGAATATCAACGGTACGAAAGACCGTCGATCGTTTCGCGGCGATGTCATACTTGTAGATCGTTGGTGGAAAGTTGAACGACGTGAAACTATAGAAGACAAATTTGTCATCGCTTCTGCCGCCGAACCCGCCAGCTGCGCCCAGTCCCGGTAGCTTGATTTCGTTCTCTAGTCTGCCTTCGAGACTGTAAACATAGGCGTGCGTGCTGACATCCTTCAGGTAAGTGGCAAACAGTTTTCCGCCCGCTGAATTCACTCCCTCGAGAGGTTCGGGCTTTTCCGGCAACACATCTTTCCACGACTTGTCGGCGGGGTCGTAGAGAACAACTCTCCCGTTCGGCGCGCTGTGGTTGGTCTCGATCAAGAACCGGCCGCCAATGTCGTCGACAATTCTGTAGCTGTCGTCACCAATCTCAGCGACGATCGGGGTGAAGTCTTTCTCGTTCCTGGTAAGATCACGGAAGAAGAGCGCGTTCCCCTTCTTGCCTTTGCCGCGTTCCGAGACGTTTAAGATTGCGAAGTGTTGGTCTTCCGTAGTGCCTACATTATGAAACCGCTGCGGGTGTTCTTTGTCTTCATAGACCAACTGGTCATCTGACTGAGGCGTGCCCACCCTGTGGAAATAGACCGCCTGAAATTCATTCTTGGTCGTCAGCTCCTTGCTTTTTTCCGGCGTGGGGTAGCGGCTATAGTAGAAACCGTCGCCTTGCCACGACAGGCCCGACGCTTTGATCCACTGGAGGTGGTCGGGCAATGTTTTTTTCGCCGCGACCTCCATCACATAAACGTCGTTCCAGTCAGAGCCACCCTGCGAAATACCATAGGCCACATATTTGCCTTCTTTCGAGAGGGAGAAAGCTCCCAATCGCGACGTGCCATCCGCGGAAAACTTGTTGGGGTCAAGCAGAACTTCCGGCGTGCCATCTAATCCTTTTTGAATGTAATGCACGCTTTGGTTCTGCAAGCCGTCGTTCTTCGTGAAGAAAAACCAGTCGCCGCGGCGCGAAGGAGCAGTGTACCGGGGATAGTTGTAAAGCTTCGCCAGGCGCTCCTTGATCTGCTGGCGATAGGGAATCTTCTCGAGGTAGGCGAAGGTGACCTTATTTTCCTCTTCAACCCAATGCGCGACCTCGGGCGAATTGTCATCCTCGAGCCAGCGATACGGATCGGCGACGGTCACCCCAAAGTAGGTATCGGTGTGGTCTGTCCTTTTCGTTTCCGGGTACGCGAGCCTCGCAGCGCCATCACCGCCCTGCGCACCGGCTGTCGGAAGAAACGGCAAGAGCGACAGCATCGACAAGGCAAAGGCGATTATTGAGAGGGCGAGAAGCTTTCGCTGGAAACCGAAAACTGAGAGCTGAAGACTGGCTTTCTTCATCGGATTGATTCTCCTTTTGATAGAACGTTGGTTGGCAGAGCCATACTGTAATCGAGTTGGCTCAAAAGTCCAAGATCGGCCGGCTTGTAGTGCGCCAATTGAGAGTAGGCAGTTTGGAAACCGAAGGCTTCGTTTGTCAACCGCGTTGCGGTTGGTTTGTCTACTAAGCCGAATTACCTACTTTTAGTTGTGGCGCTGACCGGCCTTGTAAACCCCTCCATTGTGCCAACCATTAATGCAGACAACTTCCACAGTCGATTTGAAGCGTTATCGGAAGTAGACTCAGTTTCACTTCGGTGTTCTAAGGCCTTGTGTTAGATTATAGGCGAAGGACTCACAAGGAATTCGGACGTTGAGGTGATGCGATGAAGCTAACACTTCTCATACTTGCCACGATGACGCTGGCAAACGCTTTTCCTGCTCCACAGAACGCTCCACAAAACAAAGATGCCGAGAATCCACCGGGTGTAGTTGTTCGCAAGTTTAGCTGGAACCCTCATGTAAACTGGCCTAACTGGGACAAGGATACTTATCGTAATCCCATCGACGCTGCTGACCAGGCGCGCGTTCAAATCGCGGGTGCAGTCAACCAGCAACGTCAAGGCGCCTCGGTTACGATGCCGCAGTGGGACCGCAGGCGAGCTCTTACCGGCACAAGTGGATTTCAATACAAACTCACAATCGAAAACACCGGAACGAAAACGATCAAAGCTATTTCCTGGGATTACATCTTCAGTGATCCCGGAGGGCAAGAGATCGAGCGTCATCATTTCAGAAGTCGCGTACTGGAAAGAATCAAGCCTGGCAAGACCAAAGAGGTCATAAGATTTTCGCTCTCTCAACCGGTCAAAGTAGTAGACGCCAGCACGTTAGCTTCCGGCAAGGCGAACCACGAGTTCAAAGAACAGATAGTAATAAACAGAATTGACTATGCTAACGGCTCCTACTGGCAGCGTCCGCAGAATTGAGCGGGAAAACGGACGACAAATAGAATCTGTTCTGTTGAGGTTCCGCGGAGATTTCACCGCCACGCTCTGATACTAGACCCTCGCTACTGCCTGGACTTTTACCTTTGACACCTTGCCTAACAACAGTCTGACAACTAGCGGAAGGATCTGAATGTCGATCACGGATGCTCAGATTTCCGGACGCCGAAAGCGTCTGACGAAGAACCAGGTATGGGGCTTTGGAGCGGCGTGGGGCGGGTGGGCGTTGGATGGTATGGACTCGTTTATCTATGCGCTTGTGATGGTACCGGCGCTGCACGACTTGCTGCCGCGATCAGGAATCTCAGGCGATGCGGCGAATACAGGTTTCTATGGTGGTCTGCTCTTCGCGTTGTTTTTGGTTGGTTGGGGATTGTCACTCGTCTGGGGACCGATCGCTGATCGGTTCGGGCGCGTTCGCACGCTCATGCTCACAATCATTTGCTACTCGACGTTCACATTTCTTGGCGCAGTTGCTACCAGTGTCTGGCAACTGGCAGCCTTCAGGTTGTTGGCCGGCGTAGGCATTGGCGGCGAGTGGTCGATGGGCGGCACCTTCGTCGCCGAGGAATGGCCGGAAGAGCGAAGAAAGATGGGCGCCGGGTTGATGCACACGGGTTATTACTTCGGCATCTTTCTGGCAGCTATTGCCAACTACACGATTGGCGCGCACTACGGTTGGCGGGCAATGTTCGCGGTTGGAGGCATACCGGCGTTGCTGGTGGCGTTCATTCGCTACGGCGTGAACGAGCCAAAGCGTTGGCAAGAAAAAATGAGAGAGATCGGTGCGCGGGTCGCTGAGGAGCAGAAGCAGCAGCAGACAGGATGCCTGCGCTCCCAGGAGTGGAACATGCGCCACGCATTCTTTGCGCTCTTTTCGCCTGAATATCGCAGGCGCACTGCGCTGAACTCCACTTATATTCTGGTTTCGATTACTGGTTTGTGGGCCGGCTCGGTTTACGTTCCGGCAGCCGTGACTTACCTGGCTGCCAGGCAGGGCTCGGATCCGGTACAAGGTACGAGGCTGGCTTCTTACGGGACGATGCTCCTTTCGGTGGGGACAATCATCGGCTGCATTGTGCTGCCGATGTTGGCGGAGAGGTTTGGGCGCAGGCTGACGCTGGCGATTTATTTTGCGTTGATGTTTGTGTTTATCTCTTTGGGCTTTGGCTATGTGTTCTACTTACAGGAAGGCGCGTTGTTCTGGTTCATGATTTGTTTGTTCTTTCTCGGAATAGGCGGAGCTAATTTTGCGATGTACACTCTCTGGCTGCCGGAACAATACCCAACAGAGTGCCGCGCCAGCGCGTTCGCATTTTCAACTTCGGTGGGCCGCTTTGCCGGCGCAGGCATCACCTTTCTTGTGGGCGCGGGTGTCTCGCACTTTCATACGATAGGCACTCCCGTCGCGCTGACGTCGCTGGCGTTTATTTTTGGGTTGTTGCTGTTGCCGTTTGGCAAAGAGACGAAAGGGGAATTGCTGCCGGCGTAGGAAAATGAGAAAAGTGATGCCATTTCCGGGATCACGGAGTAAGACCTAAAACATTTTCCCGCAAAGGCGCAAAGCCGCAAAGAGAGCGCAGAAACAGAGCACTCAATCCGCACCGCCTTGCTATTCGTTGTGTTCTTTCTTTGCGGCTTTGCGCCTTTGCGGGAAAATCCTGGCCGCCGGTTCACGTCGTCGGCGCTGGTGGGTTAGAATCACACTTCTGAAAAGAAACCGTACTGAGGCAGACATGATAATCGCCATTGGCGCCGACCACGCGGGTTATGAACTCAAGCAGGATGTCGCTGATTACTTGCGTGGGTTGGGGCACAGCGTGCTTGACCTTGGCGCCGACAATGCCAACACCCGCGATGATTATCCCGATTATTCAGAAGCGGTAGGCTTGGCAGTCCTCGACAGGCGCTGTGATCGGGGCATCGTGATCTGCGGCAGCGGTGTAGGCGCGTCGGTCGCGGCGAACAAGCTGCCCGGAATTCGCGCGGGTCTGTGTCATGACACCTATTCAGCTCATCAGGGAGTCGAGCATGACGATATGAACCTGCTGGTGCTGGGCGCCCGAGTGATCGGAACAGAGATGGCGCACGAGTTAGTGCGCGCGTTTATTGGCGCAGAGTTTTCAGGTGAAGAGAGACACAAGCGGCGACTGGCGAAAGTGAAGGCGCTCGAGGATCGTTACTGAGTTTTCAGAGGCGGAAGCCCGCGCGTAAGCAAGGACTCCTTAGCCAAAAGACGAGCCCTAACGGTCGAGATTCTCCTGCAGTGACCGGCAAACTGAAGTTTGTCGAACCCTTTCATAGAAGGAGCACAAGAGCATGCAAATCGGAATGATTGGTCTCGGCCGGATGGGCGCGAACATGGTGCGAAGGCTAATGCGCGGCGGGCACGCTTGCGTTGTTTACGACCGAAACGCTGAGGCCGTGCACTCTCTTGCGGGCGAAGGAGCAGTCGGGGCAGCATCGCTGGATGATTTCGTTGCGAAATTAGACGCTGCTCGCGCCGTCTGGTTGATGGTTCCTGCGGCTGTGGTTGATAGGACGCTTAACGACCTCGGCGCGCGTCTGCAGTCGGACGATATCATCATCGACGGCGGAAACTCTTACTACATTGACGACATCAGACGAGCAGCAGAACTCAAATCAAAGGGGATTCATTATGTTGACGTCGGCACGAGCGGTGGCATCTGGGGAATGGAGCGCGGCTATTGTCAGATGATCGGCGGCGAAACGGAGATAGTCCGCCGTCTCGATCCCATCTTCAAAACTCTCGCCCCGGGTCGCGGTGATATTCCCCGCACGCCGGGACGAGAAAAAGTGAACGGCACTGCGGAGCACGGCTATCTGCACTGCGGCGCCTCGGGCGCAGGGCACTTTGTCAAGATGGTTCACAATGGTATTGAGTACGGCTTGATGGCCGCTTATGCCGAAGGCTTGAACATTCTGCGCCATGCCAATGTGGGAAAGCAGGATCGGAGCGTCGATGCAGAAACGACGCCTTTGAGAAATCCGGACCACTACCAATACGACTTCAATCTAATGGACATTACAGAGGTCTGGCGTCGCGGCAGTGTGGTTGCTTCCTGGTTGTTGGATCTGACGGCGATCGCCTTGCTCAAGCAACCTCAACTGGCAAATTTCTCCGGCAGCGTGTCTGACTCTGGCGAAGGTCGTTGGACGCTTACCGCCGCGATCGAAGAAGGAGCGCCAGTACCGGTGCTCAGCGCAGCCCTGTATCAGCGCTTTACCTCCAGAGGCGAAGATGACTTCGCCACCAAAGTACTTTCGGCCATGCGCTTTGAGTTTGGTGGCCACGTCGAGCGTGCTGCGGGCGGTTAGATCGCTTGGGCGAACCTCGGATTAGGGCCGAAATGTGCGTTGATCTTGTCTTATTATTGGGCCAAATTGTTGGCGTCGAAAGCTCGTCAACTATTTAGGCTTTCCCTGCACTCTGGTCGTCTAAATTGTTGGTTATACTATTGACCCGGACGCCGGTCAACATGGTATAGTTTCGTTCAACCTGGGTTTCTAAGGCCGGGTGGCCCCTCCAAAGAGAACTTATCTCACCGTGCGGTTTAGTTATTAACGTGACGGAGAGCCCATCTTATGACAAACAATAGCCTTCGTTGCTGCTTCAGGCACTTCCTGAAAGCTTTGCAATTTCCTGTTCTGATTGTCTTCTTCGGCGCTTTGACGGCTGCTCACGCGGTGACCAATCCGCCCGTGCTGATTAGCGATTCGGCGTCGACGCGCGCCCTCGCGCTCGAGTCAGTGACGTTGAAACCGGAGCCGTTTGCGCTGACTGCCTCAACTCAGTTTAGCAATGACAACCGCACGCGAGTCGCGATTTTTGCGATGAATCTGGATCTGCTCGCCAGCGAGGCATGCTCTCCTCCAAGTCCGAACTGCGCCAACGCGTTGAGCGCAGACGCAGAGGACGCAGCGCATACACACTATCCGCTCACAGTCGAGTATGTGGGACAGGTGCCGCAGGCCTTTGACGGCCTCAACACAACCGATTTCAGAGGCATCTACATGATCGTCGTGCGGCTCAACGATGCGATGGGTGATCTCGGCGATGTATTGGTTCGTTTGAATTTGCACGGTGTTTCGACGAACCGCGTGCGCGTGGCCATCGGTCACGTCGGCGGCGGGCCCGCTGATGATCAAGGGGCAGTGCCAACACCTGCGCCACAAACACCGCCCACGCCAATTACGCCATTGACCATTGCGCAGTACCAGGCGCAATTCAGCGATCCTTCTCTAGCAGCTGGTCCCGACGGCATCAGATTCCTGGAGCAGGCAACGTGGGGTCCAACGGATTCGGATCTAGCTCATCTGCGCAGCATCGGAATTCAGGCGTATTTGAATGAACAGTTCAATATGGCTCCAGTTTTCCCGAGCGTACAGTCTGATTATCCAGCTACACCACTTTATCCTATCAATCAGCCGAGTCCGTGTGACGCAACGTGCATACGCGACAACTACACACTGTATCCGCTTCAGAAGCAGTTCTTCACGAATGCATTGGGTCAGCCGGATCAGTTAAGACAACGCGTATCATTCGCTATACACCAGATGATTGTGGTCGGAGGCCAGCCATTGAACAACAATGAAACAAGCTGGTACGCACCGTATCTTCAGACGATCGATCGGGATTCGTTTGGTAATTTCCGGACACTGCTTTTTGACATCACTCTTAATCCCGGTATGGGTGAGTATCTCAATATGAGGGGAAACTCCGTTAACGGTGGCAACCCGAATGAGAACTATGCGCGAGAGATTATGCAACTGTTCTCCATTGGAGTTGACACGTTGAATCAAGACGGAACGCCCGTGCTGGACGGCCAAGGCAACCGTGTTCCCAGCTACGATCAGGCGACGATTACGAATCTGGCCCGGATATTCACAGGCTGGGATCTGGGACCGAACAAGATCACTAACATCAATGGCGTTGACACGCCGGTCACCAACTACCTCGACCCGATGCCTTTGAACGGCAATGTGAACAGGTATGACTTGAATCCGAAGACACTGTTCGGCGTGAACTTTGGCGCGTGCACAGTTGTGTCGCCGCCCTGCACGACCGTTGCACAGAAGCAGGCCTACAAAGCCGCTGAGCTCAATGCAGCAATCGATCTCCTGGCCTATCACTCAAATACCGGTCCCTACGTTTGCACGCAAGTGATTCATCAATTGGTGACCAGCAATCCGAGTCCGGCTTACGTCGGTCGCTGTTCCGCTGCTTTTAGCAGCAATAGCCACAACCCGACTCAAATGCAAGAAATGATAAAGGCCATCCTCCTTGACCCCGAAGCTCGCGGCGATGTGAAGAACGATCCAAACTACGGTCATCTGCGCGAACCGGTTCTGCTGATGACGAGCTTGCTGCGGACGTTCAACGCCACCAGCGATGGCGTACTGGCAAGCACGCCGTTTAGTTACACCAATGACCTAGGGCAGAATCTATTTAATCCGCCGACCGTATTCAGCTACTACCCGGGGGATTATGGTCTGCCCGGCACGACCCTATTCGGTCCCGAATTCGGCTTTCTCTACACGTCGACAACGTACAAGCGAGCAAACTTTGTGAACACCCTGTTTCTCGCTAACAGCGGGAATGGCATCCTTGCAAGCCTCCCGAACCGGCCATCAGGTACGCAGGTTAACTATTCGACCTATCAGGCAATGGCCGGAAATGCGCAGCAGCTTGTGGACGCGCTTAACACCCGAATGATGCACGGGACAATGTCTCAGGCGATGAACGCCAATATTTTTGCGACAGTCAATGCCATTACCAGTGCCGATCCTGCCGGGCGCACGCGCACTGCTATTTATCTCATCGCGACCTCATCGCAATATCAGGTGGAGAGGTAAGAAAAATGGACGAATCACGGAGAAAATTTCTCAGAACATCAGCCTGTGGTTTGACCGGCGCCGCAATGGTTGCCAGCTTGGACCGATTCAACCTGGTTAACGCGATGGTCCAGCAGCAGCCAGAGGTCGCGGCTGATTACAAAGCGCTGGTCTGCATTTTTCTGTTTGGTGGGACTGATGCTAACAACATGATTGTGCCTCTGGATTCTGAGTACAACGCTTACATGAGCGTCAGAGGTCAATCAGGAAATCCCGGAACTGCCCCAAATCTAGGAATCCCGCAATCGATCCTCCTTCCGATAAATCCAGCGAGCGGACGGCAGTTTGGCTTACATCCAAACCTTTCACCTGAGGTTTCGACTCCGGCACAGCCGAAAGGATTACTCGACGTATGGAACGCTGGCAAGCTCGCGGTACTTTGCAACTTCGGAAGCTTGGTTCAGCCCATAACGCGCGCCCAGTATCAGGCTGGCATTGGGCACCCGTATCAACTCTTCTCCCATTCAGACCAACAGACGCAGCAGCAGACGGTGGTTTCGAATTCCGTTGGTCAAACTGGTTGGGGCGGTCGCGTTGCCGATAAGACTGGCTCGCTGAATGGACCGGTAATTCTGCCAATGAACACTTCCGTCGCCGGCACAGCCCTCTTTGCCACGGGTACTAATACGCGCCAGCTCGCAATCGCGGCTGCTCCCACGACTTTAGCCAACGTGCTGGTCTTGAATTGGAGTGGTCCGGCCGGAGCCAATCCAAATACCGCGAACAGCAGTTACCGGCAGTTGCTCGGGTTTGATTTGAATCATTTCCTCGTCAAAGGCGCGAGCGATACAACTAACCAGGCGTTGACTGCGGATGCCGTTTTGAACCAGCCGGATCCAGCTCTTATCGCATTCCCCGCGCCGCCGGCGCTGAACACGTCAATAGCAAACCAACTGAGGCAGGTGGCCAAGCTGATCATTTTGAGAAATACGCTCGGCATGAAGCGCCAGATCTTTTTCTGTTCGCTCGGCGGCTTTGATACGCATACAAACGAAACGGGTGCCGACCCGACGAATCCTGGCGGCGGTGCCGCGCAGTCCGGTGGCCAGGGCGGATTGCTTACTCAACTGAGCCAGGCGATGCGTGCGTTCTATGACGAAATGGTGGCGCAGGGTGTCAGCGACAGCGTAACGACGTTTACTATGTCCGACTTCAGCCGCACGCTTCAAGCCTCAGGTTCGGGATCAGGCACCGTGGGAACGGATCACGCCTGGGGCAGTCACGCGTTCATCATGGGGGGCAAGGTTCAAGGCGGTACTTTCTACGGTACCTATCCAACACTTGCTCTTGGTGGTCCAAACGATACTGATAACCGAGGGCGTTGGATTCCGACGACCTCGGTTGATCAGTATGCGGCCACGCTCGCGACTTGGTATGGACTTGCGCCGAGCGATGTGCCGACAGTGTTTCCCAATCTGTATAAGTTTTCACCGCAGAATCTCGGGTTTCTTGGTCCCTGAAGAGCGGGGACTTTCAGAATCGAGTAGCATATTGAGAGGGCCGAGGCGGGCGAACACAAACGGACTGAGTGTTCACCCGCCCTCGACCCTCTTGCTGTGACCGACCGAGAAGACTGGCATAATGGTTCGGAGTGGACGGCCAACTTCACTTTAAGTTCAGTGACAAAGGTTATGACTGAGCGACGCAATCAAAGCAGGTGGCGAAAATTCAAAACGAACTTCATTCTACTGTTGATTGCCGGCCTGCTTCTCGTTTCGTACAACGCCAGCACTGCGGAAAAAAATAGCAATCCATTGCCGCCCGTTCGCGTCTCGGCTGATAAAGCCAGGCTCGACCTCCGCAAAGTTACGTCCAGACTGCCTCTCCGCTTCGAACCAAACCTCGGGAGGAACAGTGAAAAGGTAAAATTCTTTTCGCGCGGGAGTGGCTACGGTCTGTTCCTTACTGCTTCGGAAGCTGTCTTTGTTTTGCAGAAGAATGAACGAGTAAGCGAAAAGCAAGAGCCACTCAACAATGGCGTGAGTGTCCCTGACTCTTCTTTGCGCTCGCGCCATTCAGCGTCCGCGCGGGTACTAACCTTACGATTGCTCGGCGCGAACAAGCATTCTCAAGTGCGAGGGCTTGATGAACTTCCCGGTCGGCAAAACTATTTTATCGGCAACGATCCAAAGCAGTGGCGCACAGACGTGCCTGCATATCGCAAGGTCAGTTACGAGCAGATCTATGCGGGAATAGATCTCACCTATTACGGTAATCAGCGGCAACTGGAATACGATTTTGAAGTTGCGCCTGGAGCAGATCCAAGCACCATTCGACTCGGTTTCGACTTGCAGGCAAGAGCGCAGATAGCTTCGAATGGCGATCTGGTCCTGACCAGTGGCGCAGCCGAAGTTCGCCAGCAGAAACCGACTGTTTATCAGCAGGTAAACGGAGACCGGCGCCTCATTGACGGCCGATACGTTTTGCTTGGCAAGCAGCAAGTTGGTTTTCAGATCGGTGCATATGATCGCACCCGACCGTTGGTGATCGATCCCACGCTGGTGTACTCGACATATCTTGGTGGCGGTGGTGACGATCTGGGCAGCAGCATCGCAGTCGACAGCAGCAACAATGTCTATATTGCAGGCACCACCAGCTCAATCAACTTTCCACTGAAGAACGCGGCATTTGGCACGAACGCCGGGTTAGCCGACGTGTTTGTGACAAAGATCGACGCAGCCGGGGCTAACGTGATCTATTCAACTTACGTTGGCGGCAGCGGTTTGGATCGTGGTGATGGGATCGCTGTTGACAGCAGCGGCAATGCGTACGTCGTAGGGCGTGTTGATTCCTCGTCGACGAATTTCCCAACCACGCCTGGCGTTTTAGCACCGACTTATCGCGGCGGCGACTTTGATGGGTTTGTTCTCAAGTTAAATGCGCAAGGCAATGGTTTGGTTTATTCGACCTTTCTTGGCGGAGAAGAAAACGATTCGACCGAGGGCGTCGCAATTGATTCGGCTGGTAATGCTTACGTTACCGGCGGCACTAAGTCGCAAGGCTTTCCTACAACAGTCAACGCGTATCAAGGCACTCGCGCCGGCGACACCGATGCATTTTTGACTAAGCTCAATCCCGCAGGCACTAGCTTGCTTTACTCAACCTATCTGGGAGGTTCCGGAACCGATCGCGGCAGCGGCGTCGCGGTCGATGCCGCCGGCAATGCTTACCTGGCCGGCTTTGCTGGTTCCAGCGACTTTCCTACTCAAAATGCTTTTCAGAATTCCTTTGGCGGAAGTTTCGACGCCTTTGTGGCAAAGATCGATACGAAGGCTA
>Ga0137371_10001304_pt1 | contig 19827 bp, 16 predicted proteins | sample SagtaG_7_FD_104919 | JGI IMG/M metagenome (GOLD analysis project Ga0137371, IMG submission 104919) | Vadose zone soil microbial communities from Sagehorn Ranch, Mendocino, California, USA - Sage1_R_40_16 metaG | ecosystem: Environmental > Terrestrial > Soil > Vadose zone | place: USA...
AGGCGCCTCCTCATCGGCTGGCTCGTGATCCTCGCGATCGGCGCAGCCGCCTACCGCCTCGGCTGGGACATCCGGAGCTGGCTCAACCGCCTGTGGGACACGATCAGCGAGATCTCGCTCGGGTACCTCCTTGGCGGCGTCGCGCTGAAGACGCTGCAGACAACGGCTACGGCGTTCGCCTGGTACGGGATCCTTCGCTACGCGTATCCGACGACGCGCTTCCGGCTCGTGCTCGCCTGCTATGCGGCGTCGGTTGCGCTCAACGGGATCCTGCCGGCGAACCTCGGGACGTTCGCGCTGCTCCTGATGTTCACGACGATCATCGCCGGCGCGACCTTCTCGGGGATCCTCGGGGCCTACGTCGTCGAGAAGATCTTCTTCACGGTCATCGGGGCCTTTACGTACCTCTACCTGTTCCTGAGCGTCGGTGGCTCGTTCGACATCAAGTTCGACTTCGTACACAAGCACCCGTGGGGCACAGCCATCCTCATCCTCGGGGGCGCCGCTCTGATCTATTCGCTCGCCCGCGCGTTCTGGCCGAAGGTCGTCCAGTGGTGGGACCAGGCGAAGGAAGGTGGGGCCATTCTCGGCGAGCCCAGGAAATACCTTCTCTGGGTGTTCGCTCCGTCGCTTCTCGGGTGGATCGCGAGCCTCGGCGTGATGGGCGTCTTTCTAGCCGCATACGACATCCCTGTCAGCTTCCACACGCTTATGCGGATCTGCGGCGGCAACTCGATCGCGAACGTGACCTCCGCCACGCCCGGCGGCGCCGGCGTCAACCAGGCGTTCAACGTTGCTTCGCTAAAAGGCGTGACGGACCCCACGACCGCGACTGCGTACTCAGTCAGCCAGCAACTCGTTACGACGGCGTGGAACATCATCCTCGGAGTGGTTCTCCTCGTGTGGTCCTTCGGCTGGAGCGGCGGCAAGGAGCTCGTACAGACGTCGTACTCCGGCGCCAAGGAGAAAGCCGTCGAGCAGAGAGAAGCACGCGCGGCGAAGAAAGAGGCGAAGCGAGCCGCCGAAAATGCCTGAGTACAGGCCCAACGTGAATTAGGGGCCGTGGGTGGGCTGGATCGAAGCCGAGCTGACGCTGACCGCGCTGGCGGCGATGTTGTCACCAACGACGTTCTCCTTCTCGGTCCTCGTGCTCGTGCTCGGCGACCGGCCCCTGAGAACGGGCCTCTGGTTCTACGTTGGCGCGCTGGGGGCAACGCTTGGAATCGGGATCGTCGCTGCATTCGTGCTCGGCGACGCCGCCGCCGACCACACGCCGAGCACTCCGAAGACAGCGGTCGCGATCTTCGACATGGTCGCCGGGGCTTTCCTGCTCGCGTTCGTCGTTCGGACGCTTCGAAGGCCGCCGAATCCCAGGCGGGCCGCGAGCATGCTCGCCCAGATGCAGAAGGTGGCGTCTTCCCCCGCCGTCGCGATCGTCGGAGCCGGTGCGGCGCTCGCAAACCCCGGCGCATTCATCCCGATCGCGCTCAAGAACATCTCGGAGCTCGACCCGACCGCGACCGAGTACATCGTCAACTGGGTCGTCTTCAGCGTCGTCTCGCTCCTCCCACTCGCGGTGGCGATCGTGCTGCTGCTCGTCGCCCGGGGATGGGCCGAGCATCTGCTCGAGGGCGTTCGCAGGTGGCTCGACCGAAGTGCGAGGACAATCGCGGCCGTAATCATCGTGGCGCTGGCCGCATCGCTGATCCGCAACGGGATAGCCGGTCTGACGGCGTGATCGACCTTCGTCAGTGCCCGAGCTTCGCTTCGATCGCCGAGAGCCTCTGCTCGATGCGGCGGAGGGATTCCAGCGCCTCCGCCAGTTGGGCGGTCCGATCTGCGCCCGTGGCTCCAGCAGACTCGGCCTCCTCGGCCGCCACGAAGTACGAGGTGACCGTCGCGATCAGGAACGAGATGAATGTGACCCCGACGATGATCACGACGCTGCCGACCACGCGACCCCACGCCGTGTGCGGCACGACATCGCCGTAGCCGACCGTGCCGAGCGTCACGATCGCCCACCAGACCCCGGTGCCGAAAGTCGGAAAGTCTTTGTGGTCGACCACAGTCACCACGAATCCGGACAGCACACCCAGTCCAGTGGTCGCCAGCAAAAGGAACGGGAAGATGCGCCGGTTGGCCACGGCTCGCTTCGTGCGCTCGTGCCAGCTGAAGCCACGCAGGCGGCGGGGCCGGTCGACATCCATCGACGCCACCGTCGCAGAGGCGCCGGATGACAAATCGGCACACAACTGACGAGATGATGGGCATGACCAGCGAGGTACATCGTCAGCGAGCAGCGCGTATTAGCCGGGCGACGATGGGGGAGCGACTCGGGGGCTTTATCTACGGAACCATCGTCGCCCTTGCGGTCGTCGTCGCCGGCGCCCGCGCCTATCCCCACGGCGCGGGGCACATCGCGGCCCTTGTGGCAGCCACGAGCGTTGCTTTCTGGCTCGCACACGTCTACTCGCACGCCCTCGCACACAGCGTCGCCAGCGACCAGCACCTCAGTCTTGCGGAGTTGGGCCACATTGCCTGGCGCGAGGGGTCGATCATCGAGGCAGCATTCCCTCCCGTCGGCGCACTCGTGCTCGGCGCCGTCGGGGTCATCTCGACGCAGACCGCTGTCTGGGTCGCCTTCGGGGTCTGCCTGATCGTCCTCGCGGCTCAAGGTATGACCGTCGCGCGCGTCGAGCACCTGGGTCGACTCGGCAAGGTCGCGGTCGTCGCGGGCAACGTCAGCCTCGGCGTACTCCTGGTGGCCTTAAAGCTGGTCGTAAGCCACTGAGGGAGGGGGTTTCCGAGGAAGGAACAGAGCGCCCACAAGGCCGATCGCCCCTGCCACGGCGAGCGCGATCATCGCCCAGACGTACGACCTGTTTCCGGTGGCGACCGCGGAGACGAGGATGGTGCCGGCGATCGCGGTCCCGAGGGAGGAGCCCAGGTTCGAGATGCTGCGCGACAGGCCCGAGATCTCACCCTGCTGCTCCTCGGGGAAGCTCGATTGCACGACGTTCACCGACGGCGTCAGCATGATCCCGAGCGCGGCGCCGATCAGGAAGAGCCCTGGGACGAAGGCGACGACACTCGACCAGGCCAGGACCAGGCCGATCAGGAGCCCGATTCCGGCGATAGCGCCGACGAAGCCCGCCACGATCAAGGTCTTCTGAGCCCGCCTGGTCGCAAACCGCTCTGCGAGGAGCGACGTAACGAGCACGCCCACCGTCGCCGCCGTGAAGACGACCCCGGTCTCGATCGCGTTGTAACCGCGAACCTCTTGGAGGAAGACGGCGACGACGAACGACGTGCCCAGGAGAATCAGCCACTGGATGTTCTGCGTGACGAGAGCGAGATTCGACGTTCGATTTTTGAACAGGCTGGTCGACAAGAGCGGCTCCCTGCCGGCTCGTTCACTCCTGCGGATGTAGACGAAGAAACAGAGCAGGAAAACTGCACCGACCGCCGCGAGAATCGCCGCGAGAACGTTGTGCGTCCCGATCTGCAGGATCGCGAACACGAGGCAGAACAAGCCGACGGCCGAGAGAACCGCGCCGACCGTGTCGAAGGGTCGCTCCGGGTCGGGCGGGAGCGGATCGACGACGCCGCGCCGGCTCAGGAGGACGATTCCGCCAACGACGAGGGCCTGGAACACGAACGCAGCGCGCCAGCTGATTCCCGTCGTGATGAGACCTCCGATCAGCGGTCCGGCGGCGGCACCGATACCTCCCATCCCCATGATCGCGCCGAAGGCCTTGGCCCGCGACGTGAGGTCGTCGAAGGCGAGCGTGGTGAGGATGTATACGGGGGGAATCAGCAAGGCCGTCCCCACGCCTTCGAAGACGGAGTTGCCGAGGATCAGCACGCCGAGGCCGGGGGAAACCGCGCTCAGCACGGCGCCGATTCCATACAAGACGAGCCCCATCGTGAAGCACCGCTTCCGCCCCCAACGGTCCGTCAACTTGCTGCCGGGGATCATCAGGACTGCCATGACCAGTAGGAACAACGTGATTGCCGTCTGGACGCCCTTGACGGTGGTGTTCAGGTCCTCGCTGATGTCATTGATCATCACGTTCATGTTGGAGCCCGCGAAGCTGCAGATGAACTGAGCCAGGGCGAGCGGAAGAAGGAACTTCCGCCGGGAGGCGACGCGGGGCGTCGACGGTGCCGCGTCGGCAGGCGTGACGGCCGATTCCGTCACGATCCAGCCGGCTGGAGCGCTCGTCGCTTCTCGCGCGCTACCTTCTGCAGCGAGTCGCCCGGCGGCGTTCCGTTCAGCAGGCGCCGCCATTCCAAGAGGACACGGTGGACTGCCGCCGCACCGACGATTGGCTCTGCCGGAATCGGGAGCTTGTCGGGAAATAGAAGGAACGGCTGCGTCTGCGCGCCGCCGATGCCGCCGTGGAACGAAATCAGCTCCTCGAAGGCGCAACCCTCGTCGCGCTCGGGGTCGTAGAAGCTGCCGACCATGATGTCTGCGACGTGCTCGAAGCCGTCTGTGCGCAGTAGGTGCCGCGGCGCGTTGGGAGAGAAGTTTGCGAGCGGATCCTCACCCTCTACTCGGCCGTCGCTGAGGTAGCGAGTCCCCGAGCGCCCCAGCGCGATCGGACCGTCGCGGTCGGAGCGGACGAGCAACCAGCCCACGTGGGGATGGTCGCGGAGCGCAGGCAGAAGCTGAGGATGCCGGCGCTCGATCTCCTCGAGCGTCAGCCGTCGCCGCTCCTCCATCAAGTAGATGAGGCCGAGGTTTCCCGAGCCGAGGACAACCGCTTCGCGGTCTGAGACGTCGTTCTTCGCGTGCTTCTGCCTTTGCCCGGTCGCTTCCGCCGTTGCGTTTCCGACCGTCGCACTCTGCTCGTCCCCCCCGGCGATTCCCATGACGCTGCCGCCCGACAGCGATCGCTCGACCAGGTCGTCCAGTCCGTAGCCGTTCCGCTGCTTGAAGGTCGCGCCCTGTGTCTGCCCGTGGTCCGACAGGGCGACGATCTCGTATGGCCGCGCCGCGTACGTGCGCGCGCGCTCGATCCGGCTGAACTGCTGGTCGAGCTTGCGCAGGGCCTCGAGCGTGTCGGCGCGTTCCAGTCCGGAGTGGTGCGCGACCTCGTCGTAGCTCGAAAAAGTCGCGTAGATTGCGGGGCGGCCCTTCATCATGTCCGTGAGGACGCCGTAGACGATCAGGTCGCGGACGACGACGCACAAGGCCGCACGCATGAACGGGTAGAGCCCACCGCGATGGCCTCGGGGGCGGACGTCTCGGCGCTTCGCCCGTCCCGCAGCCAACCACTCGAGCAACACCTCCCAGGCGAAGAGAACCAGGACGCGCACGACGTTGAACCCGTTGGCGAAGAACGCTCGGTACCCAGGGTTCGCGCGCTTTTCGGCGTCGATCCGGCTGCACGTCAGGATCACGTGGTCGGCGCCGCCGGAGAGCAGGTTGCCGCGGCTCGCGCCGCCGTCGAGGAGCAGCCCGTTGTCGGACGCGTGGCGGCGCTCGATCTCTGCGCAATCCGCCGGGCCGGAGCAAGCGACCAGCTTCGCCGATTCTTTCTCGACCCACCGGAACGCCGGGATGTCCTCGTTCGAGCCGATCAGAATCCCGGCCTGGCTCGCGCCGGTCTGCGACGAAAGATCGGTCTCCCATTCGACGAAGCGATGGCTTCCCTCGGCTAGCCAGCGAGCCATGGTCGGGGCGTTGCCGTCTCGCATCGCCCGCTGCAGGACAGGGAGTGCGAGCCCGTCGATCTCGAGGAAGACGATTCCGGGTGCACTCGTGACCGTCCGACCGCCCGTCCGCCTCGCTATCCGCTGGATCACCCTGAACGTGTACGTGTCGTCGTCGTTCGTTCCCAGGATGACGTCCAGCGCGACACCTACCGCCGAGGCGACGAAGGCAACGCCGAGCGCCGACCAGAACGAGTCCACGGAAAGATCACCGCCGGTGATTGGGTCGGCTGCGAGCAGGATCAGGGCCTCCACGACGAGAACGAGGACGAGCCCGACGAGCAGCATGAACGGGAGCCGGAGAGCGGCGATCAGGGGTGGCAGAACCGCATTCAGAACTGCAATTGCGACGCTTGCCGCCAAAGCGCCCCCGAAGCCGTTGACCGTCGCCCCGGGGACGACCCAGGCGGCCACCAGGAGCGCTACGGCAGACGCCAGCCACGTGATAAGGAGACGCAGCGGCCGGAGCTTCGGGCGCGCCGGGCTCCAGGTCGCAGATCGACCGTAGGCCTGTTGGTTTGTCGTCGTCATCGCACGCCCGCTTCGCAGTCGATTGTCCGGCGCCTGGCTCGCAGCAACCTCACCCGAAGGGGGTGATGATCGCGGTGCTCCTGGGCTGTTCGATCTGTCCGAGAACCGTTGAGCGGGCTCACCTGGCTGGGACACAGCACGGTCGTCATCGACCTCGACGGCACGCGGGTCGTGACCGATCCGGTCCTCCGAGGTCGGATCTGGCATCTGCGCCGGGACGCCGTAGTCGCCTCAACGGCGGTGGGGCACCTCGACGCGATCCTCGTTTCGCACACGCACTTCGACCACCTCGACCTCGGATCGCTCGATCGCCTGGATCGGAACCTGCCGGTCGTCGTGCCGCGCGGCGTCGCCGGTCTCGTGCGACGGCGCGGCTTCGCGCGGGTGTTGGAGCTCGAAGCGGGGGAGGAGCTCGCGCTCGGGGCCCTTCGGATTTGCGCTACTCACGCCGAACACGAGTCGAGCCGGGGACCGTTCTCTCCGAGCGTTCCTTCGCTCGGCTACGTCGTCGAGGGCGACGCGCGTATCTACTTCGCCGGCGACACCGGCCTCTTTTCGGAAATGGCCCACATCCGGCCTGTGGACGTTGCGCTCTTGCCTGTTGCCGGCTGGGGTCCCCGGCTCGGGGCGGGCCATCTTGACCCGGCCAGCGCAGCCGAGGCGCTTCGCCTTCTCCACCCGAGGGCGGCGCTGCCGATCCACTGGGGGACGTACCGGAGACTCTTCGCGGAGCGGCCGGATGAGCGCCCCGCGCAGGAATTCGTCCGTATCGCCCGCGAGGTGGCTCCGGAGGTCGACGTCCGTGTGCTCTCGATCGGCGAGACACTCACGCTCGAGGCGATCTGCTGACGGCGCAGCTGGAACAGCCTGTTCCCCACCCGCGCGGCCGTTGGTTGAAGCGCGGGTTGGCGGCCGGTGTCGGGCTCGCCGTCATCCTCGGCACGTACATCTTCGTTTTGCCGGAGTTCGCGAACTATGGCGACGTCTGGGCGGCGGTGAAGGACCTCTCGTGGAGGTGGATCGCGATCCTGCTCGCGACCGTTGCGCTCAACATCGCGACCTTCGCGCCACCGTGGATGGCTGCGTTGCCGGGCCTGCGGTTCCTGCCGGCCCTGACGGTCACCCAGGCGTCAACGGCTTCGACCTACCTCGCCCCCGGCGGGCCGGCCGTCGGGGTCGGGCTCTCGGCGGCAATCCTCCTTGACTGGGGCTTCAACGCCGGAGCCGTCACCCTGGCGGTGACGCTCACAGGGATCTGGAACCAGCTCGCGATCCTCGGCTTCCCCATCGTCGCGTTCGCCGTGCTGACGCTCACGGGCGGCAACGGGGCGGCATTGCAGACGGCGGCGGCGCTCGGACTGGTCGCCTTCCTCGGCGTCGCCGGTGCGTTTGCGGCCGCGATCGCGAGCGGACCTATGGCCTCGAGGATCGGCGACTTCGCCGCGCGCGTCGCCAACCGTCTCCTCAGGCTCGTCCGCCGGGGACCGGTCGCGTGGGACGGACGCAGCTTCGTCAGGTTCCGCGCGGCGGCGATCGGGCTCCTTCCGAGGCGCTGGCACGTCCTCACCCTGACGACGCTCGCCGGCCAGCTGTCCGTGTTTCTCGTGCTGTTCGCGTCGCTGCGCGCGCTCGGCGTCGCGCCGACCGAGGTCAGCGCGATCGAGGCGTTCGCGGCCTGGTCGCTTGCGCGCGTGATCGGCTCGCTGCCGGTCACGCCGGGCGGCCTGGGGCTCGTCGAGGTCGGCCTGACGACCGTGCTCGTCGGCTTCGGCGGTAACCGGGCGGGCGTGGTTGCGTCAGTGCTGCTCTACCGTTTCCTGACGATCGCGCCGACGCTCCTCCTTGGTGCTGCGGCCGGAGCGTCCTGGCGCCGTTACCGCCCCCGTGCGGCTAAGCGCCGCGGGGCTGGCGCAGGGGTCGGCGCTTCGACCCCGCGACGGAAACGGGCGAGAGCGGCCGGCCGAAAACGTCGATGAAGAGCGAGCAAGGACCCGCTTCCTCCGGCAATGTCCCCTCGAGCACATCGATCCGGTATGTCAAGTCAGCACCCTCCAGAGTGGCCTCGTGTAGCACGACGACAACATCCGAGGTGTTCCCCTCGTCGTCCAGAAACGAGATCACGGCATTCGGCGGGTCGACCGCAAAACTATGGACTCCGGCAGCCCAAAGCTCGACGAACCGGTGGGACGGGATATGCCCGATCTCGCGGCGCGGCCGGTCGGCAAAGTAGACCGTCGAGTCCGCCAACCCGTGCAGGGTCACGGTTCCCTGCTTGCTCGTGAATCGGGCTGCGCCTTGGACGAACAGTGCGTCGATTCGCTCCAACTGCGGTTCCAAGCCGTGGCTCACCGTCTGCGAGTTTCTCGCCTCGCGCGTCCGCTGTCGTCGTGCCGAGCGGGTGAAAGGAGTCTTCCGATCGGAGCCCGGCGGACACATCACCCACTCCGGATGATGCTCGTCTTCCGGAGCCCTGGAAACGATGCACTGAGCGCCGAGCCGGGATGGATCTCTTAGCACACCTTTTCAGGCGAGACGGAGCCGGAAAATCGGTTGAGCCGCCGGTCGAGCTCAGCCCGCTGGAAGCGGGCCAGCTCTCGACTGTCTTCACGCCGCCGCGATGGTTACGTGACCTCGGCCGCACGTCGTGGCTCCTCGTCGGGCTGTTCCTCTTGGTGGCTGGGATCATCTGGCTGCTCGGGACGACACAGACGATCGTGGGGCCGGTCGTCGCTGCAACGATCGTGGCCACTGTCATGGCCCCGCTCGTTCGGTTGTTGACCGCCCACCGATTGCCGCGCGCGGCCGCAGCCGCGATCGTTCTTCTCGGCGTCGCCACTCTTGCTTTCCTTGTGGTCCTGCTCGTGATCGGAGGGATCACGTCGCAGGGCACGGAGATCGGTAGGCACGCCACCGACGCGGCCAACAAAGCCGAAGGCTGGCTGAAAGACCTCGGTTTGAACGAGTCCGGTGCGTCGACCGCGAAATCCGGCGTCGAGAAGGACGTTCCGAAGATCATTTCGGCTTTGACAACCGGCGTGATCCACGGAATCCAGGGCGTAACCTCAATCGTCTTCGGGCTCTCCCTCGCCGCTCTCAGCCTCTTCTTCCTGCTCAAAGACGGGCCGTCAATGCGCGCCTGGATCGATCGGCATCTCGGCGTGCCCCAGCCCGTTGCGCAAACGATCACCGGCGGGATGATCAGGTCTCTTCAGGGGTATTTCCGCGGCGTCACGCTCGTCGCGGCGTTCAACGGGATCGTGGTCGGCCTCGCGGCGGTGATCCTTGGGGTTCCGCTCGCCGGAACGATCGCAGTCGTCACGTTCGTGACGGCCTACGTGCCGTTTATCGGAGCGTTCGTCGCCGGCGCTTTCGCCGTTGTCATTGCGCTCGGCGCAGAGGGGACGACGACCGCACTGGTCATGCTGCTCGTAGTCATCCTCGCGAATGGACTGCTGCAGAACCTGGTCCAGCCGTTCGCGATGGGATCAGCCCTCGACCTCCATCCGCTCGCCGTGCTGGTGCTGACGATCGGGGCGGGTTGCGTATTCGGGATGCTTGGGCTCGTTCTCGCCGCCCCGATCGCTTCTGCGGCCGTTCACATCACGACCGATCTCGCTCGAGCGCGCGCTTCTGCGTCGGTCGACGCCGTCGACGATCGAGCCCCTGCCGAGGTGCCGCCGGAAGCACCGACAGTCGGCGCTTGACTGGCCGCCTCCGGCCGCTTTCCAATACGTCAGTTCATCCCGGTCGGATGAAGACGGCTCTTCGTCTGGCGCGGACGATGCGATCCCGACGGACGGTTTGGGACGAAATCGCGCTGGAGACCGAAAGGAGAGCCGTGGACGAGCTGGGGGCAGGGTTCTGGCTAAAAATGATTGGTGTGGTTGTCGCAATTGGCATCGCCGGGTTGGTCGTTTTCTTGTTCATCACCACGGCGTGGTACGCGTGGGGATTCCTCGGCATGTTTCTCTTCGTGGTCGCGGTGCTTGCAGTATTCGCCTGGATTTACGACCGCTCGCACGCAAGGCGCTACGACGATCTGACCGACGCCTAGACCTGTAACTAAATTAAGCTGCCGAGTTGCTTGCGTCGAGAGGACCGACGCTCGTAACGAGTTGCTCCTTCGGCCCTATGAGCCCAAGCTCGCTGGCCCGAGCGATCGCCTCGCTTCGGCTGGAAACGCCGAGCTTCCGGTACACGGAGATCGCTTGGGTTTTGATCGTATTGCGGGAGACGAAAAGACGCTCCCCGATCTCGCGAAACGAGAGGTGTGTCGACAGCAGCGGTAGCAGTCGGAGTTCGGCAGCCGTCAGCGCCGAGCTCCCGTTCGGTCCGTCAGCCGGCATGTCGTCGATTTCGTCTGCGAGGGCGTCCACTCCGGCCGCGAGAACGCCCAGCTTCGGTTTCACACCAAAGATTGCGCGCATTTCCTCGAGCATCCGCTGCGCGCCTTTGCGGTCCCTCATGGTCACGCATGCATACCCGACCTCGAGCCGAACCTGGACCGCCAGCCACGGGAGCGCGTATGTGAGACGTGGCAACAGATTCCCGGCGAGCGTCAGTTGGTGGCGGGCCTTTTCCCACATGCCATGCCGGAGCATCGCTCGGGCAGACGCGGCAAGTGCCAGGGCGCTCGTGGAGTAGTCCTTGAGCTCGGTCTCTCCCATCAAGTCGCATGCCTCGACTGCGAGCGCCTCGGCCTCCTGATGATCCCCTCGCGCGCCGGCGAGAACCGCGCGCTCGCCGAGCGCTACGACGCGCGTCTCGTTTGACCCGGTCCGGTCGGCCTCGAGGGCGGCTTCCGCAAGAATCGAATCCGCCTTGGCGTCGTTGCCGAGGAGGATCGCTGCGGCGCCTTCGACGAGAAGTGCTGACGCTCGCCACGTGGCGCCGCGTCTCAGCTTCGAGCGTGCTGCGACCGCGTCTGTCCGCATCTGCGCGGGGCCGCGGGCGCACATCGCGGATCGCATCACCGCTATGCACGGGCGGACCGAGGCCACACCTTTCCTCCGCGAAGCGGCACCCCGCTCCGCGGCCTCGAGCCACCGTTCTGCTTCTTCCGGGCGACCACGGACGGCGTGGGTGCGGCAACCGGTGACTGCCACGGCCGGGTACTGCTCGAGCCGCTCGTCGTCGTCGAAGGGACGGAGCCAGCTCTCGAGCGTTGCAGCCCGGCCACTCGAATGAACCTGGAGCGCGACTGAGCTGAGAATTCGAGCGGCACGGTCGCTGTCGCCGGCCGCGTAGGCGTAACCGAGCGCGGATTCCGGGTCGCCTCGCGCCTCGAACCATTCGGCCGCGCGAGCGTTCAACACCGGAACGAGCTCCGGCTCCTCGTCTGCGAGCTTCCGCCGCAGGAGCTCGCGGAAAAGACGGTGATAGCGGTACCACTCGCGATGCCGATCAAGCGGGACCACGAACAGGTTCAAGCGCTCGATCGCCGCGAGCGCGACGGCGGCATCATCGCGCTCGAGGACGGCGTCGCAGAGCGGGCCGCACATATTCTCGAGTACCGACGTGCGCCTGAGAAACTCATGCAGCTCCGGCGACAGCTCTGACATGGACTCGGCCTCGATGTAATCGGCGAGGTAGCGATCGTCCCCCCCAACGTGCGCGCCCCCGGCCGGAGAGTCGACCGACTCGCGGCAGTCCCGGGCGGCCAGCGCGGTCAAGAAGATCCCCGCGGCCCAGCCTTCCGTCCGCTGCAGGAGCTCGGCGATCCCCTGCTCGTCCAGCTCGACCGCGCAGGCCCTCAACAGGATCTCGGCCTCGCGGCGGCTCAGCGCGAGCTCGAAGGTTCCAATCTCCAGCAGCGGCCCGCCGACGCGCAGAGAAGCCACCGGAAGCTTCGGCTGCGCGCGACCGGCGAGCGCGACCATCGATCGGTGAGGGAGGTTCTCGATCAACGCCGCGATGATCGCGAGCGCGTCGTCCGCCTCAAGCAGATCGACGTCGTCGAGCACGAGCACAAAGGGTGATTCGCCGGATGCCAAATGCGCCGTGAGTCGCGGCATGACCGAATCCCAGAGCGAGGGCGCCTGGGAGCCCAGCGCCTCGAGGACACGCGGCTCGATCGGATCGATCGGATCGAGAGCTGCGGCAAGATGCCGCAGCAAAACAACTGGATCGTTATCGCGCCCGTCGATTGAGAGCCAGGCGAACGGTCGCGCATCCTTGGCAGCCCACTGCGCGAGAACCGTGGTCTTTCCATAGCCTGCCGGAGCGACGACGACAACGGGGGGAAAGGCGCCGGCGGCACGCAGCCTGTTGACGAGCGCGGTCCGCGAGACGCTGTCCCTGCGCACGTCGGGAATTGCCAGCTTCGACTCGATCACGTCGAACGGGAGGCTCCCCTCCAGCTCCACGAGCACAGGCTTGGCGCCGGCATCCCGAAGGGCGCCAATCGGGCGTGCGCGGTAGCCTCTGAGCCGTCCCGTCGGCTCTAGGACAACCATGCGAACCCTTTCGACTCGTCAACCCGTGGAGGGCGAGACGAGACGCCGTAGCTGGAGCAACGGGTTGGCAGCATCCGGACCCCCTTTCGAAATCCCCCGAGTCACGGAGGGTAGATCTCCCCGGGGCGAGTATCTCGCGCGGATGCGGCTCTGAACACCGTGGAAAACACCACAGTTTCGCGGGGTGTGGGCACCACAGGTGCACGTCGGTTTCGTTCAGTCGCCCGGGCGGACCCGTGTCGTGAGGCCGCTTTCAGCGCGGTCTATTTGCGATCGGGCGACCGCGGCTCGCCTCGGCGCTCACGAGCCCTTCGCCGACCGCCCAGAGCGCGAGCTGAGTTCGCGAGGTGCGCCCGAGTTTGCGGAGAATGTTCGAGACGTGCGTCCGCGTTGTTCGCTCGCCGATCCCAAGCTCCCGCGCGATTTCTTTGTTCGCCCTGCCCTCGCCGACAAGCGTGACGACATCGAGTTCACGAGGAGTGAGCTCAGCCGGGCTGTGAACCAGAGCTCCACCTTGAAGCGTGGACATGAGCGGGCGAGCGACCGCGGCATCGAGTTGAAGCTCCCCGCGGTGCGCAGCACGTATTGCGGCGGCGACCTCGTCCGCGTCGGCGTCCTTGAGCAGATATCCGGAAGCCCCGGCCTCGAGGGCTCGCTGGACGCGCTCGGGCTCCCCGAACGACGTCAACGCCACGATCTCTACGTCGTCGTACTCGGCTCGGACCATCCGCGTCGACTCGATCCCGTCTACCGGTCTCATCTGCAAGTCCATGAGTACGACGTGGGGACGCATCCCCTGGGCGTCGAGCCGTCCAAGCAGGTCGACCGCCTCGACTCCTCCCTCCGCGTCGCCGACCACGTCAAAGTCGCTCTCCCCCTCGAGAAAGGCAAGCAGGCCGCGACGCACGACGGCGTGATCGTCGACGACGAGGACGCGGATCGTGTCCGCCTCAGCTGCCATCCGACGCCGTTGCCGATTGCATAGGGACGTCAACCCGAACCACCGTTCCTATTCCGAAAGTACTCGTAATGGTGAGATCGCCGCCGATCTCGGCCACGCGGCTTCGCATGGACTCGAGGCCGAAGTGCCCGGGGCGAGCTGCCGTGGAGTCGAATCCACGGCCGTTGTCGGAGATTTCGAGCGAGAGGCAGCCCGAGCGAGGCTCTACCTTGACCGTGGCCGAGCGCGCGTTGGCGTGCCGAGCGACGTTGGAGAGGGCCTCGCGGGCGATTGCGAACAGTTCCTCCTCGGTGCGAGGATCGACTGCAAGAGCCGACTCGGGAGCTTGGACGCTGACCGTCAAGCCGCTCGGCGTCCGAATCGTCGAGGTGTATTCGGCGAGAGCCTTGACGAGGCCCGCTTCAACAGCATCGCGCCGCAGCTCGAAGATGAAGGCGCGCATCTCTGCCTGAGCTGCCTTTGTCAGCTCTGCGATCGCGCGGAGCGACTGCCGGACTTGGCCGAAAGAGTTGTCGCGATCGTTCCCGAGCGCCTTCTCCGCCGTACGAGTGTGCAAGGCGGTCGAGAACAGCGCCTGTGAAACGGAATCGTGGAGGTCGCGGGCGATTCGGTGCCTCTCCTCGATTGCGCGCTCCCCTTCCCTTCGGTGAGCCTCCGCAAGCGCGTCGGCGGACCGCTCCCGCTCGGCGACGAGCGCGCTCAGGAAGAGAGTCGTCAGTGCGCCGATGACGATGTAAACCTGTGTGCTCAGGGTTCTGTGGTCGATCGGCTGGCTGAAGAACGCCCCGCTTCGATGAGCGGTGGTGCCGATCACCACCAGCGCGGTAATGGCAATCGAGACGGTCGCCCCGGGTGCCCCGAACCGCAGGGCCGCCCAGATGAGTGCCGGGAAGACCAAGTAGGTCACCGGCCCGGTGGCGGAGACCGAGACGAACGCCAGCGCGGTAACAGACGCGACTAGGAAGACGCCCTCCCAGCAGCGGACGCGACGCCAGGCCGCCACGGGATCGGGTGCCCACGCAAGCATCATCGGTACGACGACCAGTCCTCCGGCCGTATCCCCCAGCCACCACGTGCGCCAGAACTTCGGGATGTCGGACCCTGCGATTACTCCACCCAATAGCATCGACACGGTCCCGACCGTCGCGCTGATTGCGGTGGCGGTCCCGATCGCCACAAGCATGCCGCCGACATCGTCGGGCCGGTCGAGCGCGGAGCGCTGGCCGAGGAGTCGGCGAAGAAGGACCGCGCCGACCACAACCTCGGCCATATTCCCGGCCTGCTGGCCGATGAGGCTTCCGACCGGCAGAGAGTGGAAAAGCTCACCGTTGACGGCTAACTCGGCGATGAAGATCCCGGGCCACAGGCGCAGTCCCCATAGATAGAGTGCGGCGATGCCAACGCCGGCGGGCGGCCAGATTGCCGAAACCGACGCCGTGTAGCGCAGAGACTGCCCGAGCTTTGCCGACGCGTAGTACGCGGCCGCGAGAAGGAGAACGCGGGCGAGGTACCTCGATTGCAGCTTGAAGTCGGCCGCTCGCCACTGGATTGACGGCCGCGAGACGGAAAGCGAGGTTTCTGCGACGGCGCGCCTCCTTCGGACGGAAACGGAGGAAAGGAAGACGTTACACCTCTTTCAATCGTGCTCCAAATGACGTAGGCGCGAACGTACGAATGCCGCTTTCGAATCGGCCAACTCGGGGGCATGCTTACTTTGGACACGTGCACCGGCTTACTTTGGACACGTGCACCAGGAGGAGGGTGGACGGTGCAGGACAAGCGAGGCGACCGACTGCGGCCATTGGCCACGGTGTCAGCCTGGACTGACGTCGGCGACTAGCGATGGCGACCCATGCCGCTCCTGCTCGGATATCGATAAACGCTGGGACGCGCGCTTATGCCGTGGGAGGCCTGTTGGCTGCAGGCGCCGCCGCCGCGACTGCGACTATCTGGATCGTCGCCCCAAGCTCCGTCCTCGCCAACGCCGAGGCCGTCGGCATCCTGCGCGGGCTAATCGTCGCCTCGTGGGTCGCGGCAGGGGCGTACATGTGGCGGGAGCGCCCAGAGAGTCGGCTCGGTCTGCTCGTCGCAGGCCTCGGGCTCCTCTATGCCTATACGTCTCTGATGGCTTCGGCTGATGGGTTGACCTTCACAACGGGCCGCATCGCACTCGCCGCGTTCGTTGTCGCGTTCGCGTACGTGTACCTCTCCTTTCCGGGAGACCGTCTCGTCGCCGACCGCGATCGCCGCTTCATTTCGGGCTTCGCTTTCGCGAGCGTCGCCGTCTGGCCGTTTGTGCTCGCCTTCTCGGACCGGCTTCCCGAGGGAGGCGCTCTGAACGCATGCGTCAACCGCTGCCCCGCGAACAGCCTCCGTGTCGCCAGCGTCCCCGACGGGATCACCGACTCCTTGAACGCGATTGTCGCTGTCGTGACTACCGCGGGCCTGCTCGGAACCGCCCTACTTCTTGTGTCGAACACACGCTCTCCTGCGCGTCTCCGCCGCCGCGCGGTCGAGCCGGTGCTGTTCGCTTACCTAATCGTCGTTGTTTCCTACCTTGCGAACTCGATCGGTGACCTGAGCGGGGGAGCGCTCGAGGCCGCGCAGGTCGGCGCCGCCGTTGGGAGCTTCCTCACCCCGGCAGCAATGCTTGCCGGTCAGGCACGGGCAAGGTCGTACGCGTCTGCAGCCGCAGGCCAGCTCGTCATCCGGGGTCGAGCCGAACGCGTGTCCCCCGCATGGGTCCGGGACTGGTTACGGGACGCGCTCGGCGATCCGACCGTCGACATCGCCTTCTGGGATCGGCTGCGCCAGGGCTTCGTCGATATCGACGGCAACGTGATCGACTGGTCCGACGCATCGCCCCTCCGCGCCGTGACGCCGGTCGTCCACGATGGGAGGCCGATCGCTGTAATCGCGCACAGCGCATCACTGCGGGAGGCCGCCGAGATCGTGGACGGTCTTGCACAGACGGCGTTGATGCTGCTCGAGAATGCGCGACTCGTCGATGACCTCCGCGCCTCGCGGGCGAGGATCGTTGCGAGCGCCGATGAAGAGCGCCACCGGCTCGAGCGCGATTTGCACGACGGGGCGCAACAGCGCCTCTTTCTGCTCGAAATCAAGCTCCGACGTCTTCGGGACGGTCTCGCGGACGACGCGCTCAGAGCGAAGATCGAGGAGATCGAAGCCGATGCAGCCACAGCACTCGAAGAGCTGAGGGTGCTCGCTCACGGGATCTTCCCGACCGTCTTGGTCGAAGCGGGGGTCCCAGAGGCCTTGCGCGCGTTCGCCGTCGATGCGCCGATTCCCGTCGAGGTGACGGACCACTGGATCGGACGTTGCTCGCCCCCGATCGAGGCCGCGCTCTACTTTTGTGCTCTCGAAGCGATCCAGAATGCAGCGAAGCACGCGGGCGCGGGCGCGCGCGTAACGGTGGGCCTCGACCGCGAGGGTGATCGAGTCGACCTCAGCATTGTGGACGACGGCGTCGGCTTCCAACCGGCCGGCATGTCCGCGGGAATGGGACTCGTCACGATGCGCGACCGGATCGGCGCCGTCGGCGGTGAGCTCGAGATCATTTCGGAGCTGGGAGCAGGCGTCACCGTCCATGTCAGCATCGCCGAAGCGCCCCTCCGGCCGTCAAGCGAAGTGCGCGACTCATCCCAATGGCGATCCGTGTAGTCCTGGGCGAGGACAGCTTTCTCGTCCGTGAGTGCATCGCCAGCGTTCTCCGCAATCTCGACGATGTGGAGCTCGTCGAGACTGCGGGCGATCTCGACGAGCTACGCGCGTCCGTGGAGCAGACGAAGCCGGATGTGGTCGTGACGGACATTCGGATGCCGCCGAGCAACACCGACGAGGGGATTCAGTTCGCGGACGAGCTGCGCACCTCACACCCCGACGTCGGAGTCGTGATCCTGAGTCAACACGCGGAGCCTCGTTACGCAATGGCCCTGCTCAGCGCGGGGTCTGGACGCCGCGCATATCTGCTCAAGGAACGGCTCACCGACGAGGCCGAGCTGAACCAGGCCGTGCACAACGTCGCAGCGGGCCAGTCGTTGATCGACCCTCGTGTCGTCGAGAAGCTCGTCACCGCGCGCGAGAAATGGGATTCAGAGCTAGGAAACCTGACTCCGCGCGAGTTCGAGATCCTCGGTCTCATCGCCCAGGGGCGCAGTAATCGCTGGATCGCTTCGCACCTGACGATCACCAAGCGGGCCGTCGAGCGCCATATCAACGCAATCTTTCTCAAGCTCGACCTCGGCGAGCCCGAGGAGGTGAATCGCCGGGTCCAAGCAGCGCTCTTGTACCTGAGCGGCGACCGCGGCTGAGCCTCAGGACTCGCTTTTTCATCCGGTTCGGACGATGGCGCGCAAGCTCTCGCGCGTTTTGCTCCTCGTGTCGTGCCGGAGCAGAATCCGCCAGACACTGCGGGCCTGGATGTCGACGAACGGGACGCCGAGGCGCGCCGCAACAAGGGCGCCCGCAGGTTCACGGTCGTGACTCTGCTCGTCATCGCATGCATCCTGGCTCCGGTCGCGGGCGCGTCGATCTGGCTGAAGAATCAGGTGACCGACACGAGCCGCTACGTGCGGACAGTCAAGCCGCTTGCTTCGAACTCGTCGATCCAGGAGGCGGTGGCCGCCAACGTGACCAACGTGCTGTTCACCCGGGTCGACGTCGATGCTCGGGCGCGGCAGGCACTGCCGCCGAAGGCGAAGCCTTTCGCCGGCGCGCTCGCGACGGGCCTACGCAATTACACCGAGAACGCAACGAAGAGCTTCCTCGCGACACCTGCGTTCCAGAAGATCTGGGTCGCGGTGAACACTCGAGCCCACGAGCAACTCGTGAAAATCCTGACGGGGCAGGGCCATTACGTACAGACGGCGCACGGCCAGGTCGTCATCGACCTCGCGCCCGTGCTCGCGCGGATCAAGCAACGCCTGGATGCGCGAGGGGTCACCGTCTTCGACAGGGTCCCCACGACGACCGTCAAGTCGAACTTCGTGCTCATCAGCTCGAAGCAGCTCGACAACGCTCAGAAGGGTGTCCGCCTGCTAAAAGCTGCCGCGATCGCGCTCCCGCTCCTCGTGCTCGCGCTCTTTGCCGCGACCATCGCGATTTCGTCTCAGCGGCGGCGGACCCTGCTCCAAGCATCGCTCGGTCTCGCCTTCGCGATGGCCGTCCTCGGTATTGGGCTGACAATCGGCCGTTCGATCTACCTCAACAAGGTTTCCGGGCCGAACCTTCCGCACGACGCAGCCGCCGCGTTCTACGACATCGTCGTCCACTATCTCCGGGTCGGGCTGCGGGTGATCGCCGGAGTCGGCTTGCTCGTTGCGGCCGGGGCGTTCCTCAGCGGCCCGTCCCGTGTCGCCGTCGCTGTTCGCGGATGGTTCGGCTCGGCGCTCGGCTGGGCCCAGGGCGAAACGGGAGTCGCTTCGACGGCCGTCGGCCGCTGGGTACGCGCCGGCAAGCGGCCGCTGCGTATCGCCGCGATTGTGCTGCCGGTCGTGATCTTCTTGTTGTGGAGCACGCCGACCGTCTCCTTGGTCATCGCACTCGTCGCGCTCGCTTTGTTCTTGTTGCTTGTGATCGAGTTTTTCGGGCGCGCTCCTTCGGGACCAGCCGGCCACGTACCGACGCCGACGCCGTGACCTTGCTGACCGGACATGCCGCCATGCTGGCCGCCTTCACGACAGCGGTGGGAATCGTGATGACGCGCCTCGCGCTTCGCGAAGGGCGCCTTCGCCTCCGCTCCGAACACCGCTGCGTCTCCTGCGGAACGATCGTGCAGACACGCGTTTGCCCTCGCTGCGGCGCCAAGCGACACTAGATCTCGCTCGTTCTCGTCCGCTAAGCCTTGTCGGTCAGCGCACGTCGACGTAGATCACCTCGACGGCGTTGTTTCCGTAGCCGAGCCGGTTCCAGGGCGGGACTTCGGGTTGCACGTTGTCTGCGGCATCCGTAGCGCGGGCGCGAAGGCTGCTCCGCCCAGCCGTGGTTGCCTCCCAGTCGAACGACCAGTCCTGCCAGTGGTACGGGCCGTTCGGGGGCTCGAGCTCGGCCGGATGCCAGTCGCCTTCACCCGTCAAGCTCACGTCGACCTGTGTTACCGGTCCGGTACCCGACCATGCCTTTCCGCGCACGGTGTAGGTG
>Ga0137371_10001311_pt1 | contig 19802 bp, 20 predicted proteins | sample SagtaG_7_FD_104919 | JGI IMG/M metagenome (GOLD analysis project Ga0137371, IMG submission 104919) | Vadose zone soil microbial communities from Sagehorn Ranch, Mendocino, California, USA - Sage1_R_40_16 metaG | ecosystem: Environmental > Terrestrial > Soil > Vadose zone | place: USA...
CATGTTCTGTCCCTCCCTTTTATGAATTCCTCGTAGCTGCTTCGCAATCGCTCGCGCAGATGCAGCACTGCATAACGTTTGCGCGAGAGCAGCGTATTCACGCCCACTCCGGTTTCAGCCGCCATCTGCTTGAAGCTCTGTCCATCCAATTCGTGCGCGACGAATACTTCGCGGTGCTCGTCCGGCAGTTCGTCGAGCGCCAGTTCCAGTTCGTCGAGAAGCAAACTGCGGACGTAGACCGCTTCCGGCCCGGCATCCGGCGATGGCAGCAGATCCTCGATCTCAAGCAGCTCGCCTTCTTCGCCCTCGGCCAATGCGTGGGCAAAATTCTCCGGCTTGTGCTTGCGGAAAAGATCCGTGATGCGATTGCGCGCCACGCGAAAAAGCCAGCCCGTGACGTGCTCGATCGGCATCAGCAGGCGGTTGGCTTCTACCAGCCTGTAGAAGACGTCCTGTAGAATGTCCTCAACGTCGCTCGGGTCCGCCACCCGTCTGCGAATGAAATTGCGCAGCCGGGACCGCTCCCGCTTCACCGCTTCGGAGATCCGCTGATCTTGTTCAGCCATTGCCCACTGTTTTGTCAGCGCATGATCCATCTACTTGTGAAGACGCATGAGAGCCGCAAATATTGTGGAGCAGCTGGCGCCTAAGTCGGCAACGACTGAACTTTGCCGCCGCTAGGCACCGGGTGTCGAATGTATGCATTCGTGAAGCGCACGCGGATGAGCCAGAAGATCAGCAGCGGCAGCGGCAGGACAGCCAGAAAAAGAAGCACTTCTTGGCGGAATAATTCTCGGCATAGTTTCTGCCGGAGCCCCACGGCCGCAAGCAGTCTGAGTGGGCGGTTCGCGGGTCCAAGGAAAAAGGATCCGGTGGCGATAAACAGCCCAAAACACATGCGCCAAAGATGCCTGGGAATGCGCTTTGTGCCCAAGACGCCGCCGCGCGCGAGCATGCGAACGTCTCCCGCCGCAGCCAGCAGCATTATGCAACCCATGAAAAAATGCATTCCGGCGGGAACTCCGTCTTTAGGCGGTCCCGCGGTGCGCATCTTTTCCGCTCCGGAGAACCAAGTGAGAGTCCCAAGCACCAAGGGAATCAGAAATGCAACCCAATCGAATTTGCTCGTTTCGCCGTCGGCGCGACGAGCGGTAAGCCAGGCCGTCAGTATCAGGTAGAACGTAAAAATGCCGCCGCCAATATTGTTTGGCTGGTGCTTTACGATCGCCAAGTACACCGCGCCAGCGGCCATGGCCAGCATGGACCCAACGAAGACTCTGCCCGCCAAGACATGCCACCGGGAGCCTTTACGGAAAGACAAAGCGGCGGCGCCAGAGAACAGTCCCGAAGTCCCCGCGCAAATATGAAAAAACAAAACGGGTGAAAGATTCATCTGTCCGACTCCCTCTAACTCGTCCAAAACCGGCTGCGCTGGCCGGCTCCTGCCATCGTTCCGAGTTCACGCCCATCACAGAGGAGCCACACCGTGAGCGCTCTTTCCCAGAGAATGCCTGGGGCAAAAAATGTAGGGTGACAGGTGGCTTGCGAGCGGCGGCGGCAAGAAGGTCAGCCAACCCAACCCGGCAAACGCCGTCAGCACACCCAGAAAGCGCGGGAGATAAGGTCGACCCGAAAATGAGGCAGCCGATCAGCAGGCAATAGAATCCGAAAAACACGAGGGGGTTGATGGGCAAGGCGAAATGAAAGAGGGCACTAACGGGTCCGCTCGAGCATCCCACAAGGCTAACGAATGCGGCGAAGAAAGACAGGCCCTGGTATACCGGCTTAAACAAAGCATAGAGGAGAATGGTCACGGCCACATAGCACGCCCCCGCGACGAGGCCCAGGGCGATAGCAAGCCTGCCGTTAAGGACCAGAGCGGGCGTTCCCGTCAAGAAGGTGAGCAAATAAAAGGCACCGGCCATTCTGGCCTTGCGGCGCGGCGATGCTTCTCTCCGGTGTTCTGTCATTGGTTCTGTCATCTCCGGGCCTCCTCGAGACACCGCCCTTGGGTGAGCTTTATCATCACGAGCAAAAAGAGCCCTTCAGGTACCGCCCGCCGATGCCCGCTGACCTGACTGCTTTGCGGGCCCGAGCACGATCAGAACTGCTCCGATCGCAGCAAGCACGACCGAGGCGACCAGCAGATCTCTACGTTCGTTCGGAAGGTGGGCGGACATGACGGGCAACCCATCCTCTCGACGATTGCGTCTGATACTCGAATTGGCGCTCGAGCGGCCCATCGGCGTTCGAGAACGGCGCCAGATGGATTCCATGTCGCGCGGCGATGGTCTCAATTTCAGCGACGCGCTTTGGGGTGATGAACCCTCTACCCTTCGAGAAGGGCTCAAAGCGACCCTCCAGAGCAAGAGCCATGCCCTCGAGAAGACATCCGTGGACCACATTGGGGAACGGATGGCGATTCAGAATTCCAAAAAAATCGGGTGTGAAACTCAACCCGCCTGCGATCTGTCCCAGACCTCCGAAGAAGACCGTGGCGCCGACCAACCCCGCGTTGGGGGAGAGGTTTTTGGGGTAACCCGCATCGCAAACGAGAGCATGTGGCGCAATGCGGTCCAACAGAAGAGAAGGACACCCGAGACTCGCGGCGCAGATCACGATGTCGGCCTGCGTGGGGAATCTCTGGAGGTCCGTCGAGAGCTCCCCTTCAACTCCTTCGGCTTCGAGCTCCGTTGCGACCCGGCGCAGCCGCTCGATGTTGCGGGCGTTGAGCAGCACGCGCTTCACGACCGGCGCCAAACAACGAGCGCAGCCGGAACCTACATCTCCCGTGGCGCCAATGATGAGCAGAGTTGCGTTTCGCAGGTTACGCTCTTCGAGCGCGCACATCTTTTTGATGCCTTGCACGATGAATCCAACGGTCAACGTATTGCCGGTCGTGAACACGGTATTGCGTTTTTCCGGAAGCTGGTCGAAATTGCCTTCGATCAGAATGGAGCTGAATCCGCCGAGGCTCACGATTTTGGCTCCGGACTTGATCGCGCAGGACGCGGCCGCTCGGACGCGAGCGAGGTTCTCGTGCACATAGGCGGCTTCCAGACGGTCGGGAGGAATGAAACAGTCGATGTACAGGCCGCGCGCGTTTCCTCCAGCCCTCGATTCGATGTCGACATGGCAGACCGTTCGAGGCGGGATCCAGGGAAGGATGTCCTTGATCTCGTCGTCGGGGAGCGCTGTAAGTTCCCCTCCGCGCAGGACAGCGAGGACGTCCGCCGCCGCTCTCCAACTCTCCTGATGGCCGATCAGCGCGAAATCGACCTCGATCGCCGGCTCTCGCCTAGCTAAATTGGCAACTGCGTAACCCATGCGAGCGTCACCTCCCCGGGGAGCCCGAGCATGTCCAGCGCCTTCAGATACTGTTCGAGCGAGGCCCCGCGAAGCTCGGCCGCGCTCAAGCTGACATCGCCGAGCGAGGGCTTCACACAGCTTGAGTGGCACACTTCGCAATGTCCGTCCTTGCATTCTTTGGCCAGCATCTTCGCGAGGGTGGTCATCACATCGAAGTGCAGGCGGTACACTTTGTCGTCGAAGCGCTCGGGATCCAAGGCGCGCTCCGCTCTGAGAATCGCCATGGCGTGATCGACGTGCTGCTCTTCGTCCGCCGCGATTCGGGCAAAGGTCTCGCCAAGACTTCCCGGCGCTACCTTCGCGACGCGGGCATAGCTTGCGACGGCGAAGGATTCCAGCATGATTTCCTGGACGATCAGGCAGCCAATAAAGTCACGCTCCGCAATGCAACCGAGGAATGCTTCACGGAGCCGCCTCCAATGCATGGCATCGACGTTGTTGTCAACGTCCACGCCAATCTTGCGGCCCTCGGCGGCAAACGAAGCGGCATGGCCGCGTTCACCCTCGGCATGCTCCAGTGCATCCGCGACTTCCGCGGGATCGTCGCAGATCTCGGATAGGGAGGTATAGTTCATGGCCGCGAGCTGCTCGCCGGTCACCGCCTGTGCCAGGATGTCCTGCCAAATCGGGGCATGGCAGGAGAGAGAACTACGGTCGATCGGCGAACCGTTGAGATCCATAACGGGTTCGATCTGTCCTTCTGTTTTCATAGTCGTTCCTCCTTACGCGAAACCTTGAAGGCAAACTGCGTACGAATCACGCCGGGCCGCGATCGCGGCGCAGCCGCACCGCCAGCGCAAGGAATGCCGCAGTGACCGCCAGGCCAATCCACAGCCCCAGCGTGCCGAGGAATCTGCCTGGCGTGAGATGCGTCCCCGGATGCATCGGCAAGGTGCCCGGCGCATAGCGTCCCTCTGTGCCGCCCGTGAAGAAATGTCCCAGGAAGGCGGCGAAATGCCCGGTATGGAACAAAAGCCTCTCGAGGACGGAGATCGCTAGCGGCGGCAACACCGCCCACAGGAACGCCGCCCTCCGCGCCCAAGCGGACACGAGCATTAGCCACCCGTAAATAGGTGCGCTCCAGAGGACATGCACGGTCATCACGTGGTAGAGCAGCAGCAGGAACCCTCGGAATAAGGACACTTGGTTCCAGTAGGTCGCGACACTCAGGCCGCTCCCCGCCACTACCGCGCTACTGAGGAGCAGCATGATGAACTCGGTGACAAAGGCGATGGCGCAGGAGACCAGCGGGAGCACCAGGAACGGAATGCTCGCCTTCGCGAGCACGGTCGTGACATCGGAAACCGGCAGGGACTTCCAGAACAGGATGCTGCGATCGCGGCGTTCTCGTTGCAGCGCTTCGATGCAGTAGAACATCGTGATGAGAATGAAAGTCCCCATCAGCAGGGAGGCCGCCATGTCGTACGGCTGAAGGATGGTATCGCGCTGCTTGGCGGGGTCGAGCCCCGCGAGGGCCCGCATTTCGTGCGGCAGATGAATGATGCTGATGAGAAAGCCGAACAGGAAGAGGGCGGCGACGGCGAGTGGTGCGAGATAGATCCAGCGGCTCTCCCAAAATTCGCGCCGCAGCGCCCAGTAGGCCTGTTGCGCCGCCGGAATGACCGTGGGTGCTCGGAGCTGCGATCGAAGGGGAGCGTCCAGCATGGTATTTATTTGTGTATTCATCGGCTGACTCCTCCCGTGTGGCCGGTCTGGTTGCCCACGACGGCAACGAACAGGTCGGAAATGCTGGGCGCGTGTACCTCGCCAAGGGCCGCCACTTGCTGACGATCGGCAGCTTCGTATAGCAGGATGCTGCGGCCAAACCCCTGCCGCTCGTGGATCGGCTTGAGCGCCCGGGCTGCGGCGAGCTTATCGGGATCGACCAGCACTTCCAGGTAGCGTGACTCCACTTCCTCCATGCTCCGGTTGAAAACGATGCGGCCACGGTCGATGAACACGAGATCGGTGAGCACATGCTCGATTTCGTCCACCTGATGGGTCGCCACCACGATGGTGCGGTTGCCATCATAATAGTCGTTCAGCAGGGAATCGTAGAACTGCTTGCGAAACAGGATGTCCAGACCAAGCGTCGGCTCGTCGAGCACCAGCAATCTCGCGTCTATAGCCATGACCAGCGCCAGGTGCAGTTGCGTCACCATGCCCTTCGACAATTCCCTGACTTTGCTTTCCCAGCGGATCGAGGTTTTCCCGAGAAATCCTTCTGCTTTCGCGCGATCGAATCGCGGATGCACGCCGCCGACATAATCGAGCGCCTGCGAAACCCGGATCCAGCGTGGGAGCACCGCCACATCAGCGATGAACGAAACGTCGCGCATGAGCCGGTCGCGCTCGTTCCAGGGGTCGCGTCCCAGCACTCGCAATTCTCCCTGATAAGGAGTGAGGCCGAGGATCGCGTTGAGCGCGGTAGTCTTGCCGGCTCCGTTAGGACCGATAAGCCCGAGGATGCGGCCCTCTTCGACCCGCAGATCGACGCCGTCGAGCGCCACGGTTGCGCCATAGGCCTTGCGGAGTCCGCGTGCTTCGATGCATGCCATGACGTCAGCGCTCCTCGACTGGCGGATTCGGCTTGGGAGGACTGGATTCAGTGGTCTTCGACCCCGACTTGTCCGAGGACGACGGTTTGCTCGCTCCGTTGAGTAGTTCTTCGGCGGCGAGGCCCAGCCGCTCGATGGTTCTCGAGATCCTCGGCCATTCTTCTTCCAAAAACTTCCGCCGTTCACCCTCGAGCAGCAGCGTGCGCGCGCCCGAGTTGATGAACATGCCCAGGCCTCGCCGGCTCTCGACCAGCCCCTCGTCCACCAGTTGCTGATAGCCCTTCAGGACCGTGAGCGGATTGACCCGGTATTCCGCCGCCACATTGCGCACGGAGGGCAGCGGATCGCCTTCCTTGAGGACCCCGTCGAGAATCATGGCCGCGACACGGTCCCGCAGTTGGCGGTAAATCGGCTGATTTTCATTCCACTCACGGTCCATCCTGGTTTCCAGTTCGTCCTAAAGTAAATGGGTTCCGTCACTCGGTCACTTTGCCCGCTGCAGGTCCATGTGGGCCTGCATAGGCTTGTCTCCCGGCATCATATAAGTCCAGTCTTCGGTGTGATGGTCGGCGTCGATGATGGTGAACACAGCGTGGTACATGTGTCCGTACTGATTACCGCCGGAAAGATCCACAAAATCGAACTCCACCTTCTTTCCGTCAGCCGAAGGCCGCGCGACCATGTGCGGACGGTTGCCTGCGTCGCAATAGTGGATCAGATTCAACTTGCTCCCGTCTAGGTAAAGCATAGTCACCGGGTGGTCGTGCTTTGTGGCATCCAAGGGCGTTCCTGCTTCCTGCATCTCGTGCACGAGCGCATTTCCCCTGGAAGTCACCCGCAGGGTGATCTCTAGCTTGGCGTTGTCAATTTCGGGGTCCGGCGGCGTGGCTTTCACGGAACCTCGCCACGTACCCGCCAGCGTTTTCAGTTGGTCGAACGACTTTTGCGCGTCGGAATTTTGCACTGCGTCAGACTTGTGCATGTCGGACTGCGCGAAAGCGGCGGTGGAGAGCGACATCAGAGCAAAAGCCAGCACAAAACGAAGTGATCTCATGTTTCTTTCTCCTTACTCTTGGTCTCCTACTTCAAGAAGCAGGGGATGGCCTGTCGTACTCCATTTCGCGGCAGTAAGTGTCTGGCCCATTTCTTTAAGACACCCCACTTCTATGCTGTTATAGTTGACTATAACACAGCATCACATGTCAAGCTATTTCTCGATTTTCTCGGTCCGCTGCGCTAGGTTTGGGAAAACGGCCCGCAGTGTTCGCCTTTTCTTTGCTGCCGTTGCCGATGAGGAGAATGAAGGCGGTGACTTCAATAAAGCCGATTCATTCCTCGCGCAGCAGCCTTGCGGGATCAATTGACAGCGCGCGTTGCGCAGGAATCCACGTGGCCACGAGCCCCAGCAGTGCCATCGCAAGAACAACACCACTCAGCACAAGCGGATCGCGCGGAGTAGCTTGATACACGATGGAAGCCAGCACCCGGCTCGCCAGGATTCCGAGCAGCAATCCGGCGGTCGAGCCAAAGGCAAGCAATTTCAATGCTCGCCCCAGCGCCGCCCCCAACACTTCCTTCCACTCGGCGCCAAGGGCCATGCGAATTCCCAATTCTCGAAGCCGCCTGCTGACCGAGTACGCCGCCATTCCAAAAATGCCGGTGATCGACAGAATTGCGCCCAGCGCGCCGAGCACCCCCAGCGCCACCGTGGCCATACGCGCGCCAAACAGAAAAAAGTCCATTTCCTTGGGCCACGTCTGGATGAAAGCAGGCAGGCCCGAATCCAAGTCACGAAGCCTGCTCCTTATGGCGCCACTCAACTGCTGCGGATTGCTGTCCGAACGGATAACCAGGTAGGTCTGACTCGAGGGGAATTGCAGCAGGGGCATAAACATCGCCGCCTGCGGCTCCTCGGTGAGGTTCGCATATTTTCCGTCTCTTACGATCCCCACTACTTGTACGCGCGTTCCATTCCACGTCTTGTAGTATCGGCCGAGGGCATTCGTCTGCGAGCCGAACAACTTGCGCGCGAACGTTTCGTTGATCACCGCTACGCGCGGCGCATTCTTATCGTCATGCCAGGTAAGGGCCCTTCCCGCCAGCAAGGGGGTCCCCGCCGCAACGAAGAATTCAGGAGATACCTGGTACATCATGGTTGAGGCGGCAACATTCGAAGGACGCAGGTCCGCAGTTTCGTCGGCAAAAATGGAGGCCCGCGAGGCGCCGCAACCCGCCAAGGGAGGGCAATTCGCCAATCCCACCGCAGTTACACCGGGAATCGCCTGCACCTGTTCGATCATGCGTTCTTGCATGGCGGGAACGGCCTCATCGGGATAACCCGCCATAGCCAAATCCGTATCGGCAAGCATGACGCCCTTGGGTTCAAAACCGAAATCACTGTCGAGCGAGCGCACTAACCCGCGCACAGCCACCATCGACGAGGTGACCAGCAAAGCGCAAATGGCAATTTGCAGGGCGACCAACATTTCTCGGAAGGTGAGGCGGCGGCCCAGCTTTGTCACCGAGCCAGACCTCACGATCTCGTACGGATCGGTGTCGAGCACCTGCCTGACCGGCACCGCCCCAAACAGTATGCCGCTCACAAAAGCCAGCAGCGCCGCCACGGCATAGACATTTGCATCCGGATTCAAGGGCACATTTGTCGGGAATTGTGGAAAGGGATTCCACGCAATCAGCCTGCGCAACAGCAGCATTCCGCCCACAATCCCTACGGCGCCTCCTGTCAGCGAAATCACCAGAGCCTCGGTGAATAGTTGCCGTAGAATGCGAAAGCGGCCCGCTCCCAGCGCAAGGCGCAAGGCAACTTCCCGCGAGCGATCAGCGGCGCGCGCCGCAAACAGGCTTCCGAGGTTAGCGCAAGCGGCCAGCAGAATTAACCCGGCGAGCAGCATCAAGGCGGCAACGAATCCCCGGATCGGACGGCCAAACGTATCGCCATAGAGACCGGCATGATCCAACGAAACGTTCATCTTTCCCACGTCTTTGGGATACGTCTTTTGGAGATAGTCGCCAATCGCGCTGAGATCGGCGGCGGCCTCGGCGGGAGTTACTCCGGCCTTTAGATGTCCAATGGTCTCGAAAATCCACCAACCCGCGCGCCTGTTCAGGGCCTCCTCGTCCTCGATGCTCACCATCGGCACGAAGAAATCGGGAGAGAGCAGCAAGAAAGTTCCGCGAAACTCCGGCGGAGCCACGCCGATAATCGTGTACGGCTTCTTGTTCACTTCCGCCCGGCGTCCCACCACGCCCGGGTCATCCTGAAAATGGCCGTGCCAGTAGGCATAACTGAGCACGATATAGGGAGCGCTGCCCGCTCCATGCTCGTCGGAGGAATGGAAGAAGCCGCCGAGATACGGCTGAAGCTTCAATACGTCGAAGTAGTTTCCGCTCACCTCATACAGCCACGCGCGTGTCGAATTGTTACCCGTGCCCAGCCCCACGCGGGTCATTTGATAGGTGGCTAAACCGTCGAAGCTCCGGTTGCGATCCCGGAAATCCACATAATTTGGATACGACAGCGCGCCTCGATGCCCTCCGCCAAACTGCAATCCGTAGAGGCTCTCCGACTGCGGCACGTTCAGCGGCCGGAGCACGAAAGCATCGAGTGCGCTGAAGACCACGGCGTTTGCGCCAATCGCCACGGCAAGCGTCACGACGGCAACAGCGGCAAAACCGGGAGACTTGTGCAACATGCGGAAGGCGAAACGAAGGTCTTGCCCGAGATCATCCCAAAAGAGCCAGCGGCCGGACTCGTAAAAGCGCTCTTGAGCTTGTGTCACGTTGCCGAAAGCGCGGCGCGCGGCGGCTCGCGCCTCTCGCTCGCTTACGCCTTGTTCCCGCAGGCGGTCCGTCTCCAACTGGATATGAGCCTCCATTTCGGAGCTAAAGTCACTCGCCTTGCGCTTCCGTCGGAACATGGCCTGCCTCCGTGAAGCCGAGAACGTGCAATCGCAACAACGCTTTGGAGCAAACGCCGCAAGAGTTGCTCTTGCCTGCCTATTCAAACCTCAATGCGACCAACGGATCCATTCGCGCCGCGCGCCATGCCGGCACGTAGCAGGCCACGATCGCTACGAGCAGCAACACGGCCGCCGCGACAAGCAACGTGAGTGCGTCTGTAGCGCTCACGCCAACGAGCAAGCCCTGCATCGTGCGGTGCAGCATGAGCGCCATCCCCTGGCCCGCTGCCAATCCTAGAAGGACGAACTCCAAACCATTCTTCATAACCATGGACAATACCTGCCAGCGCGCCGCCCCCATCGCCACGCGGATCCCGATCTCCTGCGTTCTCTGCGCCACCGAGTACGAAATCACTCCATACAGCCCCACCGCCGCCAAGACTAGTGCCAAAGCAGCGAATGCGCCCAGCAGCATCATGTAAAACAGCCTCTGCCCCAGGGAATCGGCAAGCAGAGAATCAAACATCACGGGTTCTCCCACCAATGCATCGCGGTCAATTTCTTGAATCAGCTTGCGCGCTGGCTGTCCCAGAGCCGCGGGAGATGCTTGCGCACGAATCAATAAACTCGTGCCATCCATGCCCGCCTGCGACAGCGGCACATAGAAGGTCGGCGCGATTGGAGCATCCAACCCAAAGTGGCGCACGTCTCCCACGACACCCACAATCTCTCCTTTGTTTTTTTCATACCCGCCCCCCGCGCCAAAGTCGATCTTCTGCCCAATCGCGTCCCCCGCTGGAAAAAACATGTGGGCGGCCGTTTCGCTGATCAATAGAACTCCCGCGGCGCCCAGGCGGTCGGCATCCGTGAACGTCCGCCCCTTGCGCAACGGAATGCCCAGCGTTCGAAAATAATGCGGCGTGGCCCAGCGCAATTCCGCCGACGGCTGGTCCTTCTCAGGTATGTTCCTGCCTTCCACGCTGAAGCTGCTGCTGAAATCATCCCCGGACAGCGGCAACGGCGTCACTGCGTCGACCGATGTGACGCCGGGCAAACCGCGCAGCTTGGCCAACGCTTGGTCCCAGTAGTCTTCGAGCGCCAGGCTGTTCTTGTAGTGGGCATCCGGCACGCTAACGTCCAGCGTCAAGACGCCTTGGGGGTCAAAACCCGGGTTTAGCGATCTCAGGCCCACGAAGCTACGGACAAGGAGCCCCGCTCCCGCGAGCAACATCATGGAAAAGGCGACTTCTCCAACAAGAAGAATGCTGCGTGCGCGTCCTGCTTCGCGCGAGGACGAGCCTGACATTTTGAGCAGGCTGCCAACTTCCATTCTCGAGGATCGCATCGCAGGGATTAGCGCAAACAGCAAGGCGCTCACGACCGAGACGCCCAGCGTGAATGTCAGCACCGCCGTGTTCAGTCCCACGCTCGCCAACCGCGGGATGTCTTTCGGTCCAAAGCGCACAATCCCGAGGAGCGCCCAGTGCGCGAGCAGCAGGCTCGCTGCCCCGGCACATATCGCCAGCATTAAACTCTCCGTCAAAATCTGGCGCACAATCCTCAGGCGCCCGGCGCCCAGAGCGCGCCGCATGGCCATTTCGCGCTGACGCACCGTCGCTCGGGCCAGGAGCAAGTTGGATACGTTGGCGCACGCGATCAACGCCACAAGGCCCACGGCTCCCAGGAGCACCAGCAGCGCCGGCCGAATATCGCCCACCAGCCGCCGGCTCCATCGCTCCGCTTGCACGCCCCACTTTCCGTCCTTGTCCGGATAAAGCCGTCGTAGCTCTGCCATGATTGCCACTAAATCCTCATTGGCCTGAGCCACGGAGACACCCGGCTTCAGCCTTCCCAGCACGCTCAGGTAATGCGCCCCTCGCTGGGTCATCACCTTGTCGTCAAATCCGATCGGTAGATACGCATCGCTGTCCCGCAGCGGAAACCGAAAGTCCCGCGGCATCACGCCAATGATTTTGTACGGTTCGCTGTCTAGTTCGATGGTTTTCCCAATCGCATCCGGCAGGCCCCCGAAATCCGCCTGCCAGAACCCGTAGCCCAAAATCGCCACATGATTGGCGCCCTTGCGATTCTCCTCGGCCGTGAACTCCCGTCCGATGATGGGGTGTACTTTTAGAGTAGGGAAGATTCCTGCAGTCGTGACAACGGCGCGCAGGCGTTTCGCCTCGCCGCGTCCGGTCAGCGCGCGCTCGCTCGTATGGAACGCAAACATCGATGAGAACGATCGGTTCTGGTCGCGCCAATCAAAAAAATCCGGCGGCGAGCAGGAATAAGGCGTCGTGACGCCGCCCCTCTCCCACATGGAAGCCACGCTCACCAACTGATCCGCATTGCTGTACGACAGCGGCCGGAGCAACACCGCCTCGATCACGCTGAACATTGCAGTGTTTGCGCCGATGCCCAGCGCCAACGTGAGCACCGCTATGCCCGTAAAGCCGGGATGCTTGGCCAGCATCCGCAGGCCATAGCGAACGTCCTGCCACAGCTGATCCCACGACAGCCAGCGCTTTGCTTCGTAAAAACGTTCCTCGGTTTGCATGACATTGCCGAAAGAGCGGCGCGCCGCGGCCCCGGCGTCTTCTTCGCTTAAGCCTTGTTCTCGCAGGCGCTCCGCTTCCAACTGGATATGAGCCGCAATCTCCGAGCGGAAGTCGCCCGGCTCGCGCTTGCGTCCGAACATGGCCTAGCCTCCCTCGGATTCCAGAATCCGCCCTATCGCCGCGGTCAGCCGCTTCCACTTGGTGGTTTCTTTTCCTAGCTGCTTGCGGCCCGAGGCAGTCAGGGAATAAAACCGCGCTTTGCGATTGTTGGAGGAGATTCCCCACTTCGCGGAGATCCAGCCGCGCTCCTCCAGCCGCTGGAGCGCGGGGTAAAGCGCGCCGTGCTCCACAAGGAGCTCGTCGTCTGACGTTTGCTGGATGGCGCGCGCGATGCCTTGGCCGTGCTGCGCTCCAAAGATCAGCGTGCGCAAGATCAGCAGGTCCAAGGTACCTTGCAGCAGTTCCAGCCGTTCTCGCTCTTCTTGGGTAGACATTTAACCCAACGCTACGCTCGCTTGGGTAAGATGTCAACCCTAAGTCTTCCTTGGGGTGGGCGCGCGCTTCTATTCGGCGCTCAGCAAAGTAACGGGATCTATTCTGGCCGCGCGAGCAACCGGGGGCAGCGAGGCTAGAACTGCGGTTCCGAGGAGCGCTAGCCACGGGAACGCCAGCATGGCTAGGTCCGTGGGTTTAACTTCGTAAAACAACGCCGCCATATACCGCACGAGCGCCAAGCCGGACGTCAAGCCCGCAGCCGCCCCCACTAAGAGCATCAAGAAAACATCGACGGTTACGATGCGCACGACGGCGACGACTTGTGCGGCGATGGCCATGAGGATTCCGGATTTCGCGCTGCCGCTCGAGAACGGAGTAGTGCAACACCCCGTACAGGCCGACGCCTGCCAGCACCACCGCCACGACGCCGAAGAATAGAGCGAGCATGGCGAGCAGCCGTTCGCGCACGGTTTGCGCCTGATTGATTTCGAGCTGCGTGCGGACTCGGCTCACGCGAAACTCGGGACGTGCCCGCGGCAGTTCCTGGCGGAGAGCCTCGGCCATCGCCAGCGGATTGGCGCTCGAGGTGCGCACGATGAAGGTTCCCCAATTTTGCGGCACCCCAGTGCCGTCACTGCGCACACCCTGAAAGGGCACGTAAACCACGGCCCGGGCTCCTTCCCGCATACCACCGTAACGGGCGTCGCGCACCAACCACCGGATCTTCTCCGTTGAAATAAGTCTTCGCGAAGGTTTCATTTACGATGGCCGCCCCGGGAGCCGTCTCGCTCGGAAGAAAGTCCCGACCATCGACATGATTTTCATGGTGTCAATCCAGCCGGGCGACACCCTTAGGAAATAGGCCAGCCTTGGCATCGGAGGTACCTCGTTGATCGAAATGTAGCTGTTCACGCTGTTCCCGTCGAGCAATGGCCAGCTGGCCAAGGCGACTCTTTCGACACCCGGGATCTCCCGGAGATGGCCGGCTACCTGGAGCCACAAAGCTGGTGGTTCGGCTCTTTGCGCGAACGTATCGAGCGTAAGCAGGCGTTCGCCGGAGAACCCGACCGACTCATGCGACAAATGCTCGAAGGTGGCCACAAGCAGCCGGGTAGTGAAGAGCACTAGCTTAGCTAAGCCAGCTTAGCTAGGAAACAGAAGGCCACCTGAGCGGTGATGAGCGCGTGCATCAACACACGCCGGGAGCGAGGCGCTTCTCTGCCTTGCAGGGCACGGAGTGGCTTGACGGCGGAGACGCCGAGCGCCGGCAACAAACCGAAGAGCAAAGTCACGCCGAATGTCAACGCCAGTGCGAATCCCAGAACGCGCCAGTCGGGGGGAAGAATCAAACGCACCGGATCGTCCGGCGGATTGATTCTGCTGACGACAAACGGCGCGGAGCCCCAGGCGAAAAATACGCCGAGCGCCGCCGCAAGCACGGCAATCCATGCTGCTTCCATAAATAAGAAATAAGCTGCACAAGACGCCAGCGTCCGGCCCCGATGGACATTCGCGTGGCCATCTCGCGGGCGCGCGTCGCCGCTCGCGCGGTCATCAGGTTGGCCACGTTCGCGCAAGCAATCAGCAGCACCAACGCCACCAAAACACCCAGCGCAGCAAGCGAGCGACGGTTCTCGTTCTGCAAATCGGAAACGCCCGTGGGAGCGGGCTCCAGCACGAGCCTTTGGTTTAAGAAATTATCCAGGCCCTCCCGGGGAACGCCGACAAATCCCTTGACCCTCTCTTCTTCGAACGCACGGGAACTTGCTTCGAGCTTCGCGCGAACGAGCGCCGCCGCGACACCCGGCTTCAGCTGAGCAAACACCCGAAAAACGCTGGCGTCGGAGCGCCGTCACATAAGGATTCATCATGGCGGGAACGAAGACGTCGATCATCGTGCCCGGCTCGGTGCCGGTGAAAGGTTTCTCCACAACCCCAATTACCTCGTAGAGCGTTTCCCCCATGCGAAAACTGCGGCCGACCACTTTAGGATCCTGGCCGAAGCGGAGGGTCCAATAAACGTAAGAGAGCACCGCGTAGGGATGCGCACCTGGTATCCGATCGTCCGTTTCCGTCAACAGCCGTCCCAAGACAGGCCGCAGTCCAAACGACTCAAACATCCAGCCCGAAACATATTGCACGTACGCTTTCTCAATTTCCTGGTCGGGCCGGTAATAAAGATCGACGCGATCCGCGTAGGACAGGGCAAGTAACTCCGCCCGATCCTTCACCGCCGCGCGCATCTGAAGAAAAAAGCGGGTACTCGCAGTTTTGGTCAATACTGGGCTTGCCATCAAAGTTGAGGCCCTGGCGCGAAAGAGAGTAAAGCCGGTCCGGATTGGGCACCGGCAAGGGACGCAGCAGAAGGGCGTCGATGAGACGGAATGCCGACGTGCATGCGCCGATTCCCAAAGCAAGCGACAGAATCGCCGCGGCCGAGGTCAGCCAATGCTTCTTCAGTTGCCGCCAACCAAAAACCGCATCCGCGCGCAGCGATTCGAGCCATGCGAGCATGGTGAGCGATCCTTGCCGAGAATCGGGTTTGGTCACACCAAGACCTCAGTTTATAGACGTCGGGGTGCGCCAAAGGTCAGCGAAGCGTCTGGGGTGAAACTTGCCGGTCGGCATCGGCTCCTTCTCGGGGCTGCCAGCATCGGGCAGAAACCTCAGAATGGTTTTGTGACAGCTTGAGTTATCATTCCAGAGTTACGACTTTACCGCTTCTTCGGACCGCCAGCGTATAATGCCGTGCGGCCTTTCCGTATTCGAACGAAAAGAGAAAGCCCACTGACATGATCGAACGGCTGCCCATGGAGATCAAAGTTCGCGAATCCGGCGAAGTCGCCATTCTCGAGGTGCATGGCCGGCTCACCATCGGCGAACCGAGCGAACAGCTTTACAGTGCCCTGCAGTCGGTCCTGAAGAAGGGCACTCGCAAGGTCATCGTGGCCCTCAACAGCACGCCGCAAATCGACAGTTCCGGGCTATCCACGCTCGTGCGCATCTCGATCCAGCTCGGGCGCGAAGGCGGGGTGCTGCGGCTGGTCTGCGGACCCGGCCGCGTCCGCGACGCTCTCACGGTCACGCGCCTTGCAGAAGCCATTCCCACCTTCGACACCGAATCCGCCGCCCTCGCCAATTTCACCTAGTACGATGAGCTTGGCCGAATTCCTGCATCTAAGCGATCAGACGCTCGCATAATATGGGCATAAACAAAGGATTCGCGATGCAGAACATGCCGAAAAAGAGCCCAAGGTCCTTGTGATCGATTTCTTCCGAAACTCACCCGGCACCTCGTCGCAATCGGGCACCGTCCTTGCCGACGGCTTTTCCGAATCACTCGCAAGCTATTCCCCCGGAAAGGAAATTCTTGATCGCAAAGCGCTCAGAAACTATCTAGTCGAAAACTGGACTACGCTCGAGGACCTTCGCTCAAACGACATCTGTCTGGGGCATTGCCCAACAATGGGGAGCCACTGGCACAATTTTGGGAACTCTGAATGAGAGGGATGGCGGAATTGAGCTCACGTTTCACCTCGAAGGATTTGGTCCGAAAGAAAAAGAAGATGATATTTTGCCCTGGCGAGATAGGACCGTTAGCACGGCCATCCCGCCCCAGTAAGAACAAGCCTGGAGGTCGCATTTCACCTGTTTAATTGAGGAATTCTACTTCCTTTAAGCCCCTTTTTTCAGTTCAGCGAGGACGAGCTTGGCCACTTCCTTGAGGGTTTCAAAGACGCCGGTGCCTTGAATGGCCACGGCTTCCAGAACCGGCTCGCTTTTTTTTCGAAGTTGCTTGGTCAATTCCGGCACGGGCATGGCGTTCGGCAAGTCGCGCTTGTTCAGCTGCAGCACGTAGGGAATCGTCGAGAAATTCAGGTTGTGTTCTTTCAAGTGTTCCTGAAGGTTTTCCATGGTCTCGAAATTCGCGTCCAGCCGCTCTTCCTGCGAATCGGCCACGAACACTACGCCGTCCGCCCCTTTCAGGATGAGCTTGCGGCTGGCCTCGTAGAACACCTGGCCGGGCACGGTATAGAGATGAAAGCGAGTCTTGAAGCCCCGCACCGTCCCCAGGTCGAGCGGAAGGAAGTCGAAGAACAGCGTGCGGTCGGTTTCCGTGGCCAGGGACACCATTTTGCCCTTCTGGTTCTGCCCGGTATGGTCGTAGACCCACTGCAGGTTGGCGGTTTTTCCGCCGAGACCCGGACCGTAGTACACCAGCTTGCAATTAATTTCGCGTGCAGGAAAATTGATGAAAGGCACTTTGTCGTCGACCAGTGTCCGGCCACAAATCTAGCATACGCGCTCGAGGCAGGCCAGCATTCCCGCCCCGTGTTTCCATCGCTTTGCAGCCTGAACTCCAGTTTCCGCGATTCTCGAGCGATTTGGACGAGCTATTTTTTCCTGATGCTGCCGTTCGGTAACCAGTGTCCCGCTCCGCCGTCCCGCATTTTTATTGCAGAGTTATTTACTCGAAAGTAATAAATCCGCGTTTGACGCGCGTCGCCGCCTCTGCTAGCATGCCGACCATGGGCAAAGTCCGAAAAGCCCCCGGGGGCTCGGCACAGCACTCCAAGAGCACCGGGCACAATTCCTCTAAGCCACAGAAAAAGAGGAACTTAGGGCCGCCCCCACCGCCGCAGCGCGGCGGCGTTGAGCTGGTCGATCCGCGCGTGCAGGAGCAGCTGAAGACTTACGATGAAGCTCTGTCACTATTTCATCAGCAAAAATTCGCCCGCGCCAAGCAGGGACTGGAAGAAGTGCTGAAAGGTCCGAGCAAGGAACTGGCGGACCGCGCGCGCGTGCATTTGAAAATTGCCGAGCAGCGCATGAAGCCCACGCAGGAACACAATCCGCGCGGCGCGGAAGACCATTACCAGCGCGGCGTGGCCATGATGAACATCGGGCGCTGGGACGAAGCGCGGGAGAGCCTCGACAAAGCGCGCAAGGCCGCGCCCAAGGCCGACCACATTCATTACGCGCTGGCAGCGCTCGATTGCCTCACCGGCGAAGCCGACTCCGCACTCCAGAACCTCAAGGTCGCCATCCAGTTGCGCCCGGAAAACCGCTACCACGCGCGCAACGACGAAGATTTCGCCTTCCTCCAGGAAGATCCGCGCTTCACCGAATTGCTCTACCCGGAGAAAGACGGGTTTGCTGGCTAGAAAACATAACCATCGTGAATTGTGACGAAGGGCGGCATCAGCCGGAAGTGGCGCTGTAGCTTCGGCTCTTCCGCATATCTTCCCGAGGGTGCGCGGTATCTGAACTCTTTCCTGTAGAATAAACAGGTGGCTCCTTTTCTCAACTGGAAATGAAGAAACACGGCTCTCCGAGAAAAGCTCTGCCGCCGGGCTTCCGCATTGTCGCGTTGGGCGGGGGAACCGGGCTGTCTACGCTACTGCGCGGCTTGAAAGAACGGGTGGTGCGGCGCCCGGACGAACTTTCGACCGCCGAGCGACCGATCTCCGATCTCGCTGCCATCGTCACGGTGACCGATGACGGCGGCAGTTCCGGGCGTTTGCGGCGCGAGAATCGCATTCTGCCGCCGGGCGACATTCGCAACTGCATGGTCGCGCTTTCCAAAGATGAAGCGTTGATGGGCCGCTTGTTTCAGTACCGCTTTCACGCGGGACGGGGTCTCGCGGGCCACAATTTCGGGAATCTGTTTCTCGCCGCGCTGACGCACGTCACCGGCGACTTTATCGAGGCGATTCGCGTGACGAGCAGAGTGCTCGCCATTCGCGGGCGCATTTTCCCCTCGACGCTCTCGAATGTCCGTCTGGTTGCCATCCTCGAAAACGGCCGCGTGGTTCACGGCGAGACGCGCATCAGTGCCAGCCGCACACGCATCAAGAGACTGAGCCTCTCTCCGAGCCGCGTGCGCCCCCTGCCCGCCGCTGTCGAAGCCATCGACCAGGCCGACCTGATTCTCATGGGCCCAGGCTCGCTGTACACGAGCGTCCTGCCCAATCTGCTGATTCCCTACATTGCCGCGGCGATCGCGCGGTCCAAGGCTCCCCGAGTCTACATCGCCAACTTGATGACGCAGCCCGGCGAAACGACCGGCTACGGGCTGGCGGACCACGTTTGCGCCATTCAGAAGCACGTGCCGCACCGGGTGATCGACTGCGTGATCGCCAACCGGCAGGCGATCTCGCCCGAAGTGGCGCGCCGCTATCGCGCGGAAGGAGCGGTGCCGGTGACCGTGGACCTTGCCGCGCTGCGGAACCTTGGCTGTCGGGTGATCCTCGACGATCTCGTCGAGGAACACGGCGTGCTGCGCCACAACACCCGGCGGCTGTCGCAACTGCTGCTCGAAGAATTCCTTCACCAACAGAGGGCGGCGGCGGGGCAAATCCGCATTTAGGGGAAGAATTCCTTCCTCGTTAGAATTCGCATCCGCTCCCGGCAACGGCGGGCTAACTAAGCCCGGTGCTGCAAATCCGTCCGCGATTGAGCCTCGCCCCTCATGGCTGCGCTCGGGAGAATATAGGGGAATCGAAGCGGACGATGGGCTGCGGGAGTCCACTACAAAAAGCAAGAGGCCCCCAGCAGATGCGGGAGCCTCTTGGCTGAAGTTCCTTCTGCGCCCCTTAGAACGCTAGAAGATGATTTTGGCCACGAGCTGAATGTTGCGAGATTCGCCGGGGCCGATGGCCGGAGCGCCGTTGAAGTCGCCGATCGTGTCCGTCACCATACCGAATCCAGTCGACTTGAAATTCGCAGAGCACCTATGGGTGGTTTTATCCTCGGCGCAGACGTCACCATTTGGTGAAGCACTTCCGAACGCGGGCAAAGCCCCGACTCCGGACGACAGATTAATCCGATTCAGGAGATTGAAGAAGTCGGCGCGGAGCTGGATTTTGACGCGCTCAGTAATCCCGATGTTCTTGATGAAG
>Ga0137371_10001318_pt1 | contig 19738 bp, 17 predicted proteins | sample SagtaG_7_FD_104919 | JGI IMG/M metagenome (GOLD analysis project Ga0137371, IMG submission 104919) | Vadose zone soil microbial communities from Sagehorn Ranch, Mendocino, California, USA - Sage1_R_40_16 metaG | ecosystem: Environmental > Terrestrial > Soil > Vadose zone | place: USA...
CGGTCATCTTCCTCTCCTCCCTTTCTCACTCGTTTTCATCTCAGGATGACACATTCCTGTCGTCTTTGCCAGTTTTTCAGGGCGTTCTCCCCCTCTTCGCTCACTCGTTGCGTATCCCGTGGGCCTCTCGCATCCAAGAGATCGGTCGGCAGTGGCTCGTTCAGATGTTTCAAAATGAGAGTAACCGCGTTGTCTGCGCTAAAAGGAATACGACCCATCAGACAGTGGAACATCACGATGCCGAGCGAGTAGATATCGCTCCGAGCATCCACCAGCTGGCCGGTCGCCTGCTCCGGTGATATGTACTGCGGGGTCCCAATACTCACTCCCGTTTGTGTAAGGGCGGTTGTATCCCCAAGGAGTTTGGCGATGCCAAAGTCAGAGAGTAAGAGGCGTCCATCCCTGCGCAGCAACATGTTGGCGGGCTTCACATCACGATGCACAATGCCATTGCGGTGTGCGCAATCCAATCCCTCGGCTGCCTGGATCACGTAATTCGCGGCCTCTGCTATGGACAAGGCTCCCCGCTTTCTCAGCTCGTCCCCCAGCGATCCGCCATCGACATATTCCATGACGAGGTAGGTAAGGCCATCTTGCTCACCATAGTCGTAGAGTGGCAGGATATTGGGATGAGACACACGTGCAACGGAACTGGCCTCCCGCGCAAAGCGCGCTGCTGAAAGAGAGTCACGCTCTTTCGTGGCAGGCAATACTTTGATCGCCACAAAGCGATTCAGAGCCGGCTGAGTTGCTTTAAAAACGCTCGCCATCCCGCCAACGCCAATAAGCTCGACAATATCATAATGGCCGAGCGATTTCCCGAGCAGCGAACTCGTCTCATCTGCGTTTCCCATGTGCATACCAGCCTTCGCTATGGAAAAGATCGCAGGGCGTTCTTTCCGGTTAGGATTATACAGGACGAAACTGCCAATTCAGATCATCCTATTCCCATACGGATACTGCACGTAGCCAGCACAAGCAACAAATGTAACCGCATCCTTTTTTCTCTCCTTCTTACCTCGTCCTCAGATTTTAAACCATTTTTACCGCCTTATTAACGGTTACCTCAAGAATATAGCTGTAGCAAAAGCGCTATTGGTATGATACAATTTTTTAGCCCAACAGTGCTGCCACGATTGCCGGGAGAAACTGCGAGTATGGAAAATACGTCACCTCATCGAGCCGTGACCGTCTGGCCAAGATATGGGACCTCAACAAACAGAGTAATGTTGTGCTTTATGATGGGCAATCCGGAGAAGTATACAATACGGTTGTGAGTAGTGAGACCGAACCAGAAGAGCAAACGGAGCGCCAGAGCCTACATGTGAGGCGATGCTGTGCGTCGAGGAGAGGAAAACGGTTAGCTCAACCTGGGCCCCGCAGGGACCCAATAGTTTCTCAAAGCGTGATAAGATACGTTACACCTTCTCTTTTCGTCTTGCCTGAGCGAAGCGCACTCCGCTCGTTCGGACTGGCTGTGCAGCAATAGAGGCGCCAGCCTCGTTGTCCGAACGACTATAGACGCGACAGTGTCTTTGGCAGCTCTGATACGAACAGGTAAGGCAGATAGATGCCGAGCAGTCTGAGAAACGAAAGGATCAACTGAATATCCATGACGCAAGTCACTATTTGGAATGAGTTTCGCCATGAGCGAACAGACCCACACGTAGCGGTACACTATCCTCACGGTATTCATGCCGCGCTCGCCCAGGGGCTGACCCGAACAGGTTGGGCAATTCGTACAGCAACCTTGGACGAAGCTGAACAAGGCCTCCCTGAGACCCTACTCGCCACGACGGATGTGCTGATTTGGTGGGGACATCTTGCCCATGATGAAGTCTCTGATGCGCTGGTGGAACGCGCGCATCAACGTGTTTTAAATGGGATGGGGCTGATTGTGCTCCATTCAGGTCATTACTCGAAAATCTTCAAACGCCTCATGGGCACCAGTTGCAGCCTGAAATGGCGCGAAGCGGATGATCATGAACGCTTATGGGTGACAGCTCCAGGACATCCGATTGTGGAAGGGATAGGTGAGTACATTGACATCGAGCGCGAAGAGATGTACGGTGAATACTTTGCCATCCCCCAACCAGAGACCCTTGTGTTTGTGAGTTGGTTTACCGGGGGCGAAGTATTTCGCAGCGGCTGTTGCTATACTCGCGGGCGCGGAAGAATCTTTTACTTCCGCCCAGGGCACGAGTCGCTCCCGACGTACCATCACCCCGAGGTCCAGCGCGTGATTGCCAACGCCGTGCGCTGGGCGGCACCACAGTGAAGTGATTACAGAAAGAAATCCTCCTCCCGCTCCTGTACGTATGGTCGCGATGGATGCATGCTCTGTTCAATTGCTCCCTGGCGGGGAATGCTCCAGTGTCACGACAGCAGTGGGGCCAGCAGGAGAGGGTTACATCCCATGTCAGGAGTGGAGCGAGGCTATTCGGTACCTATCCGCCTTGCCAACGCACTGCGTGCTAGCTACGCTCAGGCAAGACGAGAGGAGAAGGAGGGCGCGATGGCGCTTCGTCTTGTGCAGGTAGGGATGGGTAGCTGGGGCGAGAATTGGGAGACCCATGTCATACAGCAGAGTAGTGATGTTGAATTGGTAGCTTGTGTAGATCTGGACGTGGGGAAGCTTGAGCAAGCGCGACAGCTCCTCAAACTGCCGGCAGAGCGATGTTTCTTGACACTTGAGTCTGCCCTGGCATCCGTTGAGGCCGATGCCGTGCTCGTCACTGCCAGCCTGCCAGCGCATGTCCCGCTTGCATTGGCATCCCTCAACGCGGGGAAACATGTATTACTTGAAAAGCCGTTTGCGCCAACAATAGCTGAGGCGCAACAGGTGGTCGAAACGGCTGCGCAACGTAGCCGGGTGCTCATGATCAGCCAGAATTATCGTTTCTTTCCGGCCGTTCGAGCCGTTACCACATTAGTTCGCGAAGGAACACTGGGATCGATTGGCACTGTCAGTATTGACTTCCGGCGCTACAAGAATACCGCTGTACTGGAAAGCCAGCCTTATTACCAGGTATGGCAGCCGTTGCTCGTAGATATGGCCATCCACCATTTCGATCTGATGCGTGTTGTTCTCGGTCAGGAGCCATCTCAGATCACCTGTCAAGCCTGGAACCCTCCCTGGAGCAAGTTCGTCGACCCGGCTGCCGCTGCAGCCACGATCACCTTCGATGGTGGAGCAGTGGTCAGTTACCGTGGAAGCTGGGTAAGCCCTGGCCCGAAGACCTGTTGGAGTGGAGAATGGCACGTAGAGTGTACCAGGGGTGAGATTGTATGGACAAGCCGGGGTGATACGGCTTCTGATCAGGTCACCGTTCGTCCGTTAGGAAAGCGAGCACGTCGAGTGAAGCTGCCTGAGATAACGCTCACGGATCGACGTGGGAGCCTCCAGGCCTTTGTGCAGGCTGTTCGGACAGGTCAGGAACCTGAGTGCTCTGGACGTGATAATCTCCACTCTCTCGCACTCATGTACGCAGCTGTCGAGTCAGCGACCTCTCGTTTATGCATGTCTTTTACTGGGAGGAATCCAGTTTCATAACAGGGATCGTCATCCTTTGGGTGAAAGCCACAATGAGGAGCCACCGCACGTGCTCATCATGACCCCAACGGTGATTTCCCTTTTCAACGCTGCCGTCAATCCCATGACGACCGCTCCTTCAATCTGCGTCTCTGCAATTGTGGGATGAACTACCAGTCCACAATCTACTGCACAAACGACCCGGTGAACCCGCACGGAATAATCGGATGCAACAGAAACTTCAGCGACCTCCGCGACAACGGTTTGGGAGAAGTAATCACAGACAGCCATTCCTCGATCCCAACCGCACTTCTTTTTCTCGACAGACAAGGCGATCACCAACCTGTTCCTTCGTCCAGTGCTCTGCTCTCATACGCATGATACAATGCTTTGCAGGAAATTCTAGCGTAGGAGGAACAGATGGAGCACTGGATCTGTATCACGTGTGGGACGCAATACCCTGCTAGCCTAACGCCTCCGCAGGGGTGTCCTATTTGCCTCGACAAGCGCCAATACGTTCGACATGAAGGACAGGTGTGGACCACCATAGCCGCTCTGCAGCAGGACGGCTTTCACAACACCTTTCGACCACTCGAACCGCGTCTCACAGGCATTGGGACTGAGCCTTCCTTTGCCATCGCACAACGCGCATTGCTGGTTCAAACAGAGCAAGGCAATGTGCTCTGGGAATGTGTGAGTCTATTGGATGATGACACCGTAGCCGCAGTCCAACGACTAGGTGGGATCGCAGCTATCGCGCTCTCTCATCCCCATTTCTATTCCTCAATGATTGCATGGGCTGAGCGCTTTGATGTACGAATCTATGTGCATGAAACGAACCGTCAGTGGGTCATGAGACCAAGTGAGCGCATCACCTTCTGGACTGGCGAGACCTATCCCCTCTTCGATGACATCACACTGGTGCGACTCGGAGGGCATTTTCCTGGGAGTACCGTGTTGCATTGGGCACATGCGGCTGATGGCAAAGGGGTTCTGCTCACAGGAGATACCATCATGGTGGTGCCCGATTGGGAGTGGGTGAGCTTTATGTGGAGTTATCCCAATCTGATCCCGCTTGCGGCAGCGGAGGTGCGTCACATCGCTGACACCATTTTGCCGTATGATTTTGAACGCCTCTATTCGTCCTGGTATGACCGTCTCATCTTAAAAGATGCTCACAACGCTGTGCAGAGGTCAGCAGACAGATATATCCGAGCCTTAGAAGGGCACCTCTCTTAGGGCTCTCGCCGAAATAACATGACTACCTTTTTAAGGGGAGTGAGATCGATCCTGAAACATCATGCGCAGTGGTGCGCTTGCAGCGCATGATGTTTCGAAGCTGCGGAAGAGCCAACAGAGGCAAGCCAGGTCTTGTGCTCAAAGAAGCCATTACCTACTGGCCGAGTGCCTGGATAGCCCGCTGGATACCTTCGTGGTAGGTCGGCGCGGCAGCTGGTTTCCAGCTAAGCTCGCGGATGGCCCTGGCGTTGGAAACGCGCATCGTCGTGGCGAAGAAATCGGTCCCATACGGGGCAACCAGTCGCATTGCCCAACTAGGGAGAGAGAGGGGCCGCGGAGTGTGAGACTGCTGCGCAAGCTGCGTGAAGAAGTCTCGTACCCGCACCGGTTCGTCATCGACAATGTTATAGGCTTGCCCTGGCCTGCCACGTTCGAGCGCGGCAACGATGGCGGCAGCAGCATCCTCGATATAGATCCAGGGCATGACCGCGCGTCCACCATCGGGCAGGGGTAAGCTGCGGCGGCGCAGCATCTGGATGATGGGTCGGATGGATGCCGGTCCGTAGAAGGCTCCGAAGCGGAGTGACACGCCTTCGACCCAGCCCGCCTGCGTCGCCTCGAAGAGCTGCCGCTCCAACGCACGGAATCCCGCCAGGTGCCGCTCTAACTCCTGAGAGCGGCCTGGCGGGGCGAACGGGTAGTTCTCGGTGAGCACCTGTTCGCCCCAGTCGCCGTACCCGTAGCCCATCGTCATGGACTCTGCCACGAATTTGCGCGCGTCGACGGCACGGGCAGCGGCGAGCAAGTTGGCAGTGCCCACCTCGCGCAAGGCGTTCGTCTGGTACATGTCACGGTGACGCAGCGGTGTCTTCTTGAGAGCGGTCAGCGCATGGACGACCGCGTCGGCGCGCAGCCCATCGACGGCTTTCAGCAGGTCGTCGCGGTCCATTGCGTCAGCCACAACCGGCTGCGCGCCCAGGGTGGAAAGCCCGCCAGCGTTGTCGGGCGTTCTAGTCAGGCCGAGCACCTGGTGACCATCTGCGATGAGAGCGCGGACCAGCGGCACACCCAGGGCTCCAGTCGCACCAGCAACGAGAACTTTCATATCTATCCTTCCATGTCCTGGCTTCTGAGGAACAATCGAACGAGAGACCACGATACAGCTATGAAGCCGCACCTGCTGCTCGCCTCCGAACAAGGGATCTTGCATTTCATCCCCACTCAGGTGAAAAAGAACCTCACCACTTGATCGCTTACATAAAGCATAGCTCCCGTAAGGACAAAAGATAAGAGCATCTTCATTGGCAACTTTATAGCATGTTGTTGCAGTGATGCGTGAGCGGGGCTCTGTGCTTTCCGGAAAGAGCTGAAAGTATATCCAGCATTGCTGTATGGCACAGAGGCAACCGAAGGATGTTCCTGGTTTCTTCCCACTTCCAACGGCGTATTGCTTGACCGGCTTAGAGCAGATCGGGTGTCATCTGTTTGAGCCAGGCTTGAACCTCTTGTGCTCTTCGGTGACCAATCTCGCTGAGGAGGTCATAGGCCTTCTCCTCGAACTGCATAGCCTGCTCAGACGAACCGCTGGCGGCTTCTAGTCGTGCCAGACCCGCGTAAGCCCGCGCACGCCATTCCCGGCAGGGAGCAGGAAGCACATGCAAGCATTCCTGATAGGTGGATCGAGCTTCTTCGTAGCGCTGCTGTGCCAGCAACCACTGCCCACGAGCAACCAGTCCCAGGCCAAGGTACAGCGGCGTCTCCATGGTCCACGCTCGTTCCAACCCTTCCTGCACATACTCGTTGGCCTGATCCAAGCAGCCCTCCTCCGTCTTGAGGAGGCCGAGCAGCAGAGAGAGACGGCAGCAGAACAGCCCTTGTCCAACACTTTTTGCGCATGTGTATCCTTCTAAGAGCAGACTTCGTGCCTGCTCACGGTTCCCTAGCAGCCACCAGGCCTCGCCCAGCTCAGCCAGTTGCTCAGCGAGTGGCCCGTGTTGCTGCAACCCGTGTACCTGCGCCCATCCCTGTTGCAGATACTCCTGTGCCTGCTCATCTTTCCCTTGCAGGGCCAGTGTCAAGCCAAGAGCGCATAGCGCCTGGACCTTCCAGTACTTCCCTGCCTGGTGAGCGAGCGTGAATGCCTCCTGGAGCCTTGCTTCTGCCTGGATGTAATCATCTTGCTTCAGTGCCAATGAGCCAAGATGGACCAGCAGGATCATGACGACGTTGCCATGTTTGTGTGTCCTTGCCAGGTGGAGCGCTTCGCGAAACCTCGCTTCTGCTTGCTCAAATGCTCCCTGTTCTCCCTGAATGGAGCCAAGACTCGCCAGCAGCAATCCTGTCTGCTCAGAGAGGTGAGCGTGGCGTGCAAGTGCCAGCCCTTCGCGCGCATAGGCATCAGCCTGCACAAGCTTACCGCGCACATGCTCCATCATAGCCAGACTGTTCAAGAGGGAACTGCGTGTATATGGGTCACACTGCGGCAGAGCCAGGGCTTCCTGGAAGACTGCTCCCGCCTGGTCATAGCGGCCCTGGGCAGCAGAGAGATGCCCAAGTTGACCCAGCAACAGCCCCAGCTTCGGAAGATCGTGGAGACGCCGAGCGAGCGCTACACCTTCCTGGAGGCACTCCACGCCCTCTACATAGCGTCCGGCTCTCAACCAATTGCTGCTGAGGAAAAAGACGATCGTGAGGAGCGCGTGCTCCTGGTGGGTGCGTTGTGCCAGGTGTCGCGCTTGCAGGAGATAGCGTTCCATCTGGGCATAGAGGCCACAGCCGTGCAAATAGGGTGTCACCGCACAGACACACGCGATGAAGTCCTGTTCGCATCCAAGTCGGGGAGCTACTTCCAGCACATGCTGGATGAGGCTACTCTCCCGTTCTAGAGCCTGGTTGTCTTGTTGATGCTGCTGCACATAGTGCGTCACATAGGAGATCAGGCGCAGCTGGGCTTCGCGGGTCGGACCGTGTTGCCTGGCATACTCAGCGATGGTCTGGTGGAGGAAGTAGCGTCCAGCCCCTGCACTTTCGACCAGTCCGGCATCCACCAGGCGATCCAGCGTTTCTGTGGTGGTCTTGGCCACTGCCAGCGCTGCCTCCTCCGAGAAACTCTGGGGTTTGGCCGGCAGGACTGCCAGCGCGGAAAGCGCATGTTGCGCGGCGCTCTCCAGTGCAGCCTCGCTCACACGGATAACCGCCTGCAACGAGAGCGCCGCTCCCTGGGGGAGGCGCCCATCGCGTTGGAGGCCCGCCTGCGGATGCTGCAAGTGCAGCCACTGCTCAGTTTGCTGCAAGTGTGTCAGGGCCCCCTCCAGCCGTCGCGGTTGCTGATGATAGCTTTGAGTGAGCAGATAGATCCCCATGAGCACCAGTGCCAGCGGCAATCCTCCTACCACCTGCACCAGCCCTTGTACCTGCGTTCTCTCTACCTCCTGAAGGGCAGGGGAGAGGCGCATGAGCAGATCAGTCCCTTCTTGCAGGCTCAATTCCGGCACGTGGATGGTCTGCTGCAGGGCAAAGCGCAGCGCTATCTCAGGGAAGCGCGTCGTCAGCAGATAGCCGCAGTGGGGACCTCCCACCACACAAGCGAGTGCCGCCTCCAGTTCCCAGGCGTCGTCCAGGACGATCAGCAGACGCCGCTCTCCGAGCGCCTGCCGCAGAGGCTCCGCCTGCGCCGAGAGATCGTCCAAGGGATCAGTTGCGCTCTGTTCCAGACCGAGCAGGTGTTGCCAACGCAGGAGGTGGCTCGTCACACCGGAGCGAGGACCGAGACCCGCCCACAGAACGCCATCACCGAAGTGAGCACGTATGGGCTGATCAAGCGCCAGGTGGGCCGCCAACGTCGTTTTGCCGACTCCTGGCAGACCATACAGCGCGACGACCCCATTCGTCTGCTGGGTAGTGAGTAGGCGCTTGATCTGGTCCAGCAATGCATCACGCCCCACCAGGGGAGAGACACTGGATGGAATGGGAACAGTGGGATCAATGACCGGTGCCCTGGAGGACTCAGGGAACGGCACGAGCGGTTTCACAAGCCCGAGCTCCTGGGGCTGCAAGTGAAAGAGAGCACCGAGCTTGTCTCGATACACCTGACTGGGAAAAATGCTGCCCTGCTCCCAGCGGTTGACCATATAGGCGCCAGGAGCGCCAATCAAATCAGCCAGGTGCTGCTGTGACCAGCCGCGTTGCAAGCGAGCCTGGCGCAACAAGAGGTTGGGCTGATACTTCCTCGTGTGTTTCATGGATCCCCTCGCCCTGTTCTTCTCATGCCTCATCAGATTGCCCATTTTACCACAGCTCTACAGATTCTGCAGGTAGCTATGAAACTGCATGAAAGCCCTGGCCTGCTCTCAAGGTTCCTGGACAAGCATAGGAGTGTGTGCTATCATCATATGAGCAAGGAATCTGCAATAGACTATGTGATTGTGAGGCGTTTGGATATGCAGCTAGGAGTCGTTTTCCCCCAGAACGAGATCGGTGTGGACCCCGTAGCGATCCGCGACTATGCCCAGGCCGTTGAAGGATTGGGCTATAGTCACCTCGTGGTGTATGACCATGTCCTGGGAGCCGATCCCACCCACCGTCCCGGTTGGCAGGGCTATACCTCAGAGCACCTGTTCCACGAGCCGTTCGTGCTCTTTGGCTTCCTGGCGGCTCTCTCGCAGCTGGAACTGGTCACCGGGGTCATCATCTTGCCGCAGCGGCAGACGGTGCTTGTCGCCAAGCAGGCGGCGGAAGTGGATGTGTTGAGCGGTGGCAAGCTGCGCTTGGGGATAGGGATTGGCTGGAACCCGGTGGAGTACGAAGCGCTGGGCAGTGACTTCCACACGCGCGGGCGTATGGTCGAGGAGCAGATCGAGGTGCTGCGTCTGTTGTGGCGCCAGGAGATCGTCACTTACCACGGCCAGTTCCATACCATCACCGAAGCCGGACTCAACCCCCTTCCCGTGGGCCGTGCGATCCCCATCTGGACGGGTGGGCGGGCGGACGTGCTGCTGCGCCGTACAGCGCGGTTGGCGGACGGCTGGTTCCCGTTGGGTCGGCCGGACGAGCAGATGCAGCAGACCATTGAACGCTTGCACCGCTACCTGCAGGAGGCTGGTCGCGATCCCGCTACATTCGGCATTCAGGCGCAGGTGAATGCGAGGGACGGTGACCCCGACGAGTGGCGGCGCCAGACGCAGCGGTGGCGCGACCTGGGCGCAACGCATATCGCCATCAACACGATGGGCGCAGGCTTTGCCTCCTTGCAGGAGCACCTTGAGGCCATTCGCCGCTACAAAGAGGCCGTTGGCTGATCCGAGGCTATCCAGGCTCCCGAAAGAGAAAGCGATCCAGGATGATCAAGGCGCACAAGACGGCAGCACTACACGACGCTGGCAGATCGTCTGAAAGCACTCTGGGGACAGCACGTGAGCAGTGGATGAAGGCCTTCTACGGGAGCAGCCTTGGTAACATTTTCCGTGCGGAATACGAACTATTGACAACTCGCCCGGACTGTAGTAGTATATGACGTGTTGAAACAACCGCCTGTATGTGCAGGTGAAGCGGTGACTATAGCGAAGAGGGTACACCCGTTCCCATCCCGAACACGGTCGTTAAGCTCTTCAGCTCCGATGATACTGTGGGGGCAGCCCCATGGGAAAATAGGACGTCGCCGCTTCACCCGCCCACATGGGCGGTTTTTTGATGGACTCTACCCGATTTCTGAAGCGTTCCGTTGTTTCAACGCCGTCTCAGATCTTCTAAATATCCCGCAGTGCCTGTGCCAGCGTATCGATTTCCTCCTCAGTATTGTAGAAGCCCGTCGAGATGCGCAAAGACCCGGTAGAAGGGATATCACGGATGTAGATGTTATGCTGGTCGCGCAGTTGTTTCACCGCTTCTTTCACGTCATGACCTTCCAGCAGGAAAGAGACCAGTCCACTCTCCCCCGGTCTGGGTGTGAGCATAGTCACACTGGGCAGGGTTTTGAGGGCATGATAAGCGTAGGCGCTCAGCGTAGAAATGCGCTTAAACATCCATTGATAGCCAACGATCTCCTCCAACCAACGTAGAACGGCGCACTGTCCAGCCACGGCCGCCGTCTGGCGGCCACCCACTTCAAAACGTCTCGCGCTATCCTCCAGTTCCCATTCTGTCCCTTCTTCGTGCTTAGCGGACCAGTAGCCTACATAGGTCGGTGCAACGTAGTGAAGTGACTCTTTGCGTACGTACAGCGCGCCAGTTCCATCTGGCCCGCACAGCCACTTCTGCATGGGCATGGCATAGAAATCGATGGCAAGGGTTTTAACATCGACTGGGATGGCACCGGCAGACTGGGCGGCATCGACCAGCACGGGGATGCCGCGTTCGCGGCCCAGGAGGCCAATAGTGTTGATATCCAGTACAACGCCTGTTGTCCAGGTGATATGGGACAGGACTATCAGGCGCGTACGCGGCGTCACCTGGTCAGAAAAAGCCTCGAGGATGGGAGCGCCGCCCTTAGGACCTATATCGGCGAAACGAATGACGATGCCATAGCGGTCACGAAGCTGATAGAGCGGGGCGAGGGCGCTGAAGTGCTCGTGATTGGTTGTAATCACCTCGTCGCCTTCATGCCAGTTAAAGCCGTGGCTGATGACATTTAAGCCTTCACCTGTATTGTCGGTCAGGCTAATCTCATCTACATCGGCGTTCAGCAAGCGAGCGACGCTACTGCGCGCGTTTTCATAGATGTTTGCCAACGCCTCGAAAAAGGCCGCGCCCAGCCGGCCATCGCGCCATTCGACCTGGAGGCGTTCCTGCATTGCCTGTATCGCACAGGCTGGCAGGGGACCAAAGGTGCCGGTGTTGAGGTAGATATGTGCTGTCGTGGCGGGCATTTCCTGGCGGATACGTTGAATATGCGTGAGGTCTGGCAAAAGGTAACTCCTGCCTTTCTAAATATGTTCACATGTGTTCACATCTTCGATTGCGGTGAAAACATCCGCACACCGCATGGAGATCCGCTCCATGTGTGGCCCAAGCCAGGCAAGGAACCGCTGGTAGATGTTGACCGCGCTATTGTCGTCACGATCCATCACTACTTGCCCTGCATCCATTCGAGGGCTTCGGCACCCTCGGGACTGACCTCGATTTTGATTTTCTTGCACAGAAGCATAAGGACTCCTTTTCCACGAAGCGGGTGCAACCGGGATCATGCCGGCTGCACGGCTCTCCTGGCTCACGAAACCGCCTGGATACAGAACTGACGAGCGGTGATACTAGAGGGAATGATGGCACACACATAGCCGAGTACTCTGATATCCTCCTCTTCAACAGCGCGGTGTTCTTCGCGCGTCCAGAGGAACAGATGCCCGCTCAGTTCTCTCAGGATACCACGGATGCGAAAACTGAATAAAAGTATACTACGCATTCCGCATTAGGTGCAATACCGCGTATTCCGTCGTGAATACGCGCCCTTGACAAAACACTTTTATGTCCTGTATACTGTTAATGCACACGTGTGCACACCCTTATTTTTTTTAGCTACGAGTGCACACGTGTGCATTGCCTGGTGGATATAAAGGTATCAGTTGTTCGGCAAAGAGAGGCAGATCATTTGCGTCAACATGAGATATCCATCGCAGATATCGCCCGCGTTGCAGGCGTCTCTCATACCACCGTGTCGCGTGCGCTCCGGGGGAGCACTCTGATTAGTGTAGACACACGGGAGCGTATCAAGCGCCTGGCTAATGAGATGGGCTATACCCCCAACGCCATTGCCCAGAGCCTGCAAACGCGGCGCACGAGTACGATTGGCCTTGTGGTTACGTCTATTGCCGATCCTTTTCTCAGCGATGTGGTGAAAGGCGTCGAAGAAGTGGCCCGTGCGGCTAATTTGAGTGTGTTTCTTAGTGCTACCCACAATGATCCCGACCAGGAGATGGTGGTTATCGAAACCTTCCACCGGCGGCGTGTTGATGGAATTCTGGTCGCATCGTCCCGTATTACCAGCGAGTATAAGAGACGCCTGGATCGTATCCGCATACCAACAGTACTTATTAATAGCCAGGCCGATTCACAGGACGAATTATTGAACTGGGTTTCTGTCGATGATCGCGCGGGCGCGCAACTCGCGGTAGAGTATCTACTGCAACTCGGCCATCATTCAATTGGCTATCTTGGTATCAGCAGCCGGCCTAGATCAAATCGACAACGCTTTCAGGGCTATCAGAATGCGCTGGCAGCGGCCGGTATAGCATGCCGTGACGCGTTGGTCATGATTACACCCGGTACTGAGGCATCGCACGAAGAGGATGTTACAGTTGGGCAGGATTCGTTACCTTATTTTCTAGAGAGAGAAGTCACCGCTGTTTTTTGCTATAACGACATGACGGCAATTGGATTGCTGATGGCTTGTCGAGAACGAGGCATCGCGGTGCCACAAGAACTGAGCGTCGTCGGTTTTGACGATATTAAGATGGCCAGCTACGTGGCGCCTCCACTCACGACAATCCATCAGCCGAAGGTTGAACTAGGGCGCCTTGCCACCCAGGTGATGCTCAATTTATTGAGTAATCGTCCGGGCAAGAACTATGTCTTGCAGCCTGAACTCATAACTCGCGCGAGCACAGCTCCATTTGCAAGCAGCTAATGCCGGGAAAGGAGAACGGCGCATATGCCTTCTCTTGTCAACATAGGTGTAATAGGTCTCGGCCGGATGGGCCGGTTGTATGCGCGTATGCTTGCAACCCAGGTCTCAGGTGTTCGCCTATACGCGGTTGCGGAAGTAGGCGAGCAGGTGCGCTCCCAGGTAATCAGTGAGCTGGGCGTCGCCTTTGTATTTGCTGATGCCTATGAACTGCTTGCACTTCCTGGCCTGGATGCCGTCGTTATCGCTACACCAACCAGTACACATCACGACCTGGTCATTGCTGCTGCAAAAGCGGGCAAAGCAATGCTCTGTGAAAAACCCCTGGCTTTGACGCTCGAGGAGACCCAGGCAATGGTGGAAGCTGTCGCCAGCGCGCGGGTGCCGCTCCAGGTTGGCTTCATGCGCCGCTTCGATGCAGCATATCAGAGGGCCAAAACACTGATCGCTGGCGGTCAAATCGGGTACCCGGTCACCTTTAAGTCCCTCAGCCGCGATCCATTCTGCCCGCCAGGCAACTATATAGATCCTGCCAAAAGTGGCGGTTTGATTCTCGACATGGCCATTCACGACTTTGACCTCGCTCGCTGGCTCGTAGGCAGTGAAGTTGAGCGCGTAACGGCGGAGGGAACCGTACTTGTTTGCAATGATCTTGCCGCCGTTGGAGATATAGACAATGCCCTGGTAAATATGCGCTTTGTCAACGGTGTGCTTGGTAATATCGAAGCGAGTCGCAATGCTTTCTATGGGTATGATATTCGGACGGAAGTCCTCGGCTCTGAGGGGGCGGTGATGATCGGGGTGCATCAGCATACACCTGTGTTGTTGTTGAACCGGGCCGGTGCTCATCATGATGTGATGCCATATTTGATGGAACGATTCGGCGATGCTTACCGCGCTCAATTACAGCACTTTGTCGATTGCCTGCATAAGGGCCAGTCTCCATCGGTAAGTGGGGCTGAGGCGCTCGCTGCCTGTAAAATAGGTATTGCCGCCACACGCTCCTACCAGACTGGACGCCCTGTTACTCTTAGCGAGCTAGAACCTTAGTCATTGTAGACCGCTCAAGGTACAACAATATGAGCGCTTGCAGCAGGAAGGAGGTAAGCGCCATGCTGCTGGCAAAAAAGATCAAGCTTGAGGTCACAGACGAGGACGCCACGGCCCTAGAGTTCATGCAAGGCAAATGTCGTGGGCTGTACAATTGGTGGGTCATGCGACTCCGCGATGGGGAACGCTGGCACTTTGCCCAAGCGAAACGTTCGCTTCAGCAGAGCCGCAAGCATGATCCCGAGTTAGATGCTGTCTATGGCAAGCTCTTAGCCGAAGTCTTCTACCGCCTCGACAACGCCATGCAAGCCTTCTTTCGACGGCTAGAAGCAGGAGAAAAGCCTGGATTTCCACGAGTCCGTCCACGGCATTGCTTCTTCACGCTCTGCTATCCTGCGATGTACCTGAAGGTAGTTGGCAAGACGCTCATTTTACCGACAGGCGGCAAGGGGAAGAACATACGCTTCACTAACATCAGGGCCTCGCTCACCGAAGACCCACCACCTCATTTTCGGGAAGTGGCTATCAGTCGCGATGCCCGTGGCAACTACTATGCCTCCTTCAGCTATTGGCAGGAGGAACAAGCACCATCCCCTGGAGAAGTTGTCGCCTTTGATTTGGGCATCAAAACGCTGGCGACCGGGAGCAACGAGCAGGGTCGGGTCTATCATATCGGTGGGTTCAAAGGCTCGCGCTGGTATAACAAACAACTGGATAAAATCCGCTCGAAACGAGACCGCTGCAAGAAGAAGTCCAAGCGCTACATCCACTTGTCCAAGGTCTACCAGCGCATTTCGCAGAAGAAGCGCAACAAGCAACGCGATAGCTTGCATAAGGCATCACACCTCATAAGCCACAAACTGGTTGAGAGAACTGTTGTGGTCGGCGACCTGTCCCAGCGGCAAATGGTCATGAGAGAACACCAGCAACGAGAGATCGAACGCAACACACACAAGAATCGAGCCGTGTACAACGACTGGGGCTTGTACTCTTTCATGCAAATGGTGCTCTACAAGTGCATCCTGGCCGGCAAGGAGGTCGTCAAGCTAGATGAAAGCAACACGTCTAAGATGTGCTCAGGCTGTGGGAACGTACAGCCCATGCCTCTCTACAAACGGACATATCGTTGCCAGAACTGTGGACTGGTGATGGATCGAGATGAGAATAGTGCTCATAACCTCCTTGCCAGGTTCTTTGCTCGGCTAGAGCCACACATGGAGCGGATCTCCGTGCGGTGTGCGGACGTTTTCACCGCAATCGAACATGTTTGAATACATTTTGAAAGGCAGTCTATGTATGCGTCAATATCATTCGGATAACCTGGTTGTCCATCCTGGTAAATCTACTGACACTGGTGTCGTCGTTGAGGTGACTCCAGAGCTGGCTGGCTGGGAGTATATCTCTTTTCAAGTGCGCCGCCTGCCAGCAGGTCGCTCCTGGACATTCGCGACCGGGGACCACGAGCTAGCTATTGTCGTCTTGAGTGGACGTGTAGACGTTGAGTCAGAGCGGGGCCAGTGGGCACATGTCGGCAAACGTGACAGCGTCTTCAGCGGCCTGCCGTATGCGCTCTATCTCCCCCGCCATACCTCGTTGACGCTCAACGCGGAAACCGATTGCGAGTACGCTGTGGCTCTGGCACCAACCGACCGAGATTACCAGCCGCGTCTCGTCACTCCATCTGACATTGAGATCGAACTGCGTGGGGGTGATAATGCCACGCGGCAGATCAACAACATTATCCCGCCAGGTTTCCCATGTCATCGCCTGGTTGTGGTGGAGGTCTATACACCAGGCGGGAACTGGTCCAGTTATCCTCCGCACAAGCACGATGTCCACAAGACTAATCAGGCTGGAATGATACTGGAAGCAGACCTTGAGGAGATCTACTTCTACAAGTTGGATCGCGCGGAAGGTTTTGCCTTCCAACGCATCTACACGGCTCCTGAGTCACCGTTGCAGCAGGCGGGCCTGCCCATCGATGCAGTGTTGTTAGCGCGAAATAATGACATCGTACTCGTGCCCGAAGGCTATCACCCGGTAACCAGTGCTCCTGGCTACACTACCTACTATCTCAATGTCCTGGCCGGCAGCGCTCAATCGCTCGCAAACAGCGAAGACCCGCGCTATGCCTGGGTCAAAGAGCACTACCGGGTGCGTGATTCACGGGTGCCAATCTACAATGTAGAGCAGCGTTTATGACAGAGCAGGAGTCAGACATGGATACGACCCGCAAGACATACGATGTGATCGCGATGGGGAGGTCTTCAATTGATCTCTATTCTAATGACATTGGGGCCCCATTCGAGGAGATCACCAGTTTTGCAGCCTATGTCGGCGGCTGCCCGACCAATATCAGCGTTGGCACGCGACGTCTGGGCCTGCAGTCTGCGCTTCTGACTGCAATAGGTGACGACCAGGTAGGCGACTTTATTCTGCACTTTTTACGCCATGAAGCGGTGGAAACACGCTTCATCCCACGCAAGCCAGGGCGGCGCTCAAGCGCCGTCGTGCTCGGCATTGAACCGCCTGACCGCTTCCCATTGACATACTATCGTGATAACTGCGCCGACATCGAACTTACCATCGATGATGTGCTGGCAGTGCCCCTTGCTGATAGCCATGCCTTGCTGATTACCGGGACCGGCCTGAGTAAGGAGCCGAGCCGCAGTGCAACGCTTTTCGCGGCAGAGATGGCACGCCAGGCGGGCACGACGGTATTACTCGATGTCGACTATCGCCCGAACCAGTGGCATGACCAGCGTGCTTTCGGTGTGACACTCCGCTCAACGCTGCGTCTAGTCGATATCGTAGTTGGCACAGGAGACGAGATCAACGCTGCTATGCTCACCGATCCCAGCCAGATTAGCATCGCTCATTCCCAGATTTCAGATGCGCGGGTTAGCGGCGACACCGATGCTGCAATCCGGCAACTATTGAGTCTGGGCCCGCGTGCGCTTGTGCAGAAACGCGGCGCAGCAGGCTCCAGGGTTCATCTTGCGTCAGGGGAAGGTGATGCGAAGCGCATCGACGTTCCTGGCTTCCCGGTAGAGGTGCAGAATATCCTCGGTGCGGGCGATGCCTTTGCTTCGGGTTTCCTGTATGGCCTGGTCAGTGGGTGGGACTGGTATAAAGCCGCACGACTGGGCAATGCCTGCGGCGCTATCCTGGTCACCAAACATGGCTGCGCCAATTTCATGCCTACTCACAATGAAGTGATGACATTCATTCAAGATCACGGCGGGATGTAGCCGGGGACAAACGTGCCTATGGGGCTTGTGATCAAGAGAAGCGTGATTCGGAATGATGGGAGATCGAACATGAGCAACCAGACAACTAGACGTGTGACAATGGCCCAGGCCGTCATTGCCTTTCTCAAAAACCAGTACGTGGAGCGCGACGGCATTGAGCAGCCGTTTTTCGCCGGGTGTTTTGGCATCTTCGGTCACGGCAATATCGCGGGTATCGGCCAGGCCCTACAGCAAATAGCGCAGCGTCCAGAATTTCGTTACTACCAGGCACGCAACGAGCAGGCAATGGTGCATATCGCCACAGCTTATGCTAAGACCAGAAATCGCTTGCAAACGTTTGCCTGTACTTCGTCAATCGGCCCCGGTGCGACCAACATGGTAACAGGGGCTGCTACCGCCACGATCAACCGCCTGCCAGCGTTGTTGCTGCCAGGGGATATTTTTGCCCGTCGCAATGTCGCGCCTGTCCTGCAGCAACTGGAGTCCGAACATACGCAGGATATTTCAGTCAATGATTGCTTTAAGCCGGTGAGCCGCTACTGGGATCGCATCACACGCCCGGAGCAAGTACTGACCTCGCTGCCGGAGGCCATGCGCGTGCTTACCAGTCCTGTGGAAACCGGTGCAGTCACCTTAGCGCTGCCACAGGATGTGCAGGCAGAGGCACATACATATCCAGAAGCGTTTTTCCACAAGCGCGTCTGGCATATCCCACGCCATCGCCCGGACCGCAAAGCGTTGGAGCAGGCGGCTGCATGGATACGTGCAAGCCAGCGCCCTTTGATTGTCGCCGGCGGCGGGGTCATTTACTCTGGGGCAACCGGTCTCTTGCAGCGATTCGTTGATCAGACAGGCATCCCCGTGGGAGAGACGATGGCCGGCAAGGGCAGCCTGCACTATGGTCACCCGCTTAACCTTGGAGCAATCGGTGCTACTGGCACCTTCGCCGCCAATCGTATTGCGAAGGAGGCTGACCTGGTAATCGGCATCGGCACGCGTTACAGCGACTTTACTACCTCTTCTAAGACCGCGTTTCAGCATCCTGAAGTACGCTTTATCAATCTTAACGTGGCCGAGTTCGACGCCTCTAAGCACCTGGCTCTGCCGCTGGTTGGCGACGCACAGGCGGCGCTGGAAGAGTTGCTCGTACTGCTCGAACCCCTCGATAAATCGGGGGTCTACAGTGTTGAAGAGAGCTACCGTTCTCAGGTCGCGCAGCTCCATGCTGAGTGGGATGCCGAAGTCGAACGTATCTATGCGATCCGCCATACACCACTGCCCAGCCAGGGTGAGCTGATTGGCGCGGTGAACGAGCATAGCGCTCCTGATGCCATCATGGTGTGCGCGGCAGGCAGTTTACCTGGTGACCTGCATAAGCTCTGGCGAGCACGCCACCCCAAGAACTATCACATGGAATATGGATATAGCTGCATGGGCTATGAGATCGCCGGTGGACTGGGTGCAAAGATGGCCGCGCCAGACCGCGATGTGTATGTGATGGTCGGAGATGGTTCCTACTTGATGATGAACAGCGAGATAGTTACTTCGATCCAGGAAAACTACAAGCTTATTCTTGTTTTACTGGACAATCAAGGTTTTAAAAGCATTGGTAGTCTTAGCCGTTCGCTCGGCCAGGACGGCTTCGGTACGCGCTATGCCTACCCACACAATGGCGTTTTGCCAGGAGACGGTATGGGACCTGATGTGCAGGCCTTACCCGTTGACCTGGCAGCAAACGCGCGCAGCCTGGGTGCGCATGTGATCGAATGCAAAACCTATGAAGATTTCGTGGACGCGCTCGAAGCTGTACAATCAACCGGCCATACGACGGTCATCTACATTCAGAACGATCGCTACGAGGGCGTACCCGGCTATGAGAGCTGGTGGGATGTACCCGTTGCTGAAGTCAGCGAGATGCCCCAGGTTCAAGCAGCCCGTGCAGAATGGGAACCGATGCGGGTACAGGAACGCTATTTTATCTAGGAAAGGAGGAAGCTATCGCAAAGCACTCGGGAGTATCAGTAGTAATCAAACGACTCGTCTTCTAACAAG
>Ga0137371_10001332_pt1 | contig 19588 bp, 16 predicted proteins | sample SagtaG_7_FD_104919 | JGI IMG/M metagenome (GOLD analysis project Ga0137371, IMG submission 104919) | Vadose zone soil microbial communities from Sagehorn Ranch, Mendocino, California, USA - Sage1_R_40_16 metaG | ecosystem: Environmental > Terrestrial > Soil > Vadose zone | place: USA...
ATCCTTCCCTCGCCGTCCCCGTCGCCGAACCCGTCGCCCTCACCCCAGCCGCAACCCCAGCCCCAGCCCCAACCCCAGCCCACACCCTCGTGACGTGATGCTTGCCATGAACGAACCGGACAGCCCGTTCCTGGACAGCGTCGATCGGCGGCGGCCGGGCACTTCGCTCCGCGGCTATGTGACACGTACCCTGCCGCACAGCTCGGCGATCGTGGTCGCGAACCGCGCCCCGCATGAGCCGCGTCCGGAAGGTGGCTTCACGCGCGGGGCCGGCGGCGTGATCACAGCGCTGTTGACTTTCGCCGAGGTCGCCGGGGCCGATTGGGTGGCGTGCGCGCGGACGGCGAGCGAGCGCGCCCTGATCGAGCAGCACGGCACCACCTGGAACGCGCCTCTGATCCGGACCACGACGCACCTGCACTACGCGACGCCCACCCCAGAGCAGTACGAGCAGCACTACTCGGTCATCTCGAACCCGGTTTTGTGGTTCGTGCAGCACTACCTCTGGGACCTCGCCAACCAGCCCGTGATCAACGGTCGGATTCATCGCGCGTGGAAGAACGGCTACGTCGAGGTCAACAGGCAGATTGCGCGCAAGGTGGTCGAGGTGGCGCGAGGGCTGCCGGGCAGGCCGCTGGTGATGGTCCACGACTACCAGATGTACCTGGTGCCCAAACTGGTCCGCGAGCAGCTGGGCGGTGCGATCATCCAGCACTTCGTCCACATTCCCTGGCCGACCCCTCAGTACTGGAAAGTGCTTCCGCGCGAGATGCGCGACGCGATCGTGCAGGGCTTGCTGGGGTGCGACATCGTCGGGTTTCAGACGAGCCTGGATGTGCGCAACTTTCTGATGACGTGTGAGGAGAACCTGGGGCTCGCGGTTGACGAGCGGGAGCGGGCGGTGCTTATCGACGGCCGCGTCGTCTACGCGCGCGCGTACCCGATCTCGATCGACGTCGCGAGCACGACTCGGCTCTCCTACTCACATGGCGTGATGGTCGAGGAGCGCAAGCTTCGCGACTGGCGGCCGGAGCACCTCATCGTGCGCATTGACCGCACCGACCCATCCAAGAACATCGTCCGCGGCTTCCTCGCCTACGAGAAGCTTCTCGCCCATCATCCGGAGCTGAAGGGACGAGTGCAGTTCTGGGCCTTCCTTCAGCCGTCGCGCCAGGACGTCGCGGCGTATCGCCATTACGTCCGCAAGGTCCGGCAGGCCGTGCAGCGGATCAACACCCAGTACGGGGCACACGGCTGGCTGCCCGTGCGCCTGGAGCTGGGGGAGAGCGTGCGCAAGGCGATGGCCGCGATGCGCAACTTCGACGTGCTGCTCGTGAACTCCGTCTACGACGGGCTCAACCTGGTGGCCAAGGAGGGCGCGCTCGTCAATCGGTCCGGCGGCGTGATCGTCCTTTCTGAGAACGTCGGCGCGCATGAGGAGCTGCACCCGCACGTGCTGTCGGTGAACCCGTTTGACATCGACGCCACGGCCAACGCGATGCACCAGGCGATCGTGATGGGTATCGACGAGAAGCGTCGGCGCAACGAAGGGGCGCGGGAGGTCGTAAGGATGAACGACATCGCGCGCTGGATCACCCGCCAGGTGCAGGACATCCGCGACCTGGCCGCCGCCCCAGGGCTGCGAGCCGGGTAATAAAGAGAGAGGGTCCAGCCCCCCTCTCCCCGCCGCCCCTCTTCCTTCAGGGAGAGGGTGCCTGTGCAAACCTCACTGGTTGGTTTAGAAGAACCCTCGGCGCGCGACTGTGATGTCGCGGAAGAAGATGATCGCCATCAGGCGGGCGAGCACCCAGCCGATCAGCGCATAGACCAGGATCGCGACCACGACCGACATCTCGAGCTGCGATTGCTCGTTGCCTATGGTCGGGAGCAGGTTGTGGAATGGGGCCAGCAGCACGTTGGTGACGCCATAGACCCACTGCGTGAAGCCGGCGGTCGTGTTGGCGCCGAGCAGCTTCAAGACGAGGCGGATCAGCAACAGGCCGTCGATCACCCCGAAGACGAGATAGATCAGCTCCATCGCCCGACGCCCTGGGTTGATCGTGCTCACGACCTCGGAGCTGGATGCCGGCATGACAGGCTCGTCACTGACGACGCGCCGGTGCTCGTGCTCGCGGCCGGTCACCGGATCGCGCTCGATATCGGTGTCCCTGCGTTCCATTTGACAAGTCCCCTTGGTTAAAAGTGTTAAAGAGGGTCTAGGAATGAAAACGCCCGGATGGTTTTCGCCACCCGGGCGCTGCAGGGGGAGGAGGTATTCGAGCTCAGGTAGCGATCACGGATACCACAGAGGGAGGGTGGAAAGCGCTTCGTCCTGGTCGACGTCGACGCTCGATCCCGCGCTGAGCATGTACTGCCAGGCTTCGACGTTGCCTGCGCAGCCAGGCTTGTACGGAGCGAAGCCCGGCGCCTTGGCCTTGTTGTAGCGGCCCAGCAACGACGGCTCGAAGGACCAGATGGCTGCGTCGGCGGCCACGTTGGGCAGGCTAGCCACGGTCGAGCACCATGCCCTGGCGAACTCGGTGCCGACGGTGCCGTTGCCGTAGTACACGGGCACGTAGCCGGCGGCCTTGACGCCGTCATACCAGCCCTCGATGAAGCCTGCGTCAACGCCTCCGGCGCCCGGGCATGCCGCGCCGGGCGGCTCGATGTCGATCGCGAGCAGGCGGCCCGCGGGGATGCCCAGCCGGGTTGCCGCTGCCGCGGCTTCGACAGCGTACTGGTGGCCGGTCGCGTAGGAGACGACGGCGGAGCAGTTGTAGTCGTTGTAGATCGGCAGGATCCCCATCTGGTGGCTTGCTGCCAGTGCGATCTCGGTCGAGCTGATGCCGGGACAAACCGTGTTCGTCAGATACCGGCCCCAGAAGTCGGGAGTCCCCAGGGACCGGACGACCGCGTTGTACAGGTTCTGCCCCCCGCCGATGAACGACTTGCAGGAATCGACCCCCCACAGCAGGTGGGTGGGCTCGACGGCCGCCGACTTGGCCTGGACATCGACCAGAGCCGGCGCGGCCGGCGCCTTCTGCACAACGTTGCTGTTGGCGGCGGGTTTGGCCTCCGGCAACACGCCGACGACCGCGGTGTATTTCGGCGTGGTCGGTCCGGACAGCCATGCCTGCACCGAGCACGTGTTGCCGGTCTTGCACGCATGGTCGACGAGGTGCCCCTGTTCGTCGTAGATGCCCACGACCCAGGGGGTGTCGGTGAGGTCGGTGTTGGTGACCGCCTTGAGGTAGACCGTGCCGCCGACCTTCGGGCCGATGGTGGTGGCCGAGAGGCTGACGTCAAGCCAGGTCAGACGGATACCCGAAGACACGGCTTCCGGCTCTCCGGTGACGTAACCGACGATCTGGTGGACTCCACCTTTTGTCTCTTTGACGACAGTCGAGCAGCTGATGCCGCGGCTGCAGTACGTGATCCGCGATCCGGCAGTGAGGTCATAGATCTCGAGCCAACGGCCGCCCTGGCCGACGTCGATGGTCGACGTGGCGGTGATTGTGATGGCCTGGTCGCGGCCGACGATCGCGGCGCTGGCGGTGACGGTGCTGCCAAGCCATCCCACGCTGCGGTGGTTGGAGCGCAAGGCGATCGCTTCATCGGGAATCGAGACCATCGGCGGGGTGATAAAGGCGACAAAGTCGTGGACGCCGGAGGTTGCGGTATAACCCACCGCGCACTGGCTGCCCTCACCGCAAGCGGCGATCAGGATCCCGGAGGTGGTGTCGAAGATTTCGATGGCGGTTCCGGTCGCGGTGACGCTGGCGCTGGCCGTCGCGGTGAGAACTACCTGCCCGCCCGAGCTGAGCGTGTCGGCGGTGGCGGTGAGCTGCAGGCGCGAGGGGAGTCGCGCTCCCAACGAGGCACCCGGAACGCTCGGTTCCACAATCTGGGTCGGATCTCCGCTGGAGCGTGCCGGTGCGATGGGCGGCAGCAACGTGTCGCCGCACGCGGCCGGCGTCGTGGGCACGGGTTTGACATCGGTCGACGGACATGCCGACTGCCCAACCGGCACGGCCGGGGTGCCGGGAACCGAGTCGGCGGCTGAGGCGCCCACCTTGCATGCAGCGGCGGGACCGGACTCCTGGCACTGTGGATGGCCTGCGGGCAGACTCAACCGGGCGTCGCTTTCGACCGCGACCGCGTTGATGCAATTTTCGATCGAGCAGGCAGACTGGGTCGGGTTGAGCGCAGGGACGGCAAGCACTGTCGGAGTTGCGGCCAGGACGACGACGGTGATGTGGTTGGAGACCGCGATGAACGCCAGGCCGAGATGCCGCTTGGGACGCGAACGAAGATCCGACAGAAGCCGTTGTAGAAGCCGCACTGATACCCCCGTTCGGCGCACACCCAGTCCCGGGGGCGCGAGATGACGGGGGGCACGCTACTGAGGGCTTGCCGGTACACCCACGGCGGCAGGGTTAATTAGCTTCAAGCATTGTCAATTGGCCTGAAGCGGGGCCAACGGGGGGTGTTTTACACCTTGCGAAGCCCGCGAGCGACCTGCCCAGCAAATCCGAAGCAGCCCGGGGCAGGTGGGCTGCTTCTGCTAACTAGAACGTAGACGAGACCGCGCTTACCGCGTCATGGGTTGGAGACGTTGGTCGCACCCAGCACGTTCCCGTACATCACACCGAGGGCGAGCAGACCGAGAAGGGACAGCAGCACCAGGACGAAAGTGCGCGCACAGGCCTCGATCAGCCAGGAATCCTCGGTGGTCTCCGAGTCGGCGATGCGCCATGACCGGCCATACAGGCCGGCCCTCACGGAAAGCCCGATGGTCGCCAGGAGGATGATCAAAAGCACTCCCATCGTCAAAACCCCAAACGAGGGCGTGGACGCCGAGCGGGTCAGCGTCCGCGCCATCCAGACAACGCATCGGGACCCGAATGTGAACAACACTTCGCCTCACGATTTCCGAGGCAACCGCCTGCGGGACTCTGTCCATACAAGGACGCGCGGGGGGCTGGGCCGGCCAATACTCGTCTCGCCAAGCGCGTTCTCATGGCGTGGAAATGCCGCTGCTGCTCCAGTTTTCGATTGCCCTCTTTACCGGGATGGTGGCGGCCACCTTTGTTCCCGCGGTCAGGAGGTCGATCCCCAGGCCGGTCGAGGTCCTCCTCTGGGTCGCGCTGATCACCGCTTGTCTGGTCGGTCTTTTGAGTGTCACGGATAAGAACGCTCGCGAGCTGACGACATCGGTCATCTGGGCCACGGACCAGGTCATCAACACGATCGTTGGCCTGCTGCTGGGCGTAGTTGGCGGCTGGATCTCGGCCAACCGTTTCTTGATCTTGAGTTGGCTCGTCATCGTCGCCGGCGCCGACTTCTTCGCGCTGATGCTGCTCCGCTCCGTGCGCAGAGCCCGAGGCAGGCAGCCGCGCGTCCGACTCGGAGAGTGGATGGAGATGCCTGTGCCAGTGGCATCGACTCCCACCCTTGCGCGCGCGTCATCCGACTCCCGTCTCGATGTCAATCGGCGGCTGGCGGCAGCCACCATTGTGCTGGCCGCCGCGATGTTCGCGCGGACGGTCGACATGTCGATCTGGATCCGCAACGTCTTGCTGCCGCGCGAGGCGCGGCGTCTGGCTCACGCAGCCCACGCCGGACGCGTCGGCTCGCGAGCCCGGCTCGAGTCGCTGCGCGATGCCGCCGAGCATCTGCAGTTTGCCGCGCATGCCTGGTATGCAGCCGCCGGGGAGCCCGCCGTCAGTGGGCTGGCTGGAGGCATCGCGGTCAAGGCCAACGATGCAGTCCGCTCCGCGCGGGCCGCTGGCCGCGGACTGCGCCCGCCGGCGCTCCGGCCGGGCCAGGTCGTTGACATCCAGGCGCTGCTCAGCGCCCAGTCGATCGGGTGGTACGGCCCCTTGAGCGCCGGCCCAACCCAACCGCCGAGGGGGGAAAACGATGCCGCTGAACCGCCGCAGACAGACCGCCTGGCCTCTTAGACCGAACGGCATGAGGCGACGCGCCAGCGCGTCGCAAGTGCTGGAACCCGGCTTCAAGGTTTCGCGACCCGCCAACTGGCTCCTTCGCGTGTTCACGCTGGTCGCCATCGCCGTGCCCAGCCTCATCCTGACCTCGCCGGGCTATGTCGCCTTTGCCGACAAATTGCCTGACCCGGACACTGTGACTTCCGCGACCCCCGAGGACACGCTGATCTACGCGGCGGACAACAAGACGCTGCTGGCCGATCTTCACCCGCCCGGTTATCAGGCGTACTTCGAGCCGCTGTCGCAGATGGGCACCCTCCTGCCCGCGGCCGTGATCTCGATCGAAGACCGTAACTTCTACTCGGAGCCGGGAATCGACCCGCAGGGCATCGTGCGTGCCTCCATCGTCGACTTCCAGACGCACTCGAACGCCGAGGGCGCGTCGACGATCACCCAGCAGCTGGTCAAGCTGCGCGTGGTCGGCAACGAGGCGACGCTCGACCGCAAGATGCGCGAGGCCCTGCTGGCGTTCCAGATCGAACGCAAATACACGAAGGACCAGATCCTCGAGTGGTATCTGAACAGCGTCTTTTTCGCCAACACCGCATGGGGCACGGCGGCCGCGTCGAAGATCTACTTCCACACCACCACCAACAAGCTGGACCTGGCGCAAGCCTCGATGCTGGCCGGGATCATCCGCGGACCGACGATCTACAACCCACTGGTCAACTGGACGTCGGCCAAGCAGCGCCAGAAGACGGTGCTCGACGCGATGATCCGCGACGGCAAGATCACGGCGGCGGACGCGGCCAAGGCGTTCGTCGAGGACCTGTCGCGTCCCGCGCACATGTTCATGCCCTCGAACCAGGTCGTCGCGCCCTCGTTCGTGCGCTACGTGACAAGCCTTCTGATCAACCAGTTCGGGGCGGAGGCGACATACAGCGGCGGAATGCGGGTCGTAACCACGCTCAACCCAAGGCTGCAAGAGCTCGCGCAGCGCGACGTGAGCCAGAACATCGCGAAGCTTCGCTACCGAAATGTCACGCAGGGCGCATTGGTATCCCTCGATCCGACGACCGGCGCGATCATCGCGATGGTCGGGTCGGCGAACCCGAACACGTACGGCGGTCAGTACAACCTCGCGGTCTGGCCTCCGCGCAACCCCGGGTCGTCGATGAAGATCTACACGTACACCGCGGCCATCGCCAGCAAGAAATTCACGATGACGACACCGATCCGCGACAGCAGGTTCACGTATCGCGAGCCCGGATCGACCGAGTCTTATACGCCGCGGAACTATGACGGCAAGACCCACGGCACCTGTCAGGTGCAGGCGTGTATGGGCAACTCGCTGAACATCCCCGCCGTCAAGGTCGAGCTTGGCGTGGGTGTCGCCAATGTGGTGCTGATGGCGCGCGCGATGGGTGCGCCGCCCTATCAGCAGCACGGTGCCGATGTGAACGGCAACCCGCTGTTCACCACCAACGACCCGCTCAACAGCTACGGCGCGTCGCTGACCCTCGGTGGGTACGGAGAGACTCCCCTGCAGATGGCTACCGGCGCTTCGGTCCTCGCCACGCAGGGACTCCTTCGCCAGCCCTACGCGATCAACCTGGTCAGATCGACCTCCACGGGCCAACTCATCTACTCCCACGCGCCAGACCCCGGCAAGCGGGTCCTCGATGCGCGGGTGGCTTACATCATGCAGATGATCATGTCCAACGACAACAACCGCTCGATGATCTTCGGCCACAACTCTCTCCTCACCCTCCCCGGGCGCAAGGTGGCGGTGAAGACCGGGACGTCGGACTCCTTCGCCGACGCGTGGACTGTCGGATTCACGCCGCACATCGTGACCGCCGTTTGGGGCGGCAACGCCGACTGGCGGATGAAGATGACGAAGAACTCGGACAGCTATTACATCGCGGCGCCCATGTGGCACCGCTTCATGCAGGATGCCCTCGACGCTCTGCACTTGCCCAACGAGTGGTACAGCCAGCCCGCGGGGCTGATCACTGCCAAATGCCACGGGCAGACCGCGTGGTACCTGCCCGGTACCCACTGCTAAGCCGCGAGGGATGCAAGCCAGGTTCGACAAGGAAGGCCGCCGCCTAGCGGACACCGGGCACGGTTGCGGGTGTCAGATCTGCGCCGACACGAACGCGCCTCGGTACGAGCGGCGGGAAAGCCTGCGCGGCGCGGAGCAATCGTGGACGTCCGCGCGCCGGCGCCTTGCCCGCCTCTTGAAGAAGCTGCGTCCGGACGCCCGACCGCAGACCGCCTGACCGCCTGCACAAAAAGAGAAGGCCCGGCGCTTGCCGGGCCCTTACATCTGAGATCGCTGCTTACTACTACTAGTCGGCGATCGCGAAACCACGCTCGGTGGCCGGCTCGAGGTCTGCTTGCGGTCCGTACGAGTGCTTCAGCATCACGCGGAGCCGCTCTTTCGCGACGGCGAGCCTCGAGGCGACTGTCCGCTCGGGAATTCCCAAGGCCTGCGCGATCGCGCGATTCGTGTACCCGTGATAGTGGCGGAGCACGATCGCCGCCGCCTGCTTCGGCGGTAGCTTGGCCAGCGCTGTGGCCAGGTCACGGTGCTCGACGACCTCCTGTGGGTCGGGCGCGAGGCCCGGCCGGCCCAGCCGGCGGATGACCTCCCCGACTTCGCGCAGCCGCATCTTGCGCTGATACGAGACCGCGGCGTTGATCGCGATCCTGTGTACCCAGGCTTCGGCCGGCGCGATCGGCTGCCAGGTCGCCCACTTCTTGTACGCGCGCTCGAATGCATCTTGGGCGCAATCCTCCGCCGCGGCCCGGTCGCCGAGCATCGCCGTCAGCGTGCCGAGGATCTTGCCGTACGACGCTTGATAGAGTCGTTCGAAGTCCGCCTCGTTGCCGGCTTCGTATGTGGTCGGTGCTTCGCGCACCTCACCGGCGCTCGAGGCAGAGGTCGGGTCTGCCATGATCGTTCCTTCACCCCCCGTGAGTTGGCGAGCCCCTTGCTCACCTGGCCCTAACTTTCGGCCACAGGGGCCATTTCGGTCGCCGTACGGATGGGCGGATTTTGCCTAACTCAGTTGAGGTAGCAGGTGTAGCCCCGCCCCGCAACGTTTTCTAGAAGGAGATGAACCCAGGGGCAGAGTCGGGCGGGAGCTACGCGGTCGACGTGCTGGGCACGTTGGCAAGCGGCCTCGGGGTCGACTCAAGGGAAAGCGGACGTAAGGCGATGGAGGTCGTCCGAGCTCGCTCGCCCGAGCTGATCACGCTCAGCGAGCAGACCGGAGAGGATCTCGTCACCACTTCGGCCGGATTCATTGACATGCTTCTGGCATCGCTGCGCAGCGACGTCGAGCTGCCCTGGGCCGACTTCGAACAGCGCTCGCGCGACTACGGCCGGCTGCGGGCTGCGCAAGGCTTGCCGCTCGAATCACTGATCGACGTGCTCGCCGTCTACCGCCGCGCGACCATCGAGCTCTTGTCCCGCCCCATCGAGGGCCAGCCCCATTACGACGAGATCATCGCGCTCGCGCAGAGCCGTCTCGAAGACATGACCGAGCGTCTTACGACTGCGATCGCGCGCGGCTACCTCGACCATGTCGATGAGGAGCACCGCGCGCGCGAGAGTGAGATGTACGGGCTTGCGGCGATCGTCCAGGCAATGGGCCGCTCACTCGACCTGCGGGAGACATCCGAGGTCGCGCTCGTCGAAGCGCTAGCCGCCCTTCGCCTGAGCACTGGCGCGGTGTGGTTGCGCGAGCGCTCCGCATACAAGCTCGCGCACACGGTGGGGCTCGATCCAGACCAGGTCGACGATTTCGCTCAACAGGCCGGGCCCCATGTCAAGGCTTGGGCGTCGGCGCTCGGACGTTCCGAGTCGCAGGTGGATCGCGTCTCGGGCAATGAGTGGAACGCGCTGCGGGCTCAGCTGCGCGTGCGCGGCCGGACCGTCGGCATGATGACGGTCGGCACGATGGGCGATCGGGTCTTCGGCGCCTCGGACCTTCTTTTCATGGCCGCGGTTGCCGACCAGGTCGCGATCGCGATCGATCGCGCGCGACAGTTCGCGAGCGAGGCGCGCACGGATCACCTGACTGGGCTTGCCAACAGGCGCGAGTTCGAGAGGGTGATGGAGCGCGAGGTGGCGCTGGCTGAACGGCACAATCGCCGGCTGTCCCTGATGATGATCGACCTCGACAACTTGAAGCGGATCAACGATCGGCTCGGTCACAGTGCGGGTGACGGCGCGCTGAAGCTGGTGGCTCAACAGCTCCTGCGCGTGGTCCGTGCGTCCGATCTGTGCGCGCGAGTAGGCGGCGATGAGTTTGCGGTCGCCATGCCGGAGACGGATCTCGATCGCGCCCGCGACGTGGCGACGCGGCTGCGTCGCGCGGTCGACCACGCCGTTCTGGGCATGCGCGCGCCGGAGCATGTCGAGGTCAGCGTCGGGATCGCCGCCTGGGCCGCGGGCCAGGATTGGCAGGCCATTTACCAGGCGGCCGACAGTGACCTGTACGAGGACAAACGGCGTCGCAAGACCGTGCGACGCTGGCAGCAAGAGGACCAGCCGTCGCCGATCCGGATTCTGGGGCGCGGTGCCGGGCGCCGGAGGGTCAGCGGAGCCTAGTCAGGCAGCTTCTCCCATTTCTGGGGGAGATGGCCCGGAGGGCCGGCGGGGCTCATTCGCCAGTCCCGATCCCTCGGCTGCGCCGGGTACTTCCCCAAAATGGGAAAAGTTGGCTACTCGACGAGGGCGAGCTCGCGCGCCTTGACGATGGCTTCCAGCTTCGAGTGGACGCCCAGCTTGCTCCCTAGGCTGCGGATGTGCGTGCGCACCGTCGTGTAGCTGATCCCCAGCATGCTGGCTATGTTCCGGCTCGAAATGCCTTCCGCCATCAGCCGCAGGACTTCCTTCTCGCGCGCCGTCAAACGCTCGAGCTGGGTCTCGATCTCGCGCCTGGTATTCAACAGCTGGGCGATGCTGCGCGGCGTGAAAAGCGTCCCGCCATCGGCGACGGTCCGGATGGCGTCGACGACATCCTGCGCCGCTCGCGACTTGTGGATGAAGGCGCTGGCCCCGGCCTCCAGGGCGGCAAACCGTGCGGCGTCGCTGTCTTCGCGCGTGAGGAAGATGAGCTTTGTCTCCGGCCGCACCTGGCGGATTCCAGTCGCGGCATCGGCGCCGGTTCCGTCGGTGAGCCGGAAATCGATCAGGACGAGGTCCGGCGTGAGCTCCGCGGCGCGCGCGATCGAGTCGGCCACGGAACCCGCATGCCCGACGACCGTCATGTCCTTCTGGTCGTTGATCAGCGCGGCCAGGCCTTCGGCGACCACCTGGTGGTCTTCGACGATGAGGACTCGCGTCGTGGCACTTTTCACCGCCACATCTATACCTTAGATTCGGCCAGCGGCAGCCAGAACTCGACAGATGTGCCAAGTCCCGGCTCGCTCGTGATCTTGTTCCAGCCACCGGCGAGCAGCGCGCGCTCGTGCAGCGCGAGCAGTCCCAGGTGGCCGGGAAGGCGGTCCCTCTCGGCAATGACAAAGCCGCGCCCGTTGTCTTCCACGACCCCCCGGATCCCGTCCTCATGCAACTGCAGGCTGACGGTCACCCGGGTTGCGGAGGCGTGTTTTTCGACGTTGGCGATTGCTTCGGTAAGCTGGCGGAACAGCATCGAGCGATATTCGTAAGAGAGATCCTCGGGCAGGTCGAGCTGTAGCGCGACCTCCGCGCCCGTCAGGGAGCGAAGCATGCGGATCCGCTCATGAATCGTCTCGAGAAACCTGCCGGGAACCTCTAGCGCGGGCGGGCGGACCTCGAACAGAAGGCGCCGCAGCGCCTCCTCTGTTTCGTTCAGTAGCGACTGTGCCTCGCTGAGGAGCGCGGCCGAATCGCCGTTGGGCTCGCGGAGGCGCTGGAGCTGCAGCTCGACAGCAGTCAGCTTCTGCAACGCGTCGTCATGGAGGTCTCCGGCAAAACGCTTGCGGGCCTTGTCCACCGCGGTGGAGACGTTCTTGAGCAGCATCAGTCGCGCGGCGTCCACCTTCTCGAGCCGCTCGGCAGTCCGCTTCAAATCCCTCTCGGCGTACTTCAGCTGCCAGACAAGGCCCGCGGCGAGCCCGGCTTTCTGCAGGACCCACGTGTCCTCACGAGAAAAACCTTCGACACGTCGCGAGTCATACGCCGCGACCAGACCAAGGCGCTGGTCGCCGGCGCGCCAGGGCACGGCGACGGCGTTCCTCACGCCGAGCGTGTCGAGCACGTAGCGAAAGTCGCTGGAGTCATCCGTCCGGGCGGCCCTGAACATCAGGTCGTGAAACACCACACGGCTGGCGACGTCGTCGTTGTCCGGACTGCATGATGCCGGTCGCAGGCCGGCCATGAACTCGTTGTCGACACCATGCGCGCCTGCGATCGGTTGCAGCATTTCTCCGTCTTCGAGCTGCCAGAAGACGACCTTCTCGGCGGCGACCAGCTCGGCGATGCTTCGCGTCAGGCGGCGGTAGAAGTCGGCGAGTCCATGGCCGGTCCGCGCGTGTCGCGACACGGCCAGCAAGGCGTCAACCGCGGCCTCGTGCGCCCGCTCGACGCGCTCGGCGCTCTTCGCCCGCTCTTCGTTGATCAACCTCTGCCGTTCGCTGCGGTCGAGGTCCGCCCTCAGGTTGACCAGCGTGTCGATCATGGCCTGACGGCGCTCGCCCAGCTGCGCGACCGCGATGGCTGCCGCAACCTGGTTCGCGAAGATCGCGAACGTCTTCTGCTGGACCGCCGTATAGCCGCTTGGGCTCGCGACACCGATCATGCCGAGCGAGCGGCCGGAGACCTGTAGCGATTGGGCACAGGTCGACCGGATCGCCGGCCCACTGGCGTCACTCATCGCGCTCCAGGTCGCGTTCGCCATGGGGGCCGAGAAGGCGGCCGCGGTGGCGAAGATCCTCTCGATCTCATCCTCGGGCAGGGCCCGGTTTGGGTCTTCTGCCATCGAGAACACACGCTTGCCCTCACCATCGTCATCGGCCAGCGCCAGGAACGCCACCGCCGACTTCGTAAGTTCTACCGCCTTGGTCAGCGCTGCCTGCGCGACCTCCGCCACCGACTTGTGCTTTGACAGCTCGGCGGAGGCGGACTGGACCGCGTCGAGCACGTCGAGATGGCCGACAGCAGCTCCGATGGCTGGGCCGACGGCTTCCAGGTCGCTCCCCCCTTCGCTCGCCATGCGCCTAACAGGAGTTTACTTCCGTGTGCTACGCGCACGGGAATCATCTTCGAAAGTACTCGCGAGTATTGCCCCGGCCGGCGGCGTTGATCAGGCGAGGAGGCTCGCACTGGTTGCTTCAGTGGAGCTCCTTGTGACAGCTGGTGGAAGGTGGGGTCGAAGGAATGGCACTGGAAGCTCTGGCGGATTCGCATCAGGGGTACTCGTCAGAGTCGCGGCGTTCTCTAATCGGCATGGTTGCTCGACGAGCCTTTGGATTGGTCAATGGCTCGACGAGCCACATCCTGGTGAGACCGTTTGTAGTCCTGGCGGCAAGGGTGCTCGGACCCGGCCCGACGCGACTGCGTCTGGTCAAGTTGGCCCACACGCTCGACCGGAACGCCATGTTCATCGTCCCCGAGGAAGGCGGGGCACATGGTGAAGAAAGGCCATCTGCTGAGCCCACCTCACGCGCGGCGTAGGCTCGTTCTGGGCGCCTACAGGCGCGCGGCCAGGGCACCTGAGGGGGAGACTCCAGGTAAAAAGGTAGTAGGCGCGGGTACTCCTGTTGTGGGAGGCGTTTCTGCTACAGATGAACGACTTCGATCAGCTCCTCGAACTGAAGCTGCGGCAGCTCCTCGACCCAGTCGTCGCAAGCCCTCCGCCCGCGCGCAGGGCGCGCCGGCCGAGACCGCTACAGCCGATCCAGACCGTTGACGGGGTCGGAATCGGGCTGGCGGACGCGATTCCCGCGCTCGAGCCGGTGATGGTAACTCTCCCGGTCGCTGCCGGGCGCTAGCTCCAGCAGGTCTAGAAGAACCCCTTCCTTCCTCTCGCGAGGCCGGGCCGCAAGGCTCGGCCTCTTTCTGTCGCACGGAGAACCCTGCCGGTTCCTCTACGCCGCGATATCTAATCCCCTCCGGAGGCGAAGGATCGCTTGATGGAATGGATGTGCTGTGCTGGGCGGCCCCCCGTAGGCAACGCGCGTCGTGGCTGCAGCAAGCCCAGCCGCGGGAAAAGCAAGTCCAGCCCCTCGAAATCGGTCGGCGTTACTGTTGGCAGAGCGTGAGCTCGACCTCCATCCTGTCATTTGCGATCAACCGGTCGAAGATCCGGACCCCGGCCGCAGAACGCGAGCGCCTGCTCGCCGACCCTGGTTTCGGCCGCCTCTTCACCGAGCACATGGTCCGGATCCGCTGGACCCCGGATCTCGGCTGGCACGACGCCGCGCTCGTTCCCTACGCACCGCTGACGCTCGACCCTGGAACGTCGGTCCTGCACTACGCCCAGGCCGTGTTCGAGGGTCTGAAGGCGTTCCGCCAGGCCGGCGGCGGCGTCGCGGCCTTTCGGCCTGACAGACACGCGGTGCGCTTCCGTAACTCCGCGCGCCGGCTGGCGCTTCCCGAGCTCGCGGAGGAGGCGTTCATGGAGGCGATCGACGTGTTGCTCGGCGCGGACCATGAGTGGGTTCCATCCGCCGCGGAGCACAGCCTTTACCTGCGGCCGATGATGTTCGCGACCGAGGTGACACTGGCGGTCCACCCGGCCGTCGACGTCACGTTCCTGCTCATCGCCTCGCCATCCGGCTCGTACTTTCCCCGCGGCGTGAAGCCTGTGACCGTGTGGCTGTCCGAGGACTTCAGCCGGGCCGCGCCGGGCGGCACAGGAGAGGCAAAAACGGGAGGCAACTACGCTGGGGGTCTTCTGGCCCAGGCGCAGGCGTCCGCGCAGGGCTGCGACCAGGTCGTGTGGCTCGACGCCCGCGAGCACCGCTGGGTCGAGGAGATGGGCGGCATGAACCTGTGCTTCGTGTATGGACGGGGAAACCAGGCCCGGCTCATGACGCCGGCCCTCACCGGCACCCTGCTACCAGGGGTCACCCGCGACTCCCTGCTGACCATCGGCCGCGATCTCGGTTACGCGACCGAGGAAGGCCGGGTCAGCGTCGATGAATGGCGGCAGGGTTGCGAGGACGGCTCACTCACGGAAGTCTTTGCCTGCGGGACCGCGGCCGTGATCACGCCAGTCGGTGCGGTCAAGTCGGCGCGCGGAGCCTGGGCCGTCGGCGACGGCGGCGCTGGCGAGGTCAGCATGCGACTCCGGCAGACGCTCGTGGACATCCAGCGCGGTGCTGTCCCTGACACGCACGGGTGGCTGTACCACGCGCCCGTATCGGACTGATGCAATGAGGCGCGTCGTCATCGTCGGAGGTGGCGGTACCGGTGACTACGCCGCATTCACCCTGCGCAAGAAAGGTTTCGACGGCGAGATCACGATCCTCAGCGCGGACCGCGACCGGCCGTATGACCGTCCGTATCTCTCCAAAGAGTTCCTTCGGGGCGAGATCGAGCCGACCAAGGTCTTCCTGCACGACGAATCCGACTACGCCAAAGAGCGGATCGAGCTGCACCTCGAGCAGCGCGTCACCGGCGGATCGCTGACTGAGCGGCGGCTGACCCTGGCTGGAGGTGATGACCTTTCCTTCGACATGTTGGTCCTCGGACTGGGCGGCACGCCACGACGCTTGCCCGGCATCCCTGACGCCGAGAACGTGCTCACGCTCCGTTCTTTGCGGGACAGCAAGGCCATCCGTGAGGCCCTCGGCGGCGCGCGACGCCTGCTCTTGATCGGAGCGGGTTTCATAGGCGCCGAGGTCGGGGCGTCGGCCCGCAAGCTGGGCAAGGAAGTCCTGCTTGTGGAGGCGCTTCCGGTCCCTCTGCAACGCGCGCTGGGCCGCGACGTCGGAGAGATCTACGCCGCGATCCATCGCGACCAGGGCGTTGACGTCCGCACCGACACGAAGGTCGAGTCCTGGCATAGGAACGGCAACCGAGTGACCGGCGTCACGCTCTCCGGCGGTAAGCGGGAGGAGGTCGACCTGGTGCTCATCGCGGTCGGCATCGAGCCGAACCTCGATCTGCCCCGCGCTCTTGGCCTGCCGATCGAAGGGGACGGTGTCCGCGTCGACGAAGGTTTGCGAGCCGCCGAGAACGTTTATGTGGGCGGGGACGTGGCGCTGCACCAGCACCCTGTGCTGCGCCGTGCGATCCGCGTCGAGCACTGGGAGGTCGCGAAGAACCAGGGTCGCGGGATCGCGGCGTCGGTCGCGGGCGGGCACCAGCCATACACGAAGATCCCCTATTTCTGGTCCGACCAGTACGACGTCAACCTCGAGTACCGAGGCCACGCGTCAGGCGACGACACCGCGGTGTGGCGCGGCGACCGCGAGGCGCGGTCGTTCTCCGTCTTCTATCTCCGCGAGGGCCTCATCGAGGGCGTGCTGTCCATGAACGACTCGAAGACCAACGAGGCCGGTGGCAAGCTGGTGGAGAGCCGCCGGCGCGTGGATCCGTCAGCGCTCGAGGACACCAGCAGGGACATGGCCGAGCTGGTCACCGCAACTACTACCTAGGCCGGCTGATTCTCCTCGGGCAGGAGCCAGGGCAGCGCTTCCGAGAGCGGGCGAACCAGGGTGCTGGCCTGCTCCTTGGTCACCAGGTTGCCGGCGACTAGCCCGAGCGCGGCCATGAATGCCGCGTCTTCCGCCTTGTGACCGATCTCGCCGTGCTCCGCCTTCCAGCTGACGAGCGCACCGCCTGATTCCGTCAACCCGAAAAGGTTGCGGCGGACCTCGTCCCACGCCGGGCCGCGGTCTGCCTTCTCGATGGCGTGCAGCGCGGCTTTCTCCGCGGCGTGGATCGATTCCAGTCCTTGCAGGCGTGCGTGGCGATCCCAACCCTGTGCCGCGCGCTGGACACCCGAAGGAGAGAGGATCCGGATGTCATCGATGAGACGGGCCAGCGTCCGTTGATGCTCGGGAAAGCCGTAGCCCTCAGCGTCGACGCCCACGACGAAAAGGCTATCGGGTTCAGCGAAGCCAGGCCGGCAGCCAGCCGAATCGCCCGATGGCTATTGGGCCGGCTCCCGACACGATCACCTGTGCGTTGACCAGCACCGCGAGGTAGTAGATCCAGCGAAACCCGTCGTCGTTCACCCCGAACGCCACGGTGAGCGCGAGATTGGCGGCGAGCAGGAAACCAAGCACTCCCGCCCACCGCGTGGCGAGGCCGAGGATCAGGGCGACCGCGGCGACCGTCTCCCCGACGGCCTGTGCGAGCGCGAAGGGCAGCCAGTTGGGGACGACGACCGCGACCAGGAACTCGTGAAGGCCGGGGATCGGGTTCGCGCGCGAGGTCGACTCGATCAGCGGCTTCATCCATCCGACGCCCTGCCATTTCTGGCTGGCAAAGTAAAGCCAGTAAAGGCCAACGACGATCCGGAAGAGGCTGGGCCAGATCTCCTGCACGCGCGTGATCGTAATTACCTCATCACCCTCAAAACAGGGTCGGTCACGAGCTGGAACGCGCGGGCCGCCGGTCGCATGTGCATGCGGTTCAAGCGGTGCTGAATCGCGCCTTTGAGGATCGCCACGCGGAGCTTGTGCTCCGAGAAATCGGTATTGAAAAGCAGCCGGTTGTGGCGGACCTTGTGCCACTCGCCGTGCAGCCGCCGCTCGCGCACGCGCTCGTAGAATCCGGTGCCCGGCAGCGGGTAGGCGATTGTGTAGCTGACGTAGTCGAGGGGCAGGCTGCTCGAGAAGTTGATGCTGCGGATCAATGAGTCGGTGGTCTCGCCGATGTAGCCGACCATGAAGAAACCGGCCGCCTTGATGCCGGCCGCGACACACGCCTCGACCGCGGCCCGCGCCTGGTCCGGCGTGATGCCTTTCTTCATCTCCTTGAGCACGCGCTCATCGCCGGATTCGATGCCGAAGAAGATCCGCTTGCAGCCCGCGCGGTGCATCTGCTCAAAGAGCGCCCGGTCGACGTGGGTGACGCGGCTCAGGCACTCCCACGTCAGCGGCAGGTGGGCGTCTTCGATCGCCTCGGCCAGCTCAAAGGTGCGCTTGTAGTTGAGGGTGAAGAGGTCATCGGACATCCAGATATGGTCGTACCCGAGCTCCGCGATCTCGCGCATCTCCGCGACCACAGACTCGATCGGCCGTGCGCTGAACAGGTCGCCGAACACGGACTTGTGGCAGAAGTCGCAGCGAAACGGACATCCGCGAGTGGACATCAGCGGAGTGGTGGCGTCCTTCCAGTGCCTGCGCCAGTAGGCGATGTACTGGTCGTTAGGTACGTCGCCGCGATACGGGAGCGGCAGGTGTGTCATGTCCTTGGTACGTTGCCGCGCGGTGCTCCGGACCACCTTGCCATCGCGCTTGAACACGACGCCCGGGATCTCGTCGAAGCGGCGGTCGCCGAGGTGCTGCATGATCGAGACGATCGTCTCCTCGCCCTCGCCGACGGCGACGAGATCGAACTGGTCCACGAAGGTCTCTGGCTCGCCGGACGGGTACGGACCGCCGACCACCGTGAGCGCCTTGCCTCGCACCTGCTCCGCGAGCGAGAGCGCCTCGTCCTGCATCGTGATCATGCAGTAGATGCCAATCACCGAGGGTCGCAACCGGTCGATCTCGGCAAGGACCTCGCGACGCTCGAGGAAGGTATGGTCGATGTGCTTGACCGTGTATCCAGCGTGACGCAGCGACGCGCTGAGGTACATGAGGCCCAGCGAAGGCATGATCCAGTGGCGGCCCTGCGCCGGAGCGCGCTGCGGGTAGACGAGGACGACGTCGGCGTGCTCGGTCATGGCATCTCCGGCACCCTCCCCATTCTTGGGGAGGGATGTGGGGTGGGGACCCATCTACGCGGCCTCCTTGATGTTGATGTGGTACGAAACGCCGTCGAAGTTCGACGGGAACATGTAGTCGAGGCCGGCCCAGTCGAAGTCCGGCGCGGCCAGCTCACGCCCGGCGAAGAGAGAAGCGCCGTCTACGGCGGGCAACGACCACTCGACGCCCAGCGACCCGGAGCGCAGTCGCGCCCAGCTACCGGTCACCGGGACCCAGTTTCCGAACGAGGCGCCGGTCAGGGTCGGCTGTCCGTCGGCGGCGAAGTCGTTGAAATCCGCCGACTGCTCGTTGAGGATCCCGACGTCCGAGTAGCCGGGCTGCAGCCAGAGCGGCTTGACTGAGATCACGACGCCGGTACCGTCGAGCGTGTACGTCACCTCGACCGCGCCTCGCGACGCGATGGGAACGAACTTGTAGCTGTGGGCCCCGTCTCCGCCCATCTCGTCGAGCTGGAAGGTTCGCTTCCACGACGTGGCGCTGGTCGCCAGCGTGCTGGATGTGCGGGAGTAGACCCAACCGTCGCGGTAGCGCACGATCGGCACCCCGAACCCCATCCCCTCGCCAGTGCCGGCGGTGCCCATGGTCAGGCCCTTGGCGAGCGGCGCGGTCTTGCCCTGGGACGACGGGGACAGCGTGAGGTCGGGGAGCAGCCGGTAGGCAAACACCGCCTTGCCGCCGGACACGTGGTAGGCGCCCACCGAGCCGGCGGAGATGAAGGGCATCGTCGGCTTGCCCTGTGCCAGGTCGGGAAA
>Ga0137371_10001337_pt1 | contig 19561 bp, 15 predicted proteins | sample SagtaG_7_FD_104919 | JGI IMG/M metagenome (GOLD analysis project Ga0137371, IMG submission 104919) | Vadose zone soil microbial communities from Sagehorn Ranch, Mendocino, California, USA - Sage1_R_40_16 metaG | ecosystem: Environmental > Terrestrial > Soil > Vadose zone | place: USA...
ACGGCTTCTCCGTCGGCCGCTCCGTTGACCTGTAGCGAATTCATCGCGACTTGCCGCAACGTCGGCAAGGTGGTGTTGTTTCCCTGATAGGGACTCGCACGCGGGCGGAAGCACCACCGATGAAGAGGGCTGTTCTGATCTCGATCTCGATTCTCATGGCGCATGCGCCGGCGCTTGCCCATGGCAAGAGCGACTCCTACAACGTCCTCCTCGCCGGGGGATCGGAGCCGAACACGATCCAGATCTCGCTCAGCGCCGACGGTCGCAGCTACACGATCGACTCGGCCGTCCCGCTCGAGGTGGGGGGCAACGTCTGCCAGAACCCGCCGGGCAACCCGTACGAGCTGGTCTGCCGGGCGACGATGGTCAGCGGCTTCGAGGTCAACGCCGGCAGCGGAGACGATTCGGTGACCGTCGCCAAGGACGTTCGGGTGCCGGTGACGATGCGGGGGGGCGGTGGCAACGACACGCTGACCGGCGGTGCCGGTCCCGACAAACTGCTCGGCGGCGAGGGCGACGACCGGCTCGTCGGCAACGGAGGGCCCGATCTCCTCTATGGCGGCCCGGGGAACGACAAGATCCTCGGCGGTTGGAGCAATGACCTGCTGCGAGGAGGCCCGGGCGAAGACCTGCTGGCCGGCGGGCCGGGCGACGACGACGCCGTTCAGTAGGTCTGGCGGCATCAGACCGCGCTTTAAGGGCCCATCCCGGTAGGGGTTCCACTTAACTTTTTCGAGCTGCGCCTGTGGCTACCGACGATGGTTGGCCGCGAAAAAGTACAAGACGTTCCACCCCTACTGGGATAGGCCCTAAGAAGGTTCGGTTCCGGCCGTCTGCGGCCGGGGGAGCAGCCGTCCGCCGACGAAGAAGAGGGCGATCAGGAAGCCGAACAGCGAGAGCGCCGCGTCGAGCCGGAAGGCCGCCTGGATACCGTCGACGAACGAGGCCTGTGACGAGAAGACGGTCGTGGTCAGCCCCAGGCCGATCGAGCCGCCCGCGATCTGGAACATGTAGACGATGCCGCCCGCGAGGCTGGTCTGGGATTCGTCGACCGAGGTGACGCCGGCGGTGGTCGCCGTCGGGTAGAAGCTGCCGATCCCGATTCCGAGCACGACCATCCCGGCGACCAGGGAGCCGTACCCGGAGCTCGAGCCGACGAGGGAGAAGACGAAGGGGGAGATGGCGATGCAGGCGGCCCCGACCGACGCCAGCACCTTCGCCCCGAGCCGCTCGTAGAGCGGGCCGGCGACGAACGAGACGGCGGCGAAGGTCGCGAGGAAGGGCAGCATTCCGAGGCCGGCCTCCAGCGGCGAGTAGCCGAGCTGGTGCTGCATGAACTGGGGCAGGTAGAGCAGCGCGGCGAAGAAGGTCGCCGACATCAAGAGGATCGCGAGGCAGGAGGCGCGGAAGCTCTCGTTGGCCATCACCGCGCGAGGTACCAGCGCGCTGTCGCCGGCGCGGCGCTCGATTGGGATGAAGGCGACGATCAGGATCGCCGCCAGGACCAGCAGGCCGATCACTCGCGGGTCGCCGAAGCCCCAGTCGTCGACCTGGTCGAGCGCGACGAGTAGTGAGACAAGTCCGACTGAGAGCGCGGTGATGCCGGCGTAGTCAATGCGCTGCTCGCCCGCGTCGGGCTCTTTGACCTTGACCAGGCGGTAGGTGACGAGGACCGCGAAGGCCGAGACCGGGACGTTGAGGAAGAAGATCCAGCGCCAGCTGAGCGCGTCGGTCAGCACGCCGCCGACCAGCGGTCCGATCGCGTTGCCGAGCCCGGCGGCGCCGATGATGATCCCTCCAGCCAGTCCCGCCTTCTCTTCCGGCAGAAGCTCGTAGGTCATGCCGAGGATTGCCGGCCACATCAGCGCGCCGCCGATCCCCATCACGGTGCGCGTGGCGATCAGCCAGGTCTCGGTTTGCGCCGCGCCGCCCAGCGCCGACATCGAGGCGAAGATCGCCGTGCCGAGGAAGAAGGCGTTGCGGCGGCCGAACATGTCGGCCAGCCGCCCTCCCGTGACGATCATCACCCCGAAGGTGAGCGCGTAGGCGTTGATCACCCACTGGATCGTGTTGACGTTGGTGTGGAAGTCCCCCTCCATCGTGGGGAGGGCGACGTTGATCGCCGAGAAGTCGTTGGCGATGACGATTACCGCGATGCCCATCGCGAAGAGGGCGAACCAGGTGGTGCGGGGTATCGCGGTTGGAGATGCCTCGCTTGCGATGCGCGCAGCCTACGCTAAGCTGAAGCGGCGAATGACGTACCGGCCCGACAGCCTGGCGCTTCTCCTTCTCCTCCCCCTTCGGGGGGAATAGCGCTGGGCGGCGCGAGAGCCGCAAGAGACAAGATCATTCGAACGGAGCAGAGAAGGAGGAGGACCAGTGGCACCGGCAGCTGACGCGAATCGCGTCCACATATTCGACACCACACTGCGCGACGGGGAGCAGTCGCCCGGGATCTCGCTCAACACGGCGGAGAAGGTCGAGATCGCACAGCAGCTCGCCCGCCTCGGCGTCGACACGATCGAGGCCGGGTTCCCGATCACCTCGCCCGGCGACTTCGAGGCGGTCGAGGCGATCGCCCGCGGCGTCGAAGGACCGGCGATCTGCGGCCTCGCCCGCACCCACAAGGCCGACATCGACGCCGCCTGGGGGGCGATCAAGGACTCGCAGCGCCCCCGCATCCACACCTTCATCTCGACCTCCGACATCCACATCGAGCACCAGCTTCAGACCGACCGCGAGGACGTCAAGGGGCAGGCCCGCGCCGCTGTGGCGCTGGCCCGCTCCTACTGCGACGACGTCGAGTTCTCGCCGATGGACGCGACCCGCGCCGACGTCGAGTTCACTGCCGAGGTCTGCGCGATCGCGGTCGAAGAGGGGGCGAACGTGGTCAACATTCCCGACACCGTGGGCTACACCACCCCGGAGGAGTACGCCGAGTACTTCCGTCGCCTCTACGAGCTGGCGCCGGCGCTGCGCGAGGTCGAGCTCTCCGTCCACTGCCACGACGACCTCGGGCTGGCGGTCGCCAACTCCTACGCCGGCCTGCTGGCCGGCGCCCGCCAGGTCGAGTGCGCGGTGAACGGGATCGGCGAGCGCGCGGGCAACTGCTCGCTGGAGGAGATCGTGATGCTGGTCCGCACCCGTGAGGACGCGCACGGCCTCAACACCGGGATCAACACGCGGGAGCTGGCGCGGACCAGCCGCATGGTCTCCCGCCTCACCGGCTACCAGGTTCAGCCCAACAAGGCGGTGGTGGGGCGCAACGCCTTCGCGCACGAGTCCGGCATCCACCAGGACGGGGTGCTGAAGGAGCGCACCACCTACGAGATCATGGACGCGACCGAAGTCGGCCTCGAGTCGAACTCGATCGTGCTCGGCAAGCACTCCGGCCGCCACGCGCTGCGCGATGCGCTGGAGCAGCTCGGCTTCAAGGTCGAGGGCAACGCGCTGAACGCCGCCTTCAAGCGCTTCAAGGAGGTGGCGGACCGCAAGAAGCAGGTGACTGCGCTCGACCTGGAGGCGATCGTCTCCGACGAGATGCGCGAGCGGGCCAACGCTCACGAGCTGGCCTGGTTCGAGGTCGAGGCAGGCTCGCGGCGCGAGCCGCTGGCCCGGGTCGCGGTGAAGCTGCCCTCGGGCGAGGAGAGGGTCGGCGAGTCGAGCGGCGACGGGCCGGTCGACGCGATCTTCCACGCGATCCAGAGGGCGACCGGGGCAGAGTGCGACCTGCGCCAGTACACGGTCGAGGCCGTTACCGGGGGGGAGGACGCCCTCGGCCAGGTGACCGTGATGCTGCGCGCCGCCGGCCGTCTCGCCACCGGCCAGGGCGTCGCCACCGACATCCTCGAGGCCTCGGCGCGTGCCTACGTGCGCGCTCTCTCCAACGCCCTCGAGGGCGCCGCGATCCGCGAGGCCGAGGCAGCCACGGCAGACGCAGCCGCCGAGCGCACCCCGGGCCCCTAACTGCGCCGGAACCACGCGATCGGCACGAAATCGTGCCGATCGCGTGGCGCACATTTCACGCCCGGCGTGCCCCTTGTGCGCTCTGCTCGTTCAACCTCCCGGGCATGTCGGTTGAAACTGCACTTACCCGCTCTATGCGCGGGAAAGAGCAGAATCAACGCGGGGACTGCACGATCGGCGAGCTTGCAGAGCGGCAACATGGCGTGGTCGCGCGTGTGCAGCTGATCGGTCTCGGGCTGGGGGAAGACTCAATCGATCGACGGCTTAGCGGCGGACGATTGCATCGCCTGCATCGCGGGGTCTATGCGGTGGGCCACCGGGCAGTCTCCCGAGACGGGCGGTGGATGGCATCCGTGCTCGCATGCGGTGCCGGGGCGGTTCTAAGCCACCGCTCCGCAGCGGTCCTATGGGGTTTGCAGCGACATGAACGTGGCGCGATCGACATCACGACGCCGCGATCTGCTCGCTCGCGAGTGGCAATCCGTCGGCACTGCACGAAGTTGCTACCTGACGAGATGACGGTCAGGCGTGGAATCCCGGTCACAACCGCTTCCCGCACCCTCCTGGATCTCGCTGAGACCGTTCACGCTGAAGCGCTTGAACGCGCAGTGCGGGAGGCTGAAGTCCTTCGCCTTCCTCTTCGCCCCTCCCTGGGTGAGCTGCTCGTGCGTCACCCGCGACGCCGAGGAGCCTGCGCTCTCCGGGCGTGCCTGCGTCGACTCGAGCTGTTACCCGTCGGACGCACGCGCAGCAGGCTCGAGGACCGTTTCCTCGACTTCGTCGTTCGATTCGACCTGCCGCGACCGCAAACCAACGTGCTACTCGACCTCGACGATGGGACGATTGAAGCGGACTGCTTCTGGCGAGAGCGGCGCCTGATCGTCGAGCTCGATGGACACGAAGCCCACGGCACCCGTGCTGCTTTCGAGAGTGATCGAGGACGAGACCGGCGTCTGCAAGCGGCTGGGTGGACGGTGGTGCGGATCACCTGGCGTCAACTGCACGACGAGCCCGAGGCGCTACTTGCTGACTTGCGCAGGCTACTCGATGCCGACAAAGTGCCAGTACAAGCTGAATGACGTCGACCTCCCTCCGAAACTTGCCCTCGCCGATCTGCGCAGGATTGCCAGCGATGACCAGAATTCGCCTTTCTTGCAAATACGAATGTATGCGATAACATACAAAAATATGGGCACTGAGATCAAGGCGCCAGCTTCCGGCGTCGCTGCAACCTCGGTCGAGGTTCTCGATAGCACGTCCGCGGTCGGCTTCCGCGTGAAGGCCCTTCGCGAGGCGATGGGGTTTTCGTTGCGCGACTTGGCTAAGCGAACTGGGGTAAGCGCCCCGATGCTCTCGCAGGTGGAGAGGGGAGAGACGAGCCCGACCCTGGCCGTGGCCGTGAAGATCGCGGCCGGGCTGGAGCTGACGCTGTCGCAGCTGCTTCGCCTGGACGAGGCGGGACACGTGGTGATCAGCCGCGTCGGTTCCCGTCGCAAGCGGCGACGCGACGGGCACGCGGTCGAGGAGCTAACCCCGCCGCTGCCTGGGCAGCGCGCCGACGTCTCGATCCACACCCTGAAGCCGGGCGCCGGCACCGGCGGCCCCGGCGATCCACCCATGCACGAGCCGGGCAGCCGCGAGACCGCCGTGGTGCTGGAGGGCCAGCTCGTCCTCTTCGTCGAGGGGACGCGCCACGAGTTGGCCGAAGGCGACAGCGTCACCTTCGACGCCGACCTGCCGCATCATTTCGAGAACGACGGCGTGAAGCCGACGCGCTTTCTGGCCGTGATCGCAGCCGGATTGAGAAGGAGCTAGCGATGCCCCAAACGATGCTCGACAAGGTCTGGGAGGCGCACGCGGTCTCCGACGGGTTGATCTACGTCGACCTGCATCTGGTCCACGAGGTGACCTCGCCGCAGGCCTTCGACGGGCTGCGACTGGCGGGGCGGGGCGTGCGCCGGCCGGACAAGACGCTGGCCACGGCCGACCACAATGTCCCGACCGACGGCACCAAGGCGGCGCGGCTGATCGCCGACGAGCTCTCCCGGATCCAGGTCGAGACGCTGGAGCGCAACTGCGAGGAGTTCGCCATCCCGCTCTACTCGCTGGGCTCCGAGCGGCAGGGCATCGTCCACGTGATCGGGCCGGAGCTGGGCGTGACCCAGCCGGGGATGACGATCGTCTGCGGCGACAGCCACACATCGACCCACGGCGCCTTCGGGGCGCTGGCCCTCGGCATCGGCACCTCCGAGGTCGAGCACGTGCTGGCGACCCAGTGCCTGGTCCAGAAGCGGCCGAAGACGATGCGCATCTCCTATGAGAGCGAACTCGGCGCCGGCGTCACCCCGAAGGACCTGATCCTGGCGACGATCGGCCGGCTCGGCACCGGCGGCATGGTCGGCTACGCGGTCGAGTACGCGGGGCCGGCGATCGAGTCGCTCTCGATGCCGGGGCGGATGACCGTCTGCAACATGACGATCGAGGGCGGTGGCCGCGCCGGGATGATCGCCCCTGACGAGACGACCTTCGAGTGGGTGCGCGGCCGTCCCGCCGCACCCGGTGACTTCGATGCTGCGGTCGAGCGCTGGCGTCAGCTGCCGACCGACGCGGGCGCCGAGTTCGACGCCGAGGTCGCGCTCGACGCCGCGGGCATCGCGCCGATGGTGACGTGGGGGACGAACCCGGGCATGGTCGTCGAGGTGACGGACTCGGTTCCCGATCCCGCGGCGATGGACTTGCCCGCCGATCGCGAGTCGGCCGAGCGCGCCCTCGCCTACATGGCGCTGCGGCCCGGCACGCCGATGACCGAAGTGACGCCGGAACGGGTCTTCATCGGCTCCTGCACCAATTCGCGGATCGAGGACCTGCGCGAAGCGGCGGCGATGGTCGACGGCCGCAAGGTCGCCAGCTCGGTGCGGGCGATGGTCGTGCCCGGCTCCCAGCGGGTGAAGGCGGACGCCGAAGCCGAGGGGCTGCACGACGTCTTTCGCTCGGCCGGCTTCGAATGGCGCGAGGCGGGGTGCTCGATGTGCCTCGGGATGAACCCCGACATCCTGATTGAGGGCGAGCGCTGCGCCTCGACCTCGAACCGCAACTTCGAGGGCCGCCAGGGCAAGGGCGGGAGGACCCACCTGGTCAGCCCGAGGATGGCCGCCGCCGCCGCGATCGAGGGGCACTTCGTCGACATCCGGGATTGGAGCTGAGCATGCGACCGATCGACGTGATCGAGGGCAGGGTCTCGGTGCTCGACCGCGCCGACGTCGACACCGACCAGATCATCCCCAAGCAGTTCCTCAAGCGGGTCGAGCGGACCGGCTTCGGCGAGTTCCTCTTCTACGACTGGATCCGCGACGGCGAGATCGAGCTGGAGCCGAACCCGATCCTCGTCACCGGACGCAACTTCGGCTGCGGCTCCTCCCGCGAGCACGCGCCCTGGGCGCTCGAGGACTTCGGCTTCGAGGCGATCGTCGCGCCCTCCTTCGCCGACATCTTCTACGTCAACTGCACGAAGATCGGGCTGCTACCGGTGGTCCTCGACGAGGAGCACTGCCGCGCCGTCGCGGAGGCGGGCGAGGCGCGGGTCGACGTCGACGACCAGACCGTGACCTGCACCGCCGGCGTCTTTCGGTTCGGGATCGAGCCCGACGTCAAGCACCGCCTGCTGCACGGCCTCGACGACATCGGCATAACGCTCGAGAGCGCGGCCGCGATAAACGCCTTCGAGCAGGCCGGCGCCGCCCAGCGCGGCCCGGTGACGACGGCCCTGTGAGCTCTCCCGACGCGACCGGCGCGATGAACAGCGGTCCGCGCGAGTGGGACGCCGAGACCTACGACGCCGTCTCCGATCCCCAGTTCGAGTGGGGGATGGAGGTGCTCGGACGGCTCGAGCTGCGCGGCGGGGAGACAGTGCTCGACGCCGGTTGCGGCTCGGGTCGGGTCACGGCGGAGCTGGCGAAGCGCTTGCCGGGCGGCCGCATCATCGCGGTCGACGGATCGGAGGCGATGATCGCCAAGGCGCGCGAGCGACTCGGCGACGGCGCCTCCTACATGGTCGCCGACCTCTCGGAGCTGGAGCTCGACGAGCCGGTCGACCTGGTCTTCTCGACCGCGACCTTCCACTGGATCCTCGACCACGAGCGCCTCTTCCGGCACCTCCGCGCGGCGTTGCGCCCCGGCGGCCGCGTCGTTGCCCAGTGCGGCGGCCAGGGCAACGTCCTGGAGCACGCGAAGGCGATCGCCGCGGTTGCCGCCCGCCCGGAGTTCGCGCCTCACTTCGAGGGTGCGACCGGGATGTGGAACTTCGCCGGCCCCGAAGAGACCGAGCAGAGGCTGCGCGCCGCGGGGTTCGCCGACGCGCGCTGCTGGCTGGAGCCCAAGCCGGTCACCCCAGCGGACCCGCTCAGGTTCGCGATGACGGTCACGCTCGGCCCCCATCTGGCCATGCTCCCCGGACAGCTCCGACACCCGTTCGCGGAAGCGATCCTCGATCTCTCGGCGAAGCCCCTCACGCTCGACTACGTACGCCTAAACATCGAGGCGCGGTAGGCGGAACGCCAACCCCGAGCGATCCATAGAGTCCCATCACCGTGGCGAGCGCCTCGCGCATAGTCCTGTTGCCCGGCGACGGGATCGGGCCCGAGATCGTCGGCGCCGCCCGGCAGCTGCTCGAAGCGCTGGGGGAATTCGAGTTCGACGAGCGTCCGATGGGGGGCTGCTCGATCGATGCCCACGGCACGGCTCTGACCGACGAGGTGCTCGAGGCCTGCCGTTCCTCCGATGCTGTCCTGCTCGGCGCGGTCGGCGGGCCGAAGTGGGACACGACCGACCCCGGCGCGCCGCGGCCCGAGCAGGGGCTGCTTGGCCTGCGCAAGGGGATGGGCCTCTACGCCAACCTGCGCCCGGCGCGGCCCAGCCCGGCGCTGGTCGGCGCCAGCCCGCTGCGCGAGGAGCGGATCGCCGGCACCGACCTGCTCGTCGTGCGCGAGCTGACCGGCGGCATCTACTTCGGCGACAGCGGTCGCGACGGGGACGCGGCGCACGACACCTGCGAGTACTCGACCGCGGAGATCGAGCGGATCGCCCACGTCGCCTTCGAGGCGGCCCGGCGGCGCGCCGCGGACTCCGGCCGTGCGGCTCGCGTCACCTCGGTCGACAAGGCCAACGTGCTCGAGACCTCACGGCTGTGGCGCGAGGTGGTCGGCCGCGTCGCCTCCGAGTACCCCGACGTCGAGCTCGACCACCTGCTGGTCGACAACGCCGCGATGCAGCTCGTCTCCCGCCCCGCCGAATTCGACGTGATCCTCACCGAGAACCTCTTCGGCGACATCCTCAGCGACGAGTCGGCGATGCTGACCGGCTCGCTGGGGATGCTGCCCTCGGCCAGCCTGGGGGCGGAGGGGAAGCCAGGGCTGTTCGAGCCCGTCCACGGCTCCGCCCCCGACATCGCCGGGCGGGGAATCGCCAATCCGCTCGCCACCTTCCTCTCGGTGGCGATGATGCTCCGCCACGGCCTCGACCGGCCCGACGACGCGGCGCGGATCGAGGCCGCAGTAGACGTCGTGCTCGACCGCGGCCTGCGCACTCCCGATTTGGCCGGGGGCACGGTGGCCGAACCGCCGCTGCCCGACATCCCGCCGCTGGTCGAGGTCGGGACCGCCGAGATGACCGAGGCTGTGCTGGGGTCACTCTGACCACGCGCCCTCCATCGACCTCGTATATGGGAGTCAACGGAGGGCGCGCTGTTAGCTTTGTGTCACGGAGCTGTGACCGCCCACTGGCCAAGGGCGAAGAAATTCCCTTTTTCTTTTGCTTTCGCGGCCAGGCCGAAGCCGAGCCGGATGTTGTTCTCGACGGTCAGCGGCGTGGTTTCGTCGAGGTTTTCCATCGCCGTGACGTAGACGCAGAGGTTGCCGCCGGTTGCCTGCGGCGTCTGGCCGTTGCCGCCGCTCAAGCCGCCGCAGTTGGCGCTCGTTTGTCCAGGCTGCAGAATCGTCACTGCGGGGGCGTTGGTCAGGGGGAACTGGTAGCTGGTACCGGCGCGGGCGAGCTCCGTCGCGTTTTCGGCCGTGGCGCCGACGTCGAAGGTCCCGCGCAGCGTCTGACCGCTACGCAGCGTCCCCAGCAGCGGCGCGACTTCGTCGCCCAGCTTGGTCAGCGTCACCGCGCCGTTGGCGAGCTTCACCGTGGTCACGACCCCGTTTCCTAGCTTGTTGGTGCCGACGACCCCGTTCGCGATCGCGGGGTTTGTGACCGAGTTTTTGGCCAGCTTCGCTGCGGTCACCGCGCCGTTGCCGATGTTGCCGGGCCCGACCGCCGCCGGCCCCAGCTTGCCGCCGATCACCGACTTGGGGGCGAGCTTCTTGCTGGTCACGGCCCCCTTGCGCAGGGCGGCGGCGGTGACGGCGCCCCGCTTCAGCTGCTTGGCGCCGACGCTGTGGCGCGGGATGACCACCGCCGCGGCGGTGCCGCCGAGCGCCACGAACAGCGCCAGGCTGGCGACGACGTTCGAGTAGTTGAGCTTGCTGCGAAGACGGGCGATCATGGGCATTGCTCCTTTCGGTCGGTCCCGTGCTCTTCTCGGCCCCGGTCGAATGACCTTGCCGTATCGGGCATACTTTCCCGAACATGGAAACTGCCGATCTGATTTGGCAAAACGGCGAGCTCGTCGCCTGGGAGGACGCGAAGGTCCATGTTCTCAGCCACGGCCTGCACTACGGGACCGGGGTCTTCGAGGGGATTCGCTGCTACGAGACCGAGCGGGGCCCGGCCGTCTTCCGGCACCGCGAGCACCTCAACCGCCTCGAGAAGTCGGCGGAGCTCTACTACATGGAGCTGCCCTACTCGGCGGAGGAGCTGCGTCTCGCAACGCACGAGCTGATCCGCCGCAACGGGCTCGGCTCCTGCTACATCCGGCCGCTCGCCTACCGCGGCTACGGCAACCTCGGCCTCTACGCCACGGATGCGCCGATCGACGTGATCGTCGCCGCCTTCCCCTGGGGCGTCTACCTCGGCGAGGAGGGGGCGAGGAGCGGCATCCGCACCAGGGTCTCCTCCTGGCGGACGATCTCCGGCGACAGCCTGATCCCGCACGCGAAGGCCTCCGGCCAGTACCTCAACTCGGTTCTCGCCAAGACCGAGGCGACCAACGCCGGCTACGACGAGGCGATCCTGCTCGACCAGCACGGCTGCGTCTCGGAGGGCTCCGGCGAGAACGTCTTCGCGGTCCGCGACGGGGTCCTCTGCACTCCAGGGCACACCTCGGCGATCCTCGACGGGATAACTCGCGCCTCGGTGATCCAGATCGCCCTCGACCTCGGCTACAAGGTCGAGGAGCGCGACATCGCCCGCTCCGAGCTCTACCTGGCCGACGAGGTCTTCCTCACCGGCACCGCCGCCGAGCTCGTCCCGGTGCGCGAGGTGGACAACCACTCCCTCGGCGACCCGGGCGAGATCACCCGGGTCATCCAGGCGAAGCTCCAGGACGCCCTGCACGGCCGCGCCGAGGAGTACCTGGAGTGGCTCGACTTCGTCGAGGCGCCGAGCGGGGTTGACTCGCCGAGTAAGGTCAGTTCCTGATGCACCGCCGTTTCGAGGCAATCGGGCGAATTACCGCAGCCGCCTAGCGGCTGGCGCGGCGTTGCCGCGCGCCGGGCCGGAAGGCCCTCTCCCCGATCCCTCGAATCGAAAGGCATCAGATGGAACAGGTAAGGCTCTACGACACCACCCTTCGGGACGGCATGGGTGGGCAGGGCATGTCGCTCTCGGTGGGCGAGAAGCTGAAGGTCGTCCATTCTCTCGACGCCCTCGGCGTCCACTTCATCGAGGCCGGTTTCCCCAGCTCTAATCCGAAGGAGGCAGAGCTGTTCGAGCTGCTCGCCAAGGAGGAGCTCAAACAGGCGACGATCGCCGCCTTCGGTATGACCCGACGGCGAGGTGTAGCGGCCGAGGACGACGAGACCTTGACGGTGCTCGTCGGCTCCTTCGCCCCGGTTGTCTGCCTGGTCGGTAAGAGCTGGGGCCTGCATGTCGAGAAGGTGATCAAGGTCTCGGCTGAGGAGAACCTGGCGATGATCGCCGACTCGATCTCGTTCCTGCGGCGGGAGGGCAAGCGCCCGATCTTCGACGCCGAGCACTTCTTCGATGGTTACCGCGACGACTCGGCCTACGCGCTCCAATCCGTTCGCGCTGCCGCCGAGGCCGGCGCTGAGAACGTCACCCTCTGCGACACCAACGGCGGCAGCCTGCCCGCCTTCGTCGCCGAGGCCACCGCCGCGGTCCTTGCCGACCTCAACGGCACGGTCGAGGTGGGCATCCACACCCACAACGATGCCGAGTGCGCTGTCGCCAATTCGCTCGCCGCAGTCGGCGCTGGGGCGCGTCTGGTGCAGGGCTGCGTCAACGGCTACGGCGAGCGTTGCGGCAACGCCAACCTCGCTTCGATCCTGCCGGCGCTGCAGCTGAAGATGGGCTTCGAGGTTGTCTCAAGCTCGCAGTTGGAGAGCCTCACTTCGACCTCCCACTATCTCGACGAACTCTGCAACATGACTCCGAACCCGGATCGGGCTTACGTCGGACGCAACGCCTTCGCCCACAAGGCGGGAATGCACGCCGCCGGCGTCGCCGCCGACGCGCGCACCTTCGAGCACCTCGACCCGGCGCGCGTTGGCAACGAACGCGAGATCCTTGCCTCGGAGCTCTCCGGCAAGGCGACGATCCGCAGTCGGGCCGAGCGTGCCGGGCTGGAGCTCGACGACGAGGCCACCACGATGGCGATCAAGCGCCTCAAGCAACGCGAGCATCGTGGCTATCACTACGAGGCCGCGCAGGCTTCCTTCGAGCTGCTGCTGCGCCGCGAGGCTGGGGTCTACGAGCCGCTCTTCGAGCTGGAGAGCTTCCGCGTAACGACCGAAAAGCGCCAGGGTGGTCGGGTCGAAACGGAGGCGACGATCAAGGTTGAGGTCGACGGCAAGCGCTACGTGGAGGTCGCCGAGGGCAACGGGCCGGTAAACGCGCTCGACAAGGCCCTGCGCGCCGCGATCGGCGCCCATCATCCCCACCTGGCCGAGATCGAGCTGACCAACTACAAGGTGCGGATCCTCGACGAGGCCCACGGCACCGGCGCCGTCACCCGGGTGCTGCTCGACTCGACCGATGGCAAACACGAGTGGGGAACGATCGGCGTCTCGGAGAACATCATCGAGGCCTCCTGGGAGGCGCTGGTCGACTCGCTCGAGTACGCCTTCCAGCCCAGATGAGCGGAGCGAGCAAGCGTGCATATCTGATTCGTCGCGCCGCGAGCGAAGCGAAATCATTTATGCGTTGTCCACCGCGGATAGGGTCAAGCGGATGACGGCTGAGATCCCACTCGCGCGGCCGGAGATCGGCGCGCGCGAGGAAGAGCTGGTCCTCGAAGTTCTGCGCTCCGGCCGGCTCTCCCTCGGCCCGATGGGCGAGCGCTTCGAGCGCGAGCTCGCCGCCTGGCTCGGTGTCGAGGACGCGGTCGCCGTCTCCAGCGGCACCAGCGCGCTCCACCTCGGCGTGCGGGCGCTCGGCTGGGGAGCGGGGGACGAGGTCCTGACCAGCCCGTTCAGCTTCGTCGCCTCGGCCAACTGCCTGCTCTACGAGGGCGCCCGGCCGGTCTTCTGCGACGTCGACCCGGTGACGCTCGACCTCGATCCCGCGGCGGCCGCGGCTGCGGCGGGGGAGAGAACCGCCGGCCTGCTCCCGGTCCACATCTTCGGCTACCCCGCGGCGATGCCGGAGCTGGAGGCGCTCGCCGCCAGGCGCGGCCTCGGCCTGCTCGAGGACGCCTGCGAGGCGCTCGGCGCGGTCGACTCCGAGGGGCGCCCGGTCGGCGCGCGCGGCAACCTCGCCACCTTCGCCTTCTACGCCAACAAGCAATTGACCACCGGCGAGGGGGGGATGATCGTCCCCCCGAGTCCCGAGATCGCGGGTCGCCTGCGCAGCGAGCGCAACCAGGGCCGCGCCGCCGACATGGGTTGGCTCGACCACGGCGGGCTCGGCTTCAACTACCGGCTCTCCGACCTAGCCGCCGCGCTCGGCGTCGCCCAGCTCGAGAAGCTCGACGAGATGCTTGCGGCGCGGGCCCGGGTCGCCACCCTCTACGAGGGAGCGCTGGCCTTGACCGGAGTCGACGGGCTGGAGCCGCCGGGCGCCGGGCGCGGGCGGGAGCGGCGCAGCTGGTTCGTCTACGTCGTGCGGCTGCCGGCCCGCAGCGACCGCGACGCCGTGATCGCCCGCCTCGCCGAGCGCGGTGTCGCCGCCAAGGCCTATCTGCCCTGCATCCATCTCTTCCCGCACCTGCGCGAGCTCGGCTACCGCGAGGGCCAGTTCCCGGTTGCGGAAGAGGCCTCGGCGCGCTCGCTGGCGCTGCCCTTCTTCCCCGCGATGAGCGAGCCCCAGGTCGAGCGGGTGTGCGAGGCTCTCGCCGACTCGCTCCGCTGATGTCCCGCTTCCGCAAAGACCCCGATCCCCGCTTCTGGCGGCTCAACCGCTCGATCGAGTTCGACTGGCGGTTGGCGCCCTACGACATCGACCAGTCGCGGGCGCACGCTCGCGGCCTGTGCGAGGTGGGGGTCCTCTCCGAGCAGGAGCTGGCGGAGATCGAGGCCGGCCTGGAGCGCGTCGGCGCCCGCATGGCCGAGCACGGCTTCGAGTTCGCTGAGGCCGACGAGGACATCCACATGGCGATCGAGCGGTTGCTGGGCGAGGCGATCGGCCCGCTCGCCGGCAAGCTCCACACCGGGCGCTCGCGCAACGACCAGGTCGCCACCGACGTGGCGATGGTCGTACAGGCGCACTCGCTGCGGGCGATCGAGCTGGCGGGGGCGACGATGGAGCGGCTTCTCGAGCTCGCCGAGCGCCACCGCGAGTGGGCGATGCCCGGCTACACCCACCTCCAGCGGGCCCAGCCGGTCTACCTCGGCCACCACCTGCTCGCCTACTTCTGGATGCTCGCCCGCGACGTGCTGCGCTTCCAGTTCGCCCTCGACAGCGCCTCGGTGATGCCGCTCGGCTCCGGCGCCCTGGCGGGGGTCAACTGGGAGATCGACCGCCGCGCGGTGGCCGACGACCTCGGCTTCGAGCACGTCAGCCATAACTCGATCGACGGCGCCTCCAACCGCGACTTCGTCCTCGACTACCTGGCGGCCGCCGCGGCCTGCGCGATGCACCTCTCGCGGCTCGGCTCCGAGATCGTGATCTGGTCGAGCAGCGAGTTCGGCTTCTGTGAGCTCGACGAGTCGTTCTCCTCGGGGTCGAGCATCATGCCGCAGAAGGTGAACCCGGACTCGGCCGAGCTGCTGCGTGCCAAGGGCCCGCGCGTCGCCGCCGACTACGCGAGCCTGATCGGCACGATGCACGCCCTGCCGCTCACCTACGGCAAGGACATGCAGGAGGACAAGGAGCCGCTCTTCGACGCGATCGACACGGTCGAGCTCTGCCTCGACGCGACCGAGGGGATGCTGGCCGGGATCGAGTTCGACCGCAAGCGGTTGGAGGCCGCCTCCGGCGACGAGATGCTGGCGGCGACCGAGATCGCCGACCTGCTGGTCCGCAAGGGCATGCCGTTCCGCGAGGCGCACGGGATCGTCGGTGGCCTGGTCCGCGATGCGGTCGAGCGCGGGGTGCGGCTCTCCGAGCTGACGCCGGAGGAGCTGCGCGAGCGCTCCGAGCAACTCGACGACTCCTACTACGAGGTGCTGACGCGGAGCAGCTGGCTGGAGTCGAAGCGGATCGAGGGCGGCACCGGCTCGGAGGCCCTCGCGAGACAGCTCGAGCAGGCGCGCGAGGCCCTGGCCGCGGTGCAGGCGCGGGTGCGCGAAGAGAGATCGTGAGCCTCGCCGTCTCGGAGCGGCTCGGCGTCGAGTTCTTCGACCGCTCGGTCCACACGGTGGCGCGCGAGCTGGTTGGCTGCCGCCTCTTCTACGGCGGTTGCGGCGGCACGATCGTCGAGACGGAGAGCTACGAGCGCGACGACCCCGCCTGCCATGCCCACGCGGGCCTGACCGAGCGGACCGAGGTGCTGTTCGGTTCGCCTGGACGCGCCTACGTCTACCTCTCCTACGGGATCCACAGCCTCCTCAACGCGGTCGCCGAGCCCGAGGGCGACGCCGCCGCGGTCCTGATCAGGGCGCTGGAGCCGACCGTCGGCCTGGCGGAGATGCGGGCGCGGCGGGGCGAGCGCGCCGACCGCGAGCTCTGCTCGGGCCCCGGCAAGCTGACCGAGGCGCTGGGCATCGGCCTCGAGCAGAACGGCGCCGACCTCGAGGCCGATCCCTTCCAGCTGCTGCCTCGCGCGGCGGGCTGGGATGGCGAGATCGTCGCCGGCCCCCGAATCGGCATCACCAAAGCCGTCGATCGCCCCTGGCGCTTCTGCCTCGCGGGCAGCCCCTTCGTTTCCCGCCCGCTCCACCGAAAAAGTTAAGTGGAACCCCTACCGGGATAGGCCCTAACCGGCAGTGACGCCGCCGCCGCTGGAGACGGGCGGCGCTTCTTCGCTCGGCGCCGGTTCAGCCGGTTCGGCAGGTTCCGCCGGTTCCGCGGGCGCTTCTTCGGGCGCTTCGCTCGGTTCGGGCGCCGGCGCGGTTTCCGATTCGGTCGAAGGCGCGACCGGCGTGTAGGTCGAGCCGGGGGAGTAGGAGCCGCCCTTGGCGGCCTTGCCTTCCGCTGCTTCCGCGGCCCTTTCGGCCTTGATCTGCTCCCAGGAGGAGATCACGCTGGCCCAGATCAGGGCCGGGAAGGTGCCGCCCATCACCGGGCCGCCGTTGTAGAGGGTCGTCATCGGCGTGGTCGAGTCCTCGTAGCCGACCCAGACGCAGGCGGTGACTTCGTCGGCCCCGCCGCAGAACCAGGCGTCGCCGTTGTTCTCGGTCGTCCCCGTCTTGCCCCACTGGCCGGCGGCGCCGATGTTGGCGTGGACCCCGGTGCCGCTGCTGACCACCGTTTCGAGGATGCTCCTGGCTTCGCTGGCGACGCCTTTGTCGATCACCTGTTCGTGCATGGAGTCGTTGTCGCCGCCCTTGATCGTGTTGCCGTCCTTGTCGGTCACCCGGGTGTAGGCGACCGGGCTGTCGCCGGGCACCGGGGCGAGCGTGCCGCTGACCCGGTCGCCGTCGTTGGCCAGCGTCATGTAGGCGTAGGCCCAGCCGACGGGGGTCACCCCCTCCTTCAGGCCGCCGAGCACCATCGCCGGGTTGGTCGAGATCGGGTCGGAGTAGCCCATCTTGTGGAGCGTCGCGGCGATCGAGCGGGTCCGGTCTTCGATCGTCTTGCCCTTCAGGCCTTCGAGCCCGAGCTGGGCGTAGATCGAGTTGTCCGAATAGGTGGTCGCGCAGACGATGTCGCAGGAGCCGAGGTAGGAGTCCTCGTCGTTGTGGACGACGAAAGTTTCTTGCCCGTGCTTGCCGAAGTGGAATTCCTGTGGCGCCGATTCGTAGGTCGTGTAGGGGGAGATGCCCTCTTCGAGGGCGGTGACCAGCGTGAAGGGCTTGATCGAGGAGCCGGGCTGGCGGTGCCCCTGGGTCGCGAGGTTGAACGGCTTGGTGTCGAAATTGGGTCCGCCGACCATCGCCTTGACGCCGGCGTTGCGGTCGTCGAGCACGACGACCGAGGCGGTCGGCGGCAGGTAGCCGAGGTAGGAGCTGACCGCTTCTTCCGCGGCCGCCTGGAGGCGCAGGTCGAGCGTCGTCTTCACCTTGAGGCCGCCGAAGAACGCTTTCGCCGCCCCGTAGCGGTCGACGAGCTGCTGGCGCAGCCAGGCGGTGAAGTAGGGGGCCTTCGAGTCGAGCTTGGGGGGTTCGATGTCGTTGGGAGAGGGCAGCGCCTGCCTGGTGCCTTCGTCGTACTGCTCCTGCGTGATGTAGCCCTGCTGGTACATCTTCTCCAGCACGAGGTTGCGGCGTGCCAGCGAGTTTTCGGGATAGACCTTGGGGTCGTAGGCCGAGGGGGAGGAGATGATTCCGGCCAGGGTCGCCGCCTCCCACGGCTCCAGCACCGAGGCGCATGGCTCGGTCGGCGTGCCGCACCCGGGGTGGGCGTTGCCGAAGTAGGTGCGCGCCGCCGCCTCGATCCCGTAGGCGCCCTCGCCGAAGTAGATCGTGTTCAGGTACTCGGTGAGGATCTTGTCCTTGGTCCAGTGGCGCTCGAGCCGGTAGGCAAGCGCCGCCTCGCGGAACTTCTCGAAGATCGTGCGGCTGCCTTCGGCCTCGAGCGCGTTCTTGACGAACTGCTCGGTGATCGTCGAGGCGCCCTGCGCCGCGCTCTGACTGAGCACGTCCTTGATCAGAGCGCGGGCGATGCCCTGGAAATCGACCCCGTTGTGCTCGTAGAAGCGCGAGTCCTCGATCGAGACCACCGCGTTCTTGACGTTGGGCGATATCTGGCCCGAGCTGAGCAGGATCTTGTTCTGGTTGCTGGTCAGCGTGCCGATCGGTTCGCCGCTGGCGTCGAAGACCTCACTGTTTTTCGAGGCCTTGTACTGGGCGAAGTCGTAGATCGCCGGTAGGTCCTGGGAGACCCCCATGATCATCCCGAAGACCATCGAGACGAGGCCCAGCACCGCGAGGCCGAGCAGCACGAAGAGGAAGCGCAGCTTCTTGAGCCGCGGCTTGCTTCGCTTTTCGGGAAGGGTCGGTGGGGCCGGCGGCGGGGCAGCGCCGCCCGGCCGGCGGGGCTTTGTTCCAAGGGCCGCCATCGAGATGTCGCGGGCTCGGCACGGGTCTGCCTGCCGAGCGAGGGCGGCAGTCTAGCATTGCGGCGATGACGGACCTGACGCGCAACGCGGTCGACGTGCTGCCCGCCGGCATGCTCGCCGAGCAGCTCGCGGGCGGCCGGCCGCTCCGGGTAAAGCTCGGGATCGACCCGACCACCGCCGACATCCACCTCGGCCACACGGTGGTGCTCGAGAAGCTGCGTGAGTTCCAGCGGGCCGGGCACCACGTGGTGCTGATCGTCGGCGACTTCACCGCCCGGATCGGCGACCCCAGCGGCCGCTCGACGCAGCGGCCGCTGCCCTCTCCCGAGGAGATCGCCGCCAACGCCGCGACCTACCAGGAGCAGGCGTTCAAGGTGCTCGACCGCGATCGCACCGAGGTCCGCTTCAACAGCGAGTGGCTGCGGATGGAGCCCGAGGCGCTGCTCGGCCTGCTTGCGCAGACGACCGTCGCCCGGCTGCTGGAGCGCGACGACTTCCAGCGGCGAATGGCGGCGGGGTCGCCGATCGCCGCCCTGGAGCTGCTCTACCCGTTGCTACAGGGCTACGACTCGGTCGCCGTCGAGGCGGACGTCGAGCTGGGGGGGACCGACCAGAAGTTCAACCTGCTCTTCGGCCGCGACGTGCAGGCGGCCCACGGCCAGAAGCCGCAGTCGATCGTGACGATGCCGATCCTGGTCGGCATCGACGGCGTGCAGAAGATGAGCAAGTCGCTGGACAACTACGTCGGCGTCGCCGACCCGCCCGAGGAGATGTTCGGGCGGCTGATGAGGGTGCCCGACGAGGCGATGCCCGACTACTACCGGCTGCTGCTGGGCGAGGAGCAGCCGAACGGCCGGCTGGCGAACGAGGCCAAGCGCGAGC
>Ga0137371_10001338_pt1 | contig 19553 bp, 14 predicted proteins | sample SagtaG_7_FD_104919 | JGI IMG/M metagenome (GOLD analysis project Ga0137371, IMG submission 104919) | Vadose zone soil microbial communities from Sagehorn Ranch, Mendocino, California, USA - Sage1_R_40_16 metaG | ecosystem: Environmental > Terrestrial > Soil > Vadose zone | place: USA...
CAGTGATTCTGCTGGTACAACACATTCGGCCGAGTCGGATGCTGGACCAGACGGTGAATGCACTGACCAAACTCCGGATACTTTGTGGGCAAGAAGTCGGCACGTGTATTCTTGTTGGCAAAGACCCAACTGCGACCGCCATCATCGGTGCGCATACAGCCTACGGCGGAGATGCCGACCCACATCCTGGACGTATTTGAGGGATCGGGGATGATCGTATGCAGGCACAATCCACCGGCTCCTGGCTGCCAGGACTCTCGTGTGGGATGAGTGGCAAGACCCGCGTTCAGCTCCCAGTTTATGCCGCCATCAGTGCTGACCCACAGACTCGCCGGGTCAGTGCCTGCATAAACCACTCCCGGCTCACCGGCGCGCCCAGGCTCAATCACCCAGATGTTATTAAGTTTCTCGCCGCTGTCTTGTGGAAACTGGATGCCTCGCTCCGGCTCCTTCCATGTCTGGCCAAAGTCGTCACTGTAGCGCAAAAATGTGCCGAAGAAGTCACCATTATCGGTTGCAAACAGACGGTGACCATCGCGTTGATCAAGAATAGCATGGAAGATGCGGTGCCCTCGCAAACTCGGTGCTTCAATGTTCCACGCTTCTCGATCGGTTGAGGTCAAGAGGAACAGCCCACGTTTGGTTCCGACTAACAGCATAACGGTGCCTGGACCGTAAGGTCTGTGATGGCTCATAAAGTTTCCTCCTCTAGGCTACCTTGCTGGCATTAGCCGCCAGCAACGGACTGTAGAATGTGAACGGTTGCGCCAGCGGTTACGGGTGTGTCGAGGCCTTGCAAGTAACAGATATTCTCACGGTTTAATAAGATGTTCACAAAGGGCCGCAGCTCACCGGTTTCGTGACACAGGTTGAAGCGCAAGCCCGGATAGTTCTGATCGAGCGCATCGATGATCTCACGAATCGTGCGCCCGGCAACCGGCATAGACCTGCGGCCCCCGGCTCTGGCATGGAGGGCATTGGGTAAGCAAACCGTGACGGTAGGGATGGTAGCAGGTGAAGCCATGCTGGCCTCCTTACTTTTGTGTAGCGATCTGATAAAAGCTCGTCTTTACTATAAGGTTTCAGATGTCTGCTGTCAAGCGAGCGAATATTTCTGCAAACCTTACTTTCTGAAGCTGTATGTAACGGTATTCTTCTCAGGGGTTTTGTAAACGGAAATAGGGCGTGGTGACTTTTCGTGGTACAAAGATGAGTTATGCCCAAATTTTGCTCGCAGCCTGGCTGTACCCCTTAATTCCATCATGTTCTCCCCTCGATTGTTCCTTAGGTTGATGCCTATTACCGCCGATTTATCGGCCCCTACAACTATTTCATACACCCCACCCAATGCACTCTCCTTGCGACACTCCACAAAAAAGGTTATACTTCACCAAAAGTGCAACAAGCACGAGGAGTAGCAGCAAACCATGATAGATGCAACCAGTCACCAGCACGCCGTAAAGCTCTTCTACTCCTATGCCCCATCCGACGAAAACCTGCGTAAAGAGCTAGAAGATCACCTCGCTCTGCGCCGCGCCAACATCATTGGGCAGGATGATTTGATCGATAAAGCTTCTGCTGCTAATATAGCAAAAGCGAAGGAGATCGTATGGGCAGTGGACGGTCTGCCTCTTGCCCTTGATCAAGCTGGTGCTTATATTGAGGAAACCTCTTGTAGCTTAGCTCGTTACTTGGACTTGTATCAGAAACAACACGAGAAATTGCTGAAACGTCGTGGCAATACTGCCGCTGAACACGATCATCCAAAACCTGTTGCCAATACCTGGGAGATTTCTTTCAAGAAGGTTGAAGAAGCCAACCCCGCGGCAGCCGATCTGCTCCGTTTGTGCGCTTTCCTGGCCCCCGATGCCATTCCAGAGAAGATTATTATTGAGGGGGCAGAGGAACTTGGCCCTACGCTTCAGGCGATTGCTGAAGACCCGCTTGAGTTGGACGCTGCGATTGAGGAACTGCGCAAATACTCGCTGGTGAAGCGGGATCGGGATGCTCAGACGTTGACCGTGCATCGTTTGGTGCAGGTTGTGCTTCGGGATGAGATGGATGAGGAGATGCAAAAGCAATGGGCGAAACGGGTTGTGCAAACTGTGAATTGTGTGTTTCCATCTGGTAAGTATGGAACATGGGCTGAATGTGAACGATTATTGCCGCATGTACGAACATGTGCTGAGCTGATTAAGCAAGAAGATATGGCATTGGCAGAGGCAGCACGATTACTGAATCTGGCAGGGTACTACTTACGTCAACGCGCACAGTACACAAAAGCAGAACTACTTTATCAACAAGCACTAACGATTGCGGAAAAGGTGTTTGGGCCTGACCATCTCAATGTAGCAACTATTTGCAACAATTTGGGCTTACTCTACAAAAAGCAAGGTAGATATACTCAAGCGGAACCCCTCTACCGACAAGCACTTGCTATTCGTGAAAAGGTATTAGGACCTGAGCACCCCGATGTAGCAATGGGCCTTAATAATCTGGCAGTACTTTATGTGAACCAGGGCAAATACACCGAAGCGGAACCCCTATATCAGCAAGCACTTATAACTTGTGAAAAGCTATTAGGGCCTCAGCATTCCGATGTAGCAACCATTCTCAACAATCTGGCATCACTCTATCATGACCAGGGCATGTATGCCCAGGCAGAGCCACTTTTCAAAAGGGTACAGGCAATCGACGAACAGCTCTATGGATTAGAGCATCCTGACGTAGCTATTGACCTAAGTAACTTGGCATCGCTTTACAAGGGTCAAATGAAATATGCCCAGGCAGAGCCGCTCTATCAGCGAGCATTAGCAATTTATGAGAAAATTTTTGAAGATGGACATCCCTACATGGCAAGAGTTCTAGAAAACTATGCTGATTTGTTACGAAAGATGAAACGAGAGGATGAGGCGGGGAAGTTGGAGGAACGGGTGCAGGAGATACAGAAGAGGCATACACAGGAGAATCAGGGAGAGGGGCAGGCTGATATCTTTTAAATGAAAGATCTGGGGCAAGATAGGATGATGAGCTTATCAGTTGAACAATTTAGGAGGCGACTGTGACAGGAAAGTATGTGCCGCGTGATCCGCAGTATGAGGAGAGGGTGCAGGCCAGTTTTGCACGACAGGCGTTTATGGGGTTTATTGGGGCGCGGCTGGTTGAGGTGCGGCCCGGGTATTGTGAGATTCATGTGCCGTATAAGCGGGAGCTTACGCAGCAGCATGGCTATTTTCATGCGGGGGTGATTGGGACGTTGGCGGATAATACGAGTGGTTACGCGGCATATACGTTGATGAGAGCGGATGCGTCTGTCTTGACGGTGGAATATAAGTTGAATTTGCTATCTCCGGGCGAGGGAGAGTTGCTGATCGCTCGTGGAGCGGTGGTGAAGCCGGGGCGGACGTTGACGGTTTGCCGCTCGGATGTGGTGGTTGTCAAGGATGGCGTTGAGAAGTTGTGCGCGATTGCGGTGGTTACGTTGATGCAGATGGCGGGGAAGGCTGATACAGCCGGGTAGAGGATAGTGTTTTGGTTTTTTGTGTGAATTTGACAATTGACCTACTATAGGGCTATTATGCAGTAAAGAAGTAATGCCCTTTATAGATGGAGGAACTTGCATGGCAGATTCCACGGCCAATAATGGTACGGTGTTTCATACGCATACATTGCAGAATGGTTTACAGATTGTGGGGCAGCCGATGCCGGACTTTGAGTCGGTGGCTGCATCGTTTTATGTACGCACGGGTTCTCGTGATGAGCCGGATCAGAGTATCGCGGGTGTCTCACATTTCTTAGAGCACATGGTATTTAAGGGGACAAAGACCCTGGATTGGCAGCAGATTACGCTGGAGTTTAATAAGATCGGAGCCGAACTGAATGCCTTTACCTCGCACGAGGCCACGGTATACTATGCGCGAGTGCTGGGCGAATATCTGGATCGGGCGGTCGCCCTGCTCAGCGATATGATGTATCCTCGGCTGGCCGAGAGCGACTTTGAGACGGAAAAAGAGGTGATTGTCAATGAGATCGCTCGTTCGGAGGATCAGCCGTATAACTCGACCTACCGGCGTATGATGCAGACGTACTTTGCAGGTCATCCTCTGGGACACGATGTGCTGGGAACGCCGGAGAGCATTCGCCATATGCACGTGGAGCGGATGCGCGATTACTGGAAGCAGCGCTATGCGGCCAATAATATGATCTTAGCGGTAGCAGGCAATTTTGAGTGGCCGCATATTATTGAACTGGCCGAGAAGCATTGCACTGATTGGCGTGTGGGCGATGCCTCACGCCATGTTGAGCCTTTTGAACCATCGCAGCCCATCAATGATGTGCTGGTAGATAAGAAGCTGAAGCAGCAGATTATGATTCTGGCCATGCCCTCGGTGGATATCAAAGACCCTGATTACTATGCAGCAGTGCTAGGGAGCAGCATTCTGGGCGATAGCGAGGGATCGCGGCTGTACTGGAACATCTATCAGAAGGGGTTGGCAGAGTCGGCCAGCGCAAGCCTATGGGCCATGGAAGGTACCGGTATCTTGCAGATGCAGGCCAACTCGACACCGGAGGAGGCCGCCCGCGTGCTGAAGCTGTTGCGTGCTGAGCTGGATAATATCTTGACCCAGGGCGTGTACGAGGACGAAGTGCGCCGCGCCAAAGATAAGTGGATCAGCAGCATTGTGCTGAGCAGCGAATCCACCTTCTCACGTATGTTCTCGCTAGCCTCTGATTGGGTAACTGAAGGCCGTCTTGTCAGTGTCGATGAAGAGATCGAGCGCGTGGAGAAGGTGAAGTCTGAGGATATTATTCGCGCCCTGAAGCGTTTCCCAATTCAGGAGAAACAAGTGTTGACGACGCTGGGGCCGTTGAGTGAGGCGGAGTTGTTGGCGTAAAAACGTGAGAGCAGAAAAGGGTATTGTCAACTTGGTAACATAAGTTGACAATACCTCACCAGTCACACCGATCACTTTGAGCCACCCTCACTCACACTTTGGGTCATACCCAAGACACGCAAAAATATAAGTCCCACTCTTGACATTCTGTCCCATACCCACTACACTGTAACCAACAAAAACAAAACCAAAAGTGACGATGAGCAGGAGGAGTAGGCACATACTCCGCAAGAGAGGGAAGATCAATAGGCTGCAAATCTTCCTCGGAGCAGATGTGCTGAAGGTCGCCTGAGAGTCTGGAAACCAACACGTATAGCACGTGCATAATTTCCACGGTGGTGTCCGTTAGCACACCCTATGAGGATCTATCTCAAGATTGATCAAAACAAGGTGGTACCACGAGCTCACACCCTTTCTCGTCCTTGACGGGGAAGGGTTTTTATATGTCAGGAGGGATCATGATCGAACAGAATAATGTCACGGCGCAAGAAAGCGCGGCCAGAACTATAGCCAATCCAGAAGCTTTACCCAAAGCATACGAACCACAAGCTGTTGAAGGGAAATGGTATCGCTTCTGGGAAGAAGGTGGTTACTTTAAGCCACGCCCCAGCACAACAGGGTCAAACTTTGTGATCAGTATGCCGCCACCCAATGTTACGGGTGCATTACACCTGGGTCACGCCATCACCGCTACCATCGAAGATATTCTCATTCGCTATCATCGTATGCAAGGTGATGAGACCCTGTGGGTGCCAGGAGAAGACCATGCTGGTATCGCGACTCAGGCCGTCGTGGAGCGACTGCTGGCACAGGAGGGAACTGATCGGCATGAGATTGGTCGCGAGGCTTTCCTAGAGCGGGTCTGGCAATGGGTGTATCAATATAAGAGTCGCATTCAGGATCAGCACCGTCGCCTGGGTGCTTCCTGTGACTGGTCTCGCGAACGCTTCACGCTTGACGAGGGACTGTCGAAAGCCGTGCGTGAAGTCTTTGTGCGCCTCTATGAAGAAGGATTGATTTATCGCGGCGAACGTATCATCAACTGGTGTCCGCGCTGTATGAGTGCGCTCTCTGATCTGGAAGTCAACCACGTTGATACGCCGGGAACATTGACCTATGTGCGCTATCCTCTCAAGCCAGAGTTGGGTATGGAGCATGAGCAGACTGAGTACATTAGCGTCGCCACTACGCGACCGGAGACTATCCTGGGTGATACCGCCGTGGCCGTCAACCCGAAAGACCCACGTTATGCTCCCATCGTTGGGCGTATAGCTATACTGCCTGTCATTGGCCGCGAGATACCCATTATCACCGATGAGGCCGTGGATCCATCGTTCGGTACCGGAGCCGTCAAAGTTACACCTGCTCATGATCCAGTAGACTTTGAGATCGGTGTGCGCCACAATCTGCCACATGTACAGGTCATCGGCTTCGATGCTAAGATGACCGAGGAAGCTGGCCCCTATGCTGGGCAGGATCGCTACGAAGCTCGCAAGAACCTGCTGGCAGACCTGGAAAAAATGGGAGCGATTGTCAAAACTGAGGCATACACTGTCCCGTTGGGCCACTGCCAACGTTGTGACACCGTCGTTGAGCCACTTATCTCGAAGCAATGGTTCGTCAAAATGACACCGTTGGCTACACCTGCGATGGGTGCCGTCAAGTATGGTCAAATGAAGATCGTGCCGGAACGCTTCAATAAAACCTACATGGATTGGCTGGAGAATATTCATGACTGGTGTATCTCGCGCCAACTGTGGTGGGGGCACCGCATCCCTGTCTGGTACTGCGACAACTGTGGGCAGATGACTGTCAGCCGTACAGATATCACCACTTGCCCGCACTGTGACAGCAGCGATATTCGCCAGGACGAGGATGTGCTGGATACCTGGTTCAGTTCCTGGTTATGGCCTTTCAGCACGCTGGGCTGGCCCGACGGGACAGCTGACCTGCTGCGGTATTATCCAACTTCAGTTATGGAGACGGGCTACGACATCATCTTCTTCTGGGTGGCGCGTATGGTGATGGCTGGTATTCACTTTCTGGGCATCATCCCCTTCCACACTGTCTACCTGCATGGTCTGGTGCGCGATGCCAAAGGTGAGAAGATGAGCAAATCCAAAGATAACGTTGTTGATCCTCTGGAAGTTATGGATCAGTACGGTACGGATGCGTTGCGTTTCACCCTGGCAACCAGCAGCACGCCGGGTAACGACATGAAACTTGTGCCTGAGCGCATCGTTGGCAATCGTAACTTTGCTAACAAAATCTGGAACGCTTTGCGCTCTGTGCTGATAAGCACGAGCAAAGTTGGGGGCGGTGTATCAACCCTCGACGAGGTGCAGCCGCAGACGTTGGCCGATCGCTGGATACTCAGTCGTCTGACTCACTTGATCGATGATACGACGCACCTGATCGAGGATTTCCAACTGGGTGAAGCTGGTCGTCAAATGTACGATTTCTTCTGGTCGGATTACTGTGACTGGTATATCGAGATCGCCAAAGTGCAGATGCGGGGCGACGAAACGCTCCGTCGCAGTACGGCGGCTATCCTGCGAGCCGTGCTCGATCAGAGCCTGCGTCTCCTGCACCCCTATATGCCGTTTGTCACCGAGGAGATCTGGCAACATCTCTATCGCATCTGTGAGCCGAATACCCAGCAGTGGCCGACCTCAGCCTTGATCATAGCTCCGTGGCCGCAAGCACAACTGTCATTGATCGATGAAGAGGCCGAGCAGTCATTTGGGCTGCTCCAGGAGATCATTGTCCGTATTCGCGATGCACGCAACCAGATGAACGTCGAGCCGGCGCGTCGTGTACCTGTCATTCTGGTAGTTGGCAGCCAGACATCTCTGCTTGAGAAGCAAGCTCCGCTCATCGAGTTCCTGGCACGTACTGAGAAGCCCCAACTGTACACAGAACTTGAGCAGAAACCGGAACAAGCCGTGAGCCAGTTGGCCGGTAACGTGGAGATTTACCTGCCGCTGGCCGGTCTACTCGATATCGGCAAAGAGCTAGCCCGTCTTGATAAAGAGATTGCCCAGGCTCAACAGGAGATCGCCCGTTTACAGGCCAAGCTTGCCAACGAGGCATTTGTTGCCAAAGCCAAGCCGGGGGTCGTCGAGAAAGAGCGCGAGAAACTGGTGATCCAGGAAGAGCGTATTGGGAAGCTGAAGGAGAGAAGGGCTGAACTGGGTGGATAGTGGCAATAGGGTGATAGGCCGCCCCTCCCCATGACGACCGCAAGGGTCGTCACTACTATATACGGCGTTTGCTCGCTTCGCTCGCAGAGGTATTGTGATCAACGAGCAGAGCGACGTCTGGTCCGTATATAGTAGTGACGACCCTTGCGGTCGTCATGGGGGGACGGGGGCTGAACTTAGCCCATTAGTAGACTGATAAACAAAATGAGATGTTTGATGGTGCTAGCTGCGACTGTGATACAATAGAAGGCACCTGTACTTCATCAATTGATCACCAGAGGACATCCCTATGCTTACCTACTCCCAAAACTACCTTGCACAACTGCAAGCATATCAACCCGAACTGTTAGAGCGTCTTGCCCTGCTGGTGAATATTGACTCTGGGTCGGGTCAGATAGAGGGTGTAAACGCAATCATGGCCTACCTGGAACAATGGTTACGTCATATCGGCTTTGACGTGACACTGCACAACGCTGAGCAATTTGGACATAATCTTGTGGCACGACTTACCGGTAAAGGACGGCTGCGTTTGCTTTTAGTTGGGCATGTCGATACCGTCTATAAAGTAGGAGCAGTTGCTATTCAGCCTTTTCAGATACGCGATGGTCTGGCGTATGGTCCTGGTGTGATCGATATGAAGTCGGGCGTGTTGATGGGGCTGTATGCTGTGCGTGCATTGGTAGAGTCGGGGTTTAGGGAATTTAGTGAGCTCTATATCGTGTTTAATAATGATGAAGAGGTTGGTTCAATGGGAAGTGCTGACTTGCTCAGAGATGTCGCCCATAAGGTAGATCGTGGCTTGGTGCTAGAGGGGGCGCGTTCGATTGACGTGCTTACTCACGCACGTAAAGGAGCCGACAGGTATCTTTTGGAAGTGCAGGGCATTCCGGCGCATTCGGGAGCAGAGCCGCATAAAGGTCGCTCAGCAGTGATCGAATTGGCGCATAAGATGATCGCCGTTCATAACTTACATACGCTCTATCCAGGCGTGACCTTTAATGTAACGCGCATCAGCAGCAGTGAACTCTACAACATTGTGCCGGATCATGCTCGTTGTTTCATCTCCGTCCGCGCATTTACCGAGCAAGGTCTGGAAATGGCCGCCTCAGGGCTAGAGCAGATCGCGGCAGGACGTTGTATCCCTGATACACGCACCCGCCTGACCCGCATGCGTGGACGCAAGCCATATCAGGCAACGCCTGAAATTCTGCATATGATCGAGATGGCGAAGCAAGAAGGACAGGCTCTCGGTCTCGCTATCCGTCAGGAAGGTAAAGGTGGCCTCTCAGACGCCAACCTGCTTATGGAAGCAGGACTGCCAACGCTTGATAGCCTTGGTCCCACCGGTGGCGGTATGCACGACCTTAACCGTGAATATTTACAACTGGACTCTATTCCTGTACGTGGAGCCTTGCTGGCTGGACTGATCGTTCGCCTCTGCCTGTCAGAATCTACAGGTGCAGAACAGTCAGCATAACCAGTGTGTATCTTATGAAAAGCTTATATACTTATAATTAGTAAGTATTGGAAATTAGGTAAATTCTTAAACTCGTTTTTGTATCTATAGTTAGGAGCTATAAACATATGGCATGGCATGGAAGAGGCGGCGGTATGGCCGTGTATCTAGAAGAACAAAAAAAGCGTGGACGCAAGACCGATGCGCGTACTATGCGGCGTGTCGTGCAGGCATTTGGCCCATACAAAGCGCAGGTTGTATTGGTGCTGATCGCTATTATCCTCACAACTGTTTTGGGTCTTATCAACCCGTTGATGATTCGTTTCATTTTTGATGACGCCATTGGTAAAGGTAATACGAATCTCCTGATCATTTTTGTGATCATCATGATTGTGACGCCTATCGTTACAGGTATGATTGGCGTCGGGCAGACGTATCTGAACAATGTGATTGGGCAGCAGGTTATGCGCGATTTCCGTAATAAGCTCTACAATCACTTGGAGAGTATGTCATTACGTTTTTTCACGGCGACGCGCACAGGTGAGATACAGTCGCGCCTCTCGAATGATGTGGGTGGTGTTCAGGGTGTAGTCACGGATACGGCTACCAGCGTCGTCTCCAACATTTCGACGGCACTCAGCACGTTCATTGCCATGCTCTACCTGAGTCCATTGCTGACCCTCATATCGCTGGGCTTGATGCCTCTCTTTCTGTGGATCACCTATAAGGTCGGTAATGTACGTCGTGTCACCAGTAAGGAAACGCAGCAAAGCATGGCTCGTCTGACGGCTATGATGCAAGAAACACTTTCGGTGAGTGGTATTCTCTTAATCAAAACCTTTGGTCGTCAGAAATACTCCCAGGATCAGTTCGAAACGGAGAATCAGAAGCTGGCTAACCTGGAAGTGCGCCAGCAGATGATTGGCCGCTGGTTTTTCATGCTCATCAACGTTTTCTTCTCGATCACACCTGCCATCGTCTATCTCGTGGCAGGCTGGCAAATCATCCATCACCTGGATAACAGGCTCTCCCTTGGTGTTATCGTAGCTTTCACCACCTTGCAGAGCAGAATTTTCTTCCCTATTGCGCAGCTGCTCAGTGTACAGATTGAGATACAGGGAGCGCTGGCCCTCTTTGACCGCATTTTTGAATATCTTGATTTGCCCATTGATATTCAAGATAAGCCTGATGCCTTGCATCTGAAGCCGGAAGAGGTCGAGGGTCGCGTAACGTTCAACGATGTCTCATTTACGTACAAACGCGATGAGCTAAGTTCATTGAGTGGCAACTATGAGCAGGAGGGCAATAGTAATGGTAAGCGTCCTGTTTCGCCTAAGCCTGTCGCGGTTACTGATGACACTGAACCTCGTACCACGCTGAACCATGTCTCGTTTGAAATTCAGCCTGGACAACTGGCCGCGCTAGTTGGGCCAAGCGGTGCCGGTAAGACCACTATAACCTACCTGGTGCCACGCCTATATGATGTGGATAGCGGTGCAGTAGAGATTGATAGACGAAATGTCAAAGATATTGCCCTGTCTTCACTTGGTGAGTTGATTGGCGTTGTCACCCAGGAAACCTACCTGTTCCATGCATCCATTCGAGAAAACCTACTGTATGCACGTCCCGATGCGACAGAGGAAGAGATGATGGCGGCGGCGAAGGCAGCAGCCATTCACGACCGTATCATGGAACTCGATGATGGCTATGATACCATGGTTGGTGAGCGTGGCTACAAGCTCTCCGGTGGAGAGAAGCAGCGTATGGCTATCGCCCGTGTCATTCTCAAAAACCCGCGTGTTCTCATCCTCGATGAGGCCACCAGCGCACTCGATACTCACTCCGAACGCTTGATTCAAGCGGCCCTGGAACCATTGATGAAGGATCGCACCACGCTGGCAATTGCACACCGCCTCTCAACTATTCTGGCCGCCGATATCATCCTGGTTGTCGATAAAGGCGAGATCGTGGAGCGGGGTACGCACCAGGAATTGTTGGAACTCGACGGATTATATGCTCGCCTCTACAACGAGCAGTTCTCACAACTGGTACAGGAAGAGATGGCTGTATAGACAAGGGCAAGGAGCAAAAAACACGCCGCAGATGTCGCGACATCTGCGGCGTGTTTTTTGCTCCTTGCCCTTGTCTTGCCTCTACCCTACAGCACGCGCACACATTTGCCGATACATAAAAGGAGAAAGAACTAGATAATATACATAAAGGCAAAATTATGGTTCAGTACATTGAAGGGATTGCTACAAATGACGATCAACCTACATCTCTGTCTGCTGGGTCATCCTGCATTGTCCATATACGCACGACTATAACCGGCCTGGATACGCCCATCATTCCCTTTGCCGTTCTCAAAGAAAATCCTTTGCCTTCATTTGAGGAGTATCTTGCTTCCATTGCACAATCAACGCAAACATCAACAGAGCTGGAAAGTGCCATCATCAATGCCTGGAATATGCCCTTTACCGGCCTACACCCTGAAAAACACTTCTTTCTGTGTGCATGGAGCAGCATACCCGCTATATCTCCACGAGTGGTGAAGGTAGCTGGCCTATATGTGGGTGTTGCTACGCCAGGGGCACCGCCAACATATACTCGTTATATGACAACGCAGGCTGTACAGCGACAGGGTAAATGGGTAGCATGGTGTGTCCCTGTAGAGATGCTGGATGAGATGGAGAGAAAGAGGGTACGTGAGGTTGTGCTTGGTGAGGGGAATATGGTGCAAGTTACGAGCCTGAATAAAGAAGGACGACCATGAAGGTCGTCCATTCTCGGTTAGCAGCCGTTGTCCTACCAATGGGTGGGGAGGCGAGGTGGTGGCTGTTGTCTGGGCTGGTATGTAGGGCGTCAAGGCTAGCGCAGTGATGTAGGTTGATGCTGTTCTGGCATCTCTGTTTCCTGTTCCGCTTCTCGTTGCCGCCTTTCGGCAAAACGACGGATCACTGCACAAATGAGCAGGAAACTTCCTATCGGTATCACCACAACCAACGTAATCGCTAATAGAACAGAGGTAAACCAGCCGAGAAATCCAAGGGGAGAGTTGGACTTCACGAGTAATATCGCAGCGAGCACAGCGATTCCTATGAGGACAAGCCTGCCACGTCCATTGTTGGGGTGACGCTCTTCAGCCATGTAATTTCCCTTTCCACGGTGTGGGCATTTGCCCACACCCAAAAGAAGTTACACTTCGTTGGTAAGGCACTACGGGAACGGCATACATGGCCTCTGATGACGAAAAACATCCAGCTTGGTTGTATATCTATTTAGCGCTCATAACGGTCGTAACGTGGGCGAACAAAACGAACACCCATTATAAAACCAGTCATGAAGGCGATCAGTATGACCATGAAGGCGATCAGTATGATGATGATCAGTGTCTGGTAGTCAATGAACATCTGAACCTCCTCTGAGCCATGCGAATTCTACATGACTCAAACTGCTGTTTGCCGCTTATGCTACGAGTTGCCAATATTATTGGCACTAGACGTACTAAAGAGATGATCTACTAGATAAGACCTTACAAACCCTCAGAGCATGTCCTACGCGGTGTACCCTTTCATGCTCTCTAAGGTAGAGACGCGCCGATAGGCCAAGCTTAAAAGGGCGGTAAATCTGCTACGCTCAACGCGCTCCTCTGGCCGACTTTTTTGATAATCTTCCAGGTGAATACCTGACTTTAACAAAGCACGTTGCAAAGGTGTTATTGAAACACTGAACCTTGTATGGTTGGCTAGATCGGCTAGTAGCACCTGTCTCTGCTTCTTCGGAAAGTTAAGAATTTCAGGTGCGAGTTGCTCGAAGAGCGACTGATTAAACACCTCATCGTCCACTGCATCTGCTATATCAGGCAACTCAGGTTCAACTCGCCCTTCTCCATCAGGAGAGGATAACTGAGTGAAGCAGACGTGACGTCCCTCTTTACGCAAGAGATCGACAAAGTAGTGGTACGCCGTCTTTTTGGCAAAAGCAGGAATCGAGCCTATAGGAGTAGCTTCATGCTTTTCAGCTTTACGTATACGCTCAAAGGTACGACTTATGGCTTCTTGCACGATCTCGTCTATAATGTCGTTTTCTTGACCCTTCCATATTGGGAGATGGGCCGTGTAGACCCATGTTGCAACAGAACAGGATAGGGAACAGTACAAATGCTCCCAACAAAAGTGAGTTCCTACAACAGAAGTAGAAGTATTAGATGAGGATAAGCATTTCGTCATGAGCGGCTCCCTTTTTTTAGAAAATTTCAGATCGTTCGGTGTTTTTACAGCCTACGGAGACACATCAAATGACAGCTACAATGCTTAATCTACTATAAACACTTGTTCTTTATATCAACTTATCTAAGGAAGTGCTTTAGTATTTTCAAATATACCTAAGAATAACTGATATGTCAATCCCAAAATGCAAATAATTCTGATAATTTAGAGTTTTCTAAGGATTTTCTAAGGTACATCACAGAAGAAATACTTTATATATATGGTAACCTAATTAGTTTTTCTGATAAATATAGGTAATTCTAAATAATCTAAGTTATTTCAAGCTAACAATCTCAATTCCTATGAAAAACTTTTTTGTAAGTCCCTGTGACCGTCAAGGTAGATAAGAAATACTTATCTATCTCATTACCTATAAACGGAAAAAACTGCTCAACATAAAAGGATATGCTGGATGAGCTTCATGTGCATGAGTTTGGGCATATTAAGATATCTGTAATAAAGGGAAGAGCTAGCCAAGCTCATAAAAGCTAATGAAAATTAAATGTATATGGGTCTACGCCCTTTCGGTGAAAGACGATATCTCACTGTAGAGGCCGCACGCAGTGCCCACCAATTCATTGCGTCAATCACCCGTAAGCATGGAGACCCAAAGCATATCGGCCTCTTGACAAAAGGAGAGATCAGGCGTAGAATATCTGCTAGCCAGTTGATAACTCTCGAAATTTTTCTGATATATTTGTTATGGAAATTCCAATAATATAGAGTCTTTTGTGAATTATAAGAAGTTTTATTGTTAGAAAAAGTAATAACTTTGTATATTACTTGCACTATACATTCAAAGATGCAAGAATCACTTTGGTTTTTTGTTGTTTTTAACAGGAGATAGAGATGAACACGCAATATTCACAGGAGATCAAAGAGTACCTTCAGCACAAAGAGGTGCAGGAACGAATCCTGAGGAGTATCGAGGAAGCACGCTCAAAGGCAACCGTAACGATCAGTCGCGCAGCCAAGCTCTTTGGTTTTAGCGAGAGTCAGCTACGTGAGTGGGAAAAACGTGGTTTGCTGAGTACAGAGAGGCAAGCCTTATCCCCAGAAGCCAGGGGTCATCGGCAATATTCTCCTGCCGAGTTAGAAAAGCTGGCCATTATCCGCGAACTGATGGATAACCAAGGCTATCTACCAGGTGATATCCCGACTGATGTCGATGAAATCTGGCGTTCGCTCTCTCAGACAGATGGACAGTATCCGCTGAAAGCGGGAGATGGCCGGGTCGGCTATGCGATGGAAGCTGACAGTATGCATATTGATCAACGCATACTTCATCTGCGTGATGAGGCATTTTGGCGCTTTTATGTCTCGCATGCGCTACGCTTGTCCCTCATGTTAATTTGTGAAGATATTATAGTGAAGCGAGCAAGTCTCATTTTACCACTGCATCAGGAGGAAATTTTTGCCTCTGCCCCTAATTCTCTGGAGAATGTATCTGAGGTTCTTATAAAAGACATCGGTGAGGTTGGCGAATCCTTAGTTGGCTGGCTCGGTCAGAGTCGTTCATTCTATACCTTTCTGACTCAGAAGCCTTCCTTTGAATATCCGACCGATTTTCGTATTTTGCAATTGAAGGCGAAAGAAGAAGCGGTTCCTTGTGATAACACGCTGGTTGTCCTCCCTAGAGAAGATGCTACACTGCTAACGCTTAGTGAACCTGTCGTAAAGATTGTGCGGCGTTTACTAACCCCACTTTACGATAAAAGCTTAAATTGGCAAGAGTATCTAGGTGTAGGTATGCGTGATATCCTCGATCCCCTCATCGATTTCAATAGTAACACAGGTCTTGTAGATACTATTCTCACCGGTCTTGCGGAAAGAGTAGTTCGCTTGGGAGGAAAAAGGAAAGAAGATGAGAGCCAGAATCGCTGGCGTTTTTGCTGTATTCTTGTGCCGAATAATCCGCAATTGCCACTACAGCAACGTAGTCTTGTTGTACGGGCGAAGAGTAAAGAAGCTCCTGTTGCCTATAAATTAGGTACAACCCTTGTCTCTCCCGATGTAGACGTTATTAGTGTTAGTCTTCGTGCATTTGAGGGGGGAAGGATTATCTATCGACATAGAGTTACTAAGGAAGATACATCGATTGCGAACCTTGACGATGAAAAACCAATTGGTTCTGCCATTGCTGTACCTATCGGTGGTGAAGATGGAGCACCAGTAGCTGTTCTTTACATAGTCTCTGCTGAGCCAGATGCCTTCTCTCAAGAAGATCAGAGTATCCTGAGAATGATAGGAAGAATGGTAGAGGAACTACTTCTAACCTATCGTACTCGCATACAGGCGACGGAGAGTTTCACCAGTTTGATTAGAAACTCTAGTATTGTTGATCCAACATATGCAGTTTTTGCATCAGAGGACCAATTTATAAACGATGTGGAAACGCTCCTCAAGCCTATTCTAAAGCAAGCAGGGAGAAGGGAAGATGAAGGAGTACTACTTGCTGATGACGAAGTACGAGCTAGATTAGGGCAACTTGCTAATAATGTAGTATCGTTTATTGCCATTGATATAGACAAACTAACGAGCTTGGCTAATAAGCATGGCGATCGGATGACGAAAAATTTGAGTAAAGCAGTTGGAGAGCGTACTCAGGCACAACTTCGTGTACTTTTTACGAATTCCGCAGATTGTAAACTCTACCATGCTTATGCTGATAGATTCTACTTAATGCTAAAGGGCATCACTCTTGAAAATGCACGGGAGAAAGCTAAGTTACTTATGCAAAACCTGCAAGGTGAATATCAGGTTGATGCTTTACGCTCAGCTGTTGAGCCTCCTTCCCTATCGGAAAGTACACTCATATCGACCCATATTACTGTACGCTTAGGAGTATCTTCTTATCCATATATGCATTTGGCAAGAGTTTTGCGAAGGTATCCTGCTGAAACTGCTGTAGCGTCAATGACAGCATTAATATCTCGCTCCCTTGATGCCATACTTACAGTGGGAAAGGATGAAAAGGGAGATGTTATAATTACTTGGGATCCACAGATTTGGGGCTTCAGACGATTGTAATCCCCTGAGCAGCTCAATACATGAATCATCTCGTAACATTATACCCAATTGGGTATAATGTTACTTCATTGGCTTACTACACGTTATTTTGTCATTGTCAAAGCAAATAAAACTTGAACTACGTTCTCCTATTGCTTGAGATTGGTATGCTTAAATAGGTACGCTCTATTTGGCAATGCTGATCGTATAATTAAGAAAGGGGCGTTGTTTAGAGAAGGTGTGTTCTTATGGAGAAGAAAGTTTTCGTACTAGGGCTCCCTGGAAGTGGTAAATCAACAGCGGCTCGTTATATCCAAATGTTAGCGCAAATCAATGGTTGGGTCCCTACTCGCTTTAACGATTATGATATTCTTTACGAGATGTTTGAAGCTGATGATGGAAGCCGATTTAGCAGTACAGAGCACGATGGTTTCGACGTTCACAACCATAGTGCCTTCGATGATGCATTGAAAGAAGTGGAAAAGAGGCTTTTACAGCGGAAAGCAGCCTCTCATAAGCAAAGTGAGCTAGTCATTATTGAGTTTTCTCGTAATGACTATAACAAGGCTTTGAAGCTGTTTGATCCGAAACTTTTACGGAAGGCTTCCTTTCTTTTTGTTGATGCTGATATACCTGCATGTAAACAACGTATCAGAGAGCGTGTTGCTCATCATTGTATGCCAGATGATCACTTCGTCTCTGAATATATTTTCGAGGCCTATTACCAAATGGATAATCGGCAGTATGTAGATTCGATCGCCTCTGGCCTCAACGAGTGCTGTGATATCAAGAGCGATAGAATACGAGTTATTGAGAACACAGGTGTAGTTCCAATAGTGAGTTTTCTAGAGCAGATCAACGCATTCGCTCCAATCATATTTGGAACGCCAATTTGCTGTCCAGAGCCTGCTTCTGTGATCGAAGAGATTGCTCCAAGCTATGTAAAGCGTAGTGATGAGAGCGAGCAAGCTAGCAAACCATTATTAATGGTAAGCTAATTCAGCGTATTTACACATTCGTTTTTTGGCAAACAGCAATTCAGCTGGCAGCACTTGCAAGTAAGGGGCAAGTGTTGTTGCCTTATCCTCAAAATTCATCTTCTTCTATCAAACAACAGTAACCCTCAAGAAGTATAGCCTGATAAGCCATGTTAATTTTGTATGTTTATGTGTTTCATGTTTTCATAATTTACTCATTTTTTAGAGAAAAACTCAGAACACATCTGTTGGCTGCTCTGGAGCCAGAAGAAATCCGGAGTCAACAAAGTATCAGTAATATTCCATGCAGATACTAATTGGCTTGTATATTTCATCATACTATGTTATACCTTGATGTATCGTTGTGTTTCAAGCTGTTTTTGAAAGATCATCAAGAGGTGTGTGGTATGACACGGATATTGTTTCTCTTAGGACTGCCGGGAAGTGGGAAATCAACTGTTGCCAGGAAGATAAAAGAGAAATATACAAATCTATCTATTCAGCACATTAGCGATTATGACATTTTGTACACGCTGTTTCAGAAAGATATGGAAAGTAAGGGGGGAAAGTTCGTTCCTACAAAGTATGGTGGTTTTGATGTGCTTGATTTTTCTATACTTGATTTAGCTTTGCAGAAGATGGAAAGAAGGGTTGTTGAGTTTATATATACTACGAAAAAAGCCGAGCTCATTATGATTGAATTTGCTCGCAATGATTATAATCATGCGTTTCGACAGTTTGGCTCTGATTTTTTGCAGGGGGCCTGTGTGCTGTTCTTGCGTGCTGATATAGATATTTGTAAGCAACGGATTCATGAACGTGCTGACCATCCATCTACTGACGAGGATTATTTCGTTTCAGACGATATTTTCAATGTGTATTATAACAATGTAGGTAGTTATGGCTTGCCATCCAATTTTGCAGCAGAGTATGGAATTGATGAGCAGAAGGTAAAGAGTATCGTGAACAACGGTGCGTATCATGATATTCTTGAAGAGCTTAAGCAATTCATTGACTTCATCCTCATGCAGCAAAAGGACAACTGACTTCCTCCAAGTTGATAGTTAGTTGGTTCTGAGGGATCTGCGAGTGTAGACTCTCTGCGATACACTAATCACAAACGACTCCTAACGATCAACAGAAAGAAGTGGAAGGTCTGAGGACGAGTATCAGCAATACCTACCTCTTTTGACACATTAACCGCTATCCAAAGGTTTATCTCCTATTCGCTTGATGGTACTCAAATGACTAGCGCAGTACACCATGCAAATGGTCGTGACCCTCCATGGGGACTAACCCTCAGATGAGCGCCTGAGCAACAGCTCGGCCAGCGACACGACCAGAGAAGAGGCAGCCGCCAAGAAAGGTTCCTTCCAGTGCCCGGTAGCCGTGCATACCCCCTCCACCAAAACCTGCTACTTCACCGGCAGCATAAAGACCGGGAAGCGGCTGATCATCCGCTTGAAGTACCCGACCAGAGAGGTCGGTTTTCACCCCTCCCAAGGTTTTGCGCGTAAGGATGGAGAGGCGCACAGCAATCAAGGGACCCGCGGAGGGATCGAGCAGCCGGTGCGGCTTCGCCACGCGAATAAGTCGGTCTCCCAGATAGGCTCGCGCCGCTCGGATAGCGGTCACCTGAGCGTCCTTACTGAACGGATTCCGTATCTCCCGATCGCGAGCAACAATCTCCTGCTCCAGTTCGGTGAGATCAATCAATGCCTCTCCCGTCAGTTCATTCATAGCGC
>Ga0137371_10001348_pt1 | contig 19459 bp, 21 predicted proteins | sample SagtaG_7_FD_104919 | JGI IMG/M metagenome (GOLD analysis project Ga0137371, IMG submission 104919) | Vadose zone soil microbial communities from Sagehorn Ranch, Mendocino, California, USA - Sage1_R_40_16 metaG | ecosystem: Environmental > Terrestrial > Soil > Vadose zone | place: USA...
CAGGGCGCCCGCACGACAAGGTGGTTGACCGTCCGTCCTACGGCGCGCCTTCGCGACTCGGCTCCGAAGCGGGGGGAGGCCATGCGCCGATCATCGCAAGCGCCGCCGGGACGCGATCGCTGCGAGAAGTCCTCTAGGCTTCCGCGCCGATGGAGGGGAAGCGGGACCAACGTTTGATCGCCCTCGTCGTGTTCGCGCTTGTCGCGGCCGGCGTCGTGGCGGCGATTCTGATCGGCCGCAGCGGCGGTGGCAGCGGCTCCTCGACGACCGTCAGCTCCAACGGCTGCAAGAAGGTCGAAGCGCCAGAACCGAAGCAGGTCAGCTTCAAGGCGCCGAAACAGACGGTGAAGAAGGGGGAGAAGCTGACCGCGGTGGTCGCGACGAGCTGCGGCAGCTTCGAGATCGCGCTCGACACCAAGCGCGCCCCCAAGACCGTCAACTCGTTCGTCTTCCTCTCCGAAGAAGGCTTCTACGACGACCTCACCTTCCACCGGATCGCGCCCGGCTTCGTGATCCAGGGCGGCGACCCGCTGGGCAACGGCACCGGCGGCCCCGGCTACAGCGTCGACGAGAAGCCGCCCGCCAACCTCTCCTACACGAAAGGCGTCGTGGCGATGGCGAAGAGCTCGGCCGAGCCGCCGGGCCGCTCGGGGAGCCAGTTCTTCGTCGTCACCGGCGCCGATGCCGGCCTGGAACCCGAATACGCGCTGGTCGGCAAGGTGAGCAAGGGCTACGACGTCGTCGCACGGATAGACAAGCTCGGCACACCGGAAGAAAAACCGAAACAGACGGTGCTGATCGAAAAGGTCACGATCGAGAAGGGCTAGTACTAGGCTTGAACGCATGGCCAAGGTCGACGTAGGCGATGCGGCGCCTGCTTTCGAGCTGCCCGGCACCGGCGGTAGGACCTACAGGCTCTCCGAGTACCGCGGCGGCAACGTCGTGCTCGCCTTCTACCCCGGCGACGCGACTCGGGTCTGCACGGCGCAGTTCTGCTCCTACCGCGACAACGGCGAGCGGCTCGACCGGCTCGACGCCGAGGTGCTCGGGATCTCGCCGCAGTCGATCGACTCGCACGAGCGCTGGGCACAGGAGCAGCGGCTGAACGTGCCGCTGCTGGCCGACGAGGACCTCGCGGTCAGCAAGCGCTACGGCGTCACCGGCTGGATCGGCCCCGTGGCGAAGCTCACGCAGCTGGTGGACGCGCCCGGCGGCCGCTACGTGATGCGGGCCATCTTCGTGGTCGACGCCGGGGGGATCGTCCGCTACCGCCACGTCTCGCGCACCGGCAGCACGTTCCAGACCGTCGAGGACCTGGAGCGGGCGGTCGCGGCACTCGGATGAGGACGGCGTGCGGAGCGCTGGCGGGGCGCCCTCAGGTTTCCTTGCGACGGGTTCAATAGCGTTCCCGCGCATGAGAGTGCCGGCGGAGGGGATGCTGCGCGGGATCGCGACCTTCCTCGCGACGTTCGGGATCGGCGTCGCCGCCTATATCGCGATCGCCGACGCGGCGGGAGACGCCCCGGTGTGCCTGGCCGGGGGAGGGGGCTGCAGGACCGTCGCCAGCAGCTCCTACTCGCACCTGCTCGGGGTCAATGTCGCCGCGATCGGCATCGCCGGCTATGCGCTGCTGCTCGGCACGGCGCTCCTGCGCGGCGACGGCGCCCGCATGGCCGGCTTCGCGCTGGCCCTGACCGGTTTCGGGTTCAGCGTCTACCTGACCTACATCGAGCTGTTCAGGATCGACGCCATCTGCCAGTGGTGCCTCGCCAGCGCCGTGCTGATGACCCTGCTCTTCGCGGCCAACGCGGTTCGCATGGTCCGCTACGTCGGAACGCCGCCGTGAGCCGCCGGCGCGAGAGGGGGGTGAGTCGCGAGGAGCGGCTACGCAAGGAGGCGGAGGAGGGAGCGCTGGAGCGGCGACAGCGCCTCGTCAAGCTGGGCAGCGCCGCCGGGTTCCTGGGGCTGGTCGCCCTCGCCGTCCTCATCGTCGTCAGCCAGAGCCAGACCAGCGGCGGGGATACCAGCCTGGAGGGGGTCGAGCAGGTGAGGCACGACCTGGGCGGCATCCCGCAGGAGGGCATGTCGCTCGGCGACCCGGGGACCAAGGTGACGCTGGTCGAGTTCGGCGACCTCCAGTGCCCGGTCTGCAAGGGGTACGCCGAAGAAATCCTCACCGACGTCATCGACTCGAAGGTGCGCAGCGGCAAAGCCAAGATCGACTTCCGCAACTACACGATCATCGGGGCGGAGTCGACGCCGGCAGCCGCGGCGGCACTCGCGGCTGGGGAGCAGAACCGTGGCTGGAGCTTCGTCGAGCTCTTCTACCGCAACCAGGGCATCGAGAACTCGGGCTACGTCACCGACGATTTCCTAACCGCGATCGCCAGGGGCGCGGGCGTGCCGGACATCGCCAAGTGGAACGCCAACCGCAAAGACAAGCAGATCCTCGCGGAGGTGACGAAGACCACAGAAGAAGCGCGGAGCCTCGGCTTTGAAGGAACCCCGTCGTTTGCCATTCGAGGTCCCGGTACGGCCGGGCTGGAAGCGCTGGGATTCCCGGAATCTTCCGAGGAGATCGAATCGGCCATCGACAGCGCTACGCCGAAGCTAGCCGAAGCGGCTACGACCCAGACTCGCTGATTCGGGTCGGGCCCCAGCCGAAGGCCGGTTTCTCATAAGTAGACATAACAACCATTATCGTGCGTTGGATTCATGTTGGAGGGGCGCTCGGAGAAACCCCGGCGACGCCTCCACTCCCCGTGGGTTGCGCGTGTCAGGGAGTCAGAACGGCGCTGCCGTGCACGAGGGGCCTGACCAGCGGCGGCGCCTTCGGCAGGCGGTCGTGCTCCACCTGCTCCATGGTGAGCGGCGAGGCCTCGATCGTGGCGACGGTGTCGCGATTGGGGTGGCAGCCGTCGCCGAGGAAGCGCCAGGGCTTTTCGAGACGGTCCTGCCAGCGGGCCAGTCCTGGGTCGTCCGAGCGGACGTGCTCGACGAACAGCATCCGTCCGCCGGGGCGCAGCACTCGTGAGACCTCGGCCAGCGCCGCGGCCGGATCCGGGACCGTGCAGAGGACCAGGGTGAGCACCGCGGTGTCGAAGCTCGAGTCCTCGAACGGCAGGCTTTCGGCCGGCGCTTCGACCAGCCCGGCGCTTCGCCCAGATTCCGCCAGTTTGTGGCGCAGCTTCTTCGTCATGTGCGGATCGGGCTCGGCGAGCACCAGCTCGGTGACCGCCGGCGGGAAGAGCCCGAGGTTGGCGCCGGTGCCCGCGCCGACGTCGATCGTGCGCCCCCTTGCCCCGGCCAGCACCTCCCGCCGCATCTCGCGCAGGCCCGCCTCCTCGGTCCCCTTGACGGCCCGGTCGTAGAGCGCCGCGAACCCGCGTCCCCAGGTCGCGTCGTAGATCCGTCCCATGCACGAGACAGTAGCGCCCGTCAAAATCCGAGGAGATGCTGCCGGAGTACGCTCAGTATGTGACCACGAACACCGCCGTTCAGGCCCCTCCCCCGCGCCGCCGCGAATCGCTCGCGGTCGGCGTGCTGGTCTCGCTCGCCTGCGTCGCCCTATCCACTGCGGTGATCTTCCCGCTGCGGCAGATCGCGCCGGAGGTGTCGACCGGGGTCGTCTACATGCTCGGGGTGTTGATCGTCTCCACCTACTGGGGGCTGGGCCTGGGCCTCTTCACCTCGGTCGCCAGCGCCGTCGCCTTCAACTTCTTCCACATCCCTCCCACCGGCACCTTCGACATCGCTAAGGGCGAGAACTGGGTCGCGCTGGCCGTCTTCCTGATCGTCGCGGTGATCGCCAGCTCGCTCGCCGAGCAGTCGCGGGCGCGGGCGAGGGAGGCGGAGCGGCGGCGCGAGGAGGCGAACCTGGCCGTGCAGGCGGCCGTGGCGCTGCTCCTCGACCGCGAGCGGCTTCAGGCGGCGACGATCGAGACCGAGGCGTTGCGCCGCAGCGACGAGGTGAAGACGGCGCTGCTGCGGGCCGTCTCCCACGACCTGCGCTCTCCGCTCACCGCGATCATCGCCGCCGGCGAGGCGCTTGGCTCGGAGAGCATCGCCGAGGGCGACCGCCGGGCGCTTGCGGGCGCTGTCGCGGGCGAGGCGGCACGACTCTCCGGCCTGATCGACAAGCTGCTCGACCTCTCGCGGCTGGAGGCCGGACAGGCGCAGCCGCGCCCCGACTGGTGCTCGATCGAGGAGGTGGTCGCCGCCGCCGTCGAGGACCTCGGCGAGCGCGGCGAGCTGGTCCGCGTCTCGCTCGACCGCGAGCTTCCCTTCCTCCGCGCCGACGCCACCCAGCTCGAGCGGGCCGTGGCCAACCTGCTCGAGAACGCGGTCCGCTTCTCGGGCGGCGAGCAGGCGCTGGTCAAGGCACGAGCGCTCAGCGACCGCGTCGTGATCAGGGTCGTCGACCGCGGGCCCGGCATCCCCCCCGAGGACCTCGACGTCGTCTTCGAGCCCTTCTACCAGCGTCCCGACGACCGCCCCCAGGAGGGCTCGGGCCTGGGCCTGGCGATCGTCCGCGGCCTGGTCGAGGTAAACGGCGGCCGCGTCTGGGCCGAGTCCGTGCCGAGTCAGGGGACGACCTTCGTGATCGAGATGCCGCTCGAGCCGGCGGCCGCCCGGCCGCAGCCGGTTGCGCAGGGGACCGGATGAAGAGCGCGGCGCGCGCCTCGGTGCTCGTCTGCGACGACGAGCCCCAGATCCTCCGGGCGCTGAAGGTGATCCTGCGCGAAGACGGCTTCGAGGCGATCGGCGCGGAGACCGCGCGGGAGGCGCTTGACGCAGCCGCGGTGCGCCGACCCGACGCCGCGATCGTCGACCTCGTCCTGCCCGACGGCGACGGGGTCGAGGTCTGCGCCCAGCTGCGCTCCTGGAGCGAGATGCCGATCCTCGTCCTCTCCGCGATCGGCGAGGAGGAGCAGAAGGTCCGCGCCCTGGAGGCCGGCGCCGACGACTACGTGACCAAGCCGTTCGGCCCCAATGAGCTGGTGGCGCGGCTGCGGGCGGCGCTGCGGCGCGTGCCGGGTGGCGAAGAGGAGCCCACAGTCGAAATCGGCGGGCTGACCATCGACCTCGCCGCGCACTCAGTCTCCCGCGATGGCGAAGAGATCCATCTCACCCCCACCGAGTTCGAACTGCTGCGCACCCTGGTCCGCAACCGCGGCCGCCTGATGACTCACCGCGCATTGCTGACTGAGGTCTGGGGACCGGCATGGAGCGAGGACACGGCGACGCTGCGCACTCACGTAGCCAATCTGCGCCGCAAGATCGAAGCGCCCGACAGCGAGCGTCTGATTCGCACCGACCCCGGCGTCGGCTACCGGATCGCGATCTGAGCTGATCTTGACGAAACCTTGATGCCGGGACCGGCATCGTTGACGGCGCCTTGATATCGCCGGGGCGATGATCGGTTGGTGACCTGCCGATGGCCAGGCTGAAGACACGCGGGCTGCGCAAGACCGTCGGCGTGCCGGGTCTGTTCGCGACCGCCTACGGTAACGTCGGCTCCTCGATCTACTACGCCCTCGGCCTGGTCGCGGCCCACGCCCTCGGGCTCACCCCGCTCGTCTTCATGTTCGCGGGGGCGCTCTTCGCCCTCACCGCAAAGACCTACGCCGAGGGGGCGGCGATGTTCCCGGAGGCCGGCGGCTCCTCCTCCTTCGCGCGCCACGCCTTCAACGAGGTCGTTTCCTTCATCGCCGGCTGGGGGCTCTCGCTCGACTACATCCTGACGATCGCGATCAGCGCCTTCTTCGTCCCTCACTACCTCGGCGCCTTCTTCCCCGAGCTGCGCCACTCGCCCGGCGACGTCCTCGGCGGCGCGGCGGTGATCGCCCTGCTCGCTCTGGTCAACATCCGCGGCCTCGGCGAGTCGGCGAAGCTGAACATCGCCCTGGCGGTCCTCGACCTCTTCACCCAGATCGCCCTGGTCGCCCTCGGCGCCATTCTTGTCCTGCATCCCTCCGTCCTCGTCGACCAGGTCCACCTCGGCGTCGCCCCCAGCTTCTCGCAGCTGATCTTCGCCGTCTCGATCTCGATGCTGGCCTACACCGGGATCGAGACCGTGTCCAACATGGCCGAGGAGGCGCGCGACCCGGGCGAGCAGGTGCCGAAAGCGGTCAACCTCGTCCTGATCGCCGTCCTCGGCATCTACGCCGGCATCTCGATCGTCGCCCTCTCGGCGCTGCCCGTCACCCAGGACGCCGCCGGGCACTACAGCACCCAGCTGGGCACGACCTACGCCAACGACCCCGTTCTCGGTATCGTCGCCGCCCTCCACCTGCACTGCGCGGCCGCCACGGCCGCGCAGTACTACGTCGGCGCCTTGGCGGCGCCGATCCTGCTGATCGCCACCAACGCCGGCATGATCGGCATCTCCCGCCTCTCCTGGTCCCTCGCCGAGCATCGCCAGCTCCCGGGGGCGTTCGCGAAGCTCCACCCCCGTTTCCACACCCCGTGGTTCACGATCCTCTTCTTCTCGGCGATCGCGATCGCGCTCGTGCTGCCCGGGAACACGGCCTTCCTCGGCAATCTCTACAGCTTCGGGGCGATGCTCTCCTTCACGATCGCCCACCTCTCGATCGTCGCGCTGCGCAGGAGGGAGCCGGACCGCTACCGGCCCTACCGGGCGCCGTGGAACGTGCGCTGGCGAGGCAGCGAGATCCCGCTCACCGCCGTGATCGGGGCGATCGGGACCGGGGCGGCCTTCGTCTCGGTCGTCGTCCTCCACCCCGAGGCGCGGATCATCGGCACCGCATGGATCGCGTTTGGGCTGGCCGGTTACCTGCTCTACCGCCGCCGCCTCGGCATCGACCCCCGCGAGCAGCGGCGCATGCGGCGCGAGGAACGCCCGGTCGGCTTCCTCGACGTCTCCTACAAGTCGGCGCTGGTGCCGATCTTCGGCACCGACATCGACGCCGACGCGATGCACCGCGCCGCGGCGGTGGTCGACCCCGACGCCTTCGTCGAGGCGCTCTACGTGCTCAAGATCCCGGCGGAGCACGAGCTCCCCGACGCCGGCGTCGAGGGGCAGGAGTACGAGGCGCGCTGCGCGCTCGACGTCGCTCGCCTCCAGGCCCGGGCGCGGTGATTGAAGGTCCGCATCAACCCGATCCGCACCCGAAACCCCGGGCGCGCGATCGTCGAGGAGGCGCGGCAGCGCGGCTCGGACCTGATCTACGTCAGCACCGAACACGCCCCCAACGACGAGCGCGTCCTGGGGCCGACCACCCGCTACATCCTCGCCAAGCGACCGTGCAGAGTGATCGTCGAGGGCGGCGGAGACGGCGCCGCTCAGGCGGCCTCGCGCTCGGCCTCCGGCGCGGTGCCGCTGCCGGCGGCGGCGCGCTCCTCATAGGCCCGGCGAGCCCCGTGGTCGACCTCGGTCATCAGCTTGTCGACCTTCATCAGCCGCCCCAGCGCCTCGCGCATCCCGCGTGGAAGCAGGGCGACCACCTTGAAGAAAGCGCCGTTGGCGCGCGGCACCCAGACGTCGAAGCGGGGCACTTCCAGAGCGCCGACGATCTCGTTGGCGACGTCCTCGGCCTCGATCGGTTTGATCAGCCGCTGACCGACGCCGGAGGTCAACTCGGTGTTGACCACGGTCGGCATCACGCAAGCGATCTCGACGCCCGTGTTGCGCAGCTCCGCGCGAACCGCCTCGCTCAAGCCGACGACCGCGTGCTTGGTCGCCGAGTAGGTGGCGATTCCCGGGAAGCCGCCCTTGCCGGCCTGGGAGGCGATGTTGACGATGTGGCCCGCCCCGCGAGGCTGCATCCGCTCGATCGCCATCTGGGTGCCGGCGATCACTCCGAGTAGGTTGATCTCGACCTGACGCCGGATCGAGTCCTCGCTCTCCTCGACGAACGGGGTGACAGGCATGATCCCGGCGTTGTTGACCAGGACGTCCAGCGGGCCGAGCTGGCTCTCGGTCCTCTCGAGGAAGCTGGCGAAAGAAGTGCGGTCCGTGACGTCGAGCGGTAGCGCGAGAGTGTCGCCGCCCAGCTCCGCCGCGGTCCGCTCGGCAAGCGCCAGGTCGAGGTCGCCGATCGCCACCTTGCAGCCTTTGCGGACCAGCGCCGCTGCGGTCGCCTTGCCGATCCCCCGAGCTCCCCCGGTGATCGCGATCACCTTGCCGGCAAGTGCCTGTCGCTGCTTCGCCATCGTGCCCTCCTCTCCCCGGCGGCGCCTCAGGCCGCCGGCTTGTAGACGGTGACCACGGCGGCGCCGCCGAGGCCGATGTTGTGTTGGAGGGCCAGCTTGGCCCCCTCGACCTGGCGCTTTTCCGCCTGGCCACGAAGCTGCCAGGTCAGCTCCGAGCACTGCGCCAGGCCGGTCGCCCCGAGCGGGTGGCCCTTGGAGATCAGTCCCCCGGAGGGGTTGACGACGACCTTGCCGCCGAAGGTGGTCGCTTCCTCGTCGACCAGCTTGTGGCCCTCGCCCTCGGCGGCGAAGCCGAGCGCTTCGTAGGTGATCAGCTCGTTGGCGCTGAAGCAGTCGTGCAGCTCACAGACGTCGATTTCCTCCGCCGCCACGCCGGCCTCGGCGTAGGCTTCGTCCGCAGCCTGCTTCGACATGTCGGAGCCGACGATCTTCATGCAGTCGGCGTCCTCGTCGAAGGTGGAGCTGAGGTCGGTGACCATCGACTGGCCGGCGATCTCGATCGCCTGGCCCCAGAGGCCGTGCTCCTCGACGTAGCGCTCGGAGGCGACGATGGCGCAGGCCGATCCGTCCGAGGTCGGCGAGCACTGGAGCTTGGTCAGCGGGTCGTGGATCATCTTCGCCGCCTTGATCTCGTCCAGCGAGTACTCGTCCTGGAACTGGGCGTAGGGGTTGTTGACCGAGTGCTTGTGGTTCTTCCAGCCGATCCAGGCGTAGTGGTCGGGGTTCGACCCGTACTTCTCCATGTGGTCGCGGCCGGCGTTGCCGAACATCTGTGGCGCCGGCGGCGAGGCCTCGGGGTCGCGGATCTCGAACATCCGCATCGCGTGCTTGTCGAGCGCGTTGGTGCGGTCGGTGTACTTGACGCCGAGCGAGCCCGGCTCCATCTTCTCGAAGCCGAGCGCGAGCGCGCACTCGACCAGGCCGCCCTTGACCGCCTGGCGGGCGAGGAACAGCGCCGAGGAGCCGGTCGAGCAGTTGTTGTTGACGTTGACGACCGGGATCCCGGTCAGGCCGAGCTGGTAGAGCGCCCGCTGGCCGTAGGTGGAGTCGCCGTAGCAGTAGCCGGCGTAGGCCTGCTCGACGTCCGCGTAGGGGATGCCCGCGTCGGCGAGCGCCCTCTCCCCCGCCTCCTTGGCCCAATCGGGGTAGTCGCCCTCCTTGCTGCCGGGCTTCTCGAACTTGGTCATCCCGACCCCGATCACGAACGTGCGCTTGCTCAAAGTCTGCTCCTGTTGTCTCCCGCGTGGCGCGGTTTGGCTGTCTGGCCAGGAATTTACCGCGTCGCCGCCTCCGGGGCGATTCTCCCCTCAGCCGACGTGGCCGGCGGGCATGCGGTCGTCGTGCCCCCGGCACTCGTCGGGCTGCCAGCCCGGCACCGTGTTGCCCTCCGGCGGGATCGGGTGCTGCTTGAGGATGCGGGCCAGGTGGGTGACGTTGTGGGCCATCCACTTGGCGGTCTTCTGGGTGTAGGGGTGGTCCTTGCCGCCGGCCTCGAGGAAGGACGGGCCCGGCCCGGCGTCCCCCACCCAGTAGGTGTCGGCGTTGGGTGGGATCGCGCAGCCAAGGTGGGTGAGGTTGAAGAGGGTCGTCTCCGAGCAGGCGTGGGCGCCGTCCTCGTTGCCGGTGACGACCACGCCGCCGACCGTGTTGTAGAGGGGGTATTGGCCGACCTCGTTGGTCGTGTTGTAGGTGCCGTCGAGACGCTCGATCACCATCTGGCAGACGCTGTTGCGGACGCCGAACCAGATCGACATCGCCATTATCAGGATGTCGGCGGCGAGCACCTTCTCGAGGATCTGGGGCCACTCGTCCCCCTCCCCCATGTCGGACACCACCCCGAAGGGGATCTCGTAGTCGACGGGCCGCAGCGTCTCGTGCTCGACGCCGAGCTCGTCGAAGTGGCCGGTGACGATGTCGATCAGGCCCTGCGTGTTGGAGGGCTCGGGCGACTTCTTCAGGGTGCAGTTGAGGATCAAGGCGTCGATGTCCATGCGCGGCAGTCTCCCCAGCGGCGGCGGACATTGCAAGGGTGCGCGTCCATTGTCCGTCTCGATGCAAGGTGGCACGCGGGCGGCGGAGCCATCGGCGCCCGCGCCGTGTCCGTCATCGCCAGACGGGTGGGGGTTGCGGGCAGCCCCGGGTACCCTGAAGGGTCGTGATCGCCGCCGTCTTGAGCACCGATCCTGCTGCTGGAGTCGGGATCTTCGCCGCCCTGGTGGCCGGGGTCGTCTCCTTCCTCTCCCCCTGCGTGCTGCCGCTCGTACCCGGCTACCTCTCGGCGGTCAGCGGCGTCTCCGCCGCCGAGCTGGAGAGCGCTGGCTGGCGCCGCGTGCTGGGCCCGAGCCTGCTCTTCGTGGCGAGCTTCTCGGCGATCTTCGTCCTGGGCGGCCTGACGGCGACCGCCATCGGGGCCGCGCTACAGGACCACGAAGACCTGCTAACCAAGATTTCGGGAGCGCTGATCGTCGCGATGGGCGTCCTCTTCGTCGCCTCGCTCTTCGTCACTCGGTTGAATCGCGAGTGGCATGTGGACGCTCTGATGCAGCGCGCCGGCAAGGGCGGGCCGGTGGTCGCCGGCGCCGCCTTCGCGATCGCCTGGACGCCGTGCATTGGGCCCACCCTGGGCGCGATCTACTCAGCCGCCGCCCTGTCGGACTCGGCCAGCCACGGCGCCCTCCTCCTCGCCGTCTACTCCGCCGGCCTCGCGATCCCCTTCCTCCTCACCGCGATCGCCTTCTCCCGCATGACCACCGCCTTCGCCGTGGTCAAGCGCCACTACCAGCTGATAGTCGCCAGCGGTGGCCTGATCCTGATCGCGATGGGCATCCTGATCTGGACCGGCCAGCTGACCCAGCTCAACATAGAAGCCCAGAACTGGATGAGCGAACTAGGCCTCGACTTCTGGAACGTCTGAGGCCGCGCATCCGACTTTGACCCCACTCCCATGGGGTGAATATCGGATGTGGCCCAGGGCTGCCCGGACCGTCAGCTTCCGGTAGGGGTGACCGTCTGGAGCTCCTGGCCGACTGCCTCGACCTCCTCGGGTCCTCCGTCGTCCAGTTCCCGCGAGCAGACGATCCGGAAGCGGCCTGTCCCGATCTCGGAATCCGGAACCACTGGTAGCCCTCGAATCTCCTCCCAGCCGAGCCGCTCGACCTCGAACGGGTTCATCCGCACCTCGGCAGCCGGGAACGGGCAGTTCGCATTGTGCTGATCGATCGCCTTCGAGATCGCCTCTAGGTTCTTCGCCTCAGGTGAAGCCACGCCTGAAGTCTAGGCTCGTGTCGCCCTAAAGCGAGCCGGTGGGGTCGTGGGGCTGGCCGGGGGTGGCGCCCAGGGCGAGGAGGCGGATGCCTTCGGGGCCGGGGACGATCTTGCGCTTGACGGTGGGGCCGACGCGGGCGATGTGGTCCTGGTCGATCGGGTACCGCTCGCCGTCTGCTTCGAGGGTGCCCGAGCCGCGCAGGGCGATGTAGACCTCCTCCTGGCCGAGCTGCTGGGGGCGCTTGGCGAACATCTGGCCGCCGATGCCCTCCTCAGAGTGGTCGTGCTCGGGATATTCGTCGGCGCCGGGCGCCAGGTCGATGATCGAGATGCCGAAGGCGCTGACACCGAGGCCGGCGGCGGCTTTGTGGAACCTGCAAGCGAATCCATCCCGGCGCCCGGAGCAGCGCGCAGGGCAAGGAGGACACCACCCCGGCGACAGGACCCGCCCGCCTGACGGTCCCGTCCCGCGTCCCGCCTCCCGCCTACCATCGCTCTGTGGCCGATTCGCGGACGATCGCTCATCTCGACATGGATGCTTTCTATGCGTCGGTCGAGTTGCGGCGGCGGCCGGAGTTGAAGGGGAAGCCGGTGGTCGTCTGCGGGTCGGGGCCTCGGGCGGTGGTGACTACGGCCAGCTATGAGGCGCGGCGGGCGGCTGGGATTCGCTCGGCGATGCCGGCGGCGGTGGCGCGACGGCGGTTGCCCGACGCCGTCTACCTGCGGCCGGACTTCACCGCTTACCGCGAGGCCTCGGGCGAGGTGATGGCGATCCTGCGCCGCAACGCCGAGACGGTCGAGGTGGTCGGGCTCGACGAGGCCTACCTCGACCTGACCGGGCTCTTCTCGCCGAAGGCGACGATGCGGAGGATCGCCGCCGAGATCCGCGAGGAGACCGGCCTCGGCTGTTCGATCGGGATCTCCGAGAGCCGCATGCTGGCGAAGATCACCAGCGAGCTGGGCAAGCCCGGCGGCCTCGTGGTGCTCTCTCGCGAGCAGGCGCTGGAGCGGTTCTCGGCGGACTCCCCTGGCCTGGTCCCGGGGATCGGACCGAAGACCGTGGCGAGGCTGGAGAGGATGGGGATCCGCACCCTGGCCGAGCTTCGCGCTCGCGACGCCGCCGCCCTCGTCGAGGCGTTCGGGCCGCGGAGCGGCCGCTGGCTGCACGCCCGCGCCCGCTTCGAAGACGACACGCCGCTCAGCGTCGTCCGCGAGGCGAAGTCGCAATCGGCGGAGACGACCTTCGACGTCGACGTCAGCGATCACGGCGAGCTGGTGGCCTCGCTCGCCTCGCTCTCCGAGGAGCTGTGCCGGCGCCTGCGGGCCCGCGACCTGGAGGGCCGCACGATCGGGATCAAGGTCCGGCTCGACGACTGGACCAACGTCACCCGCTCCCACACGGTCGAAGAGCCGACCAACGACCCGGCCGTGGTCGGAGCGGTCGCCCTGGACCTGTTGCGCGCCTACGACCCACAGCGTCCGGTGAGACTGCTGGGCGTACGAGTCGCCGCCTTCTCCCGCGGCGAGGACTCGTCCGATGCCGGCGAGAAGAAACCCGACACGGCACAGGAAACGACCCCGCAGCTTCAGCTCGGCCTCCCCGCTTGAGCCTCGATGCGCCTGTGCGAAGATTCGGCGGTGGCCGATCGCCTGAGTGGACTGGACGCTTCCTTCCTCCACATGGAGCGCGCCGGGGCGCACATGCACGTGGCCTCGACGATCGTCTTCGAGGGACCGCCGCCGAGCCACCCGGAGTTCCGCGACCACATCGCCTCGCGGCTCCACCTCGTGCCGCGCTTCCGGCAGAAGCTGCGCCTCGTCCCCTTCGCCCAGGGTCGTCCGGTCTGGGTCGACGACCCCTATCTCAACCTCGACTACCACGTCCGCCAGACCGCGCTGCCCGCCCCCGGCTCCGAGGAGCAGCTGCGCAACCTGGCGGCGCGGATCTTCTCCCAGCAGCTCGACCGCAGCAAGCCGCTCTGGGAGCTGTGGCTGGTCGAGGGCCTCGAAGGCGGCCGCTTCGCGGTGGTCGGCAAGAGCCACCACGCCCTGGTCGACGGCATCTCGGGCGTAGACATCACGACCGTCCTCTTCGACGTCGAGCGGGAGCCGGCATCGTCCCCGGCGCGCCCGCCGAAGTGGGCGCCGCGGCCCGAGCCGAACGACCTGAAGCTGCTCGGCGACGCGCTGCGCGAGCGCGCCACCAGCCCGCGGGAGATCGTGCGCGGCTTCCGCGCCGTCCTGCGCGGCCCGCGCCAGGTCCTCAGCGGGCTGGGCGCGACGAGCAAGATGATCGGCGCGGGGATGGCGGCGCCCCACACGCCCTTCAACGTCGAGATCGGCCCGCACCGCCGCCTCGCCTTCGTCCGCGCCGACCTCGACGAGTTGAAGCGGGTCAAGGACGAGCACGGCGGCACCGTCAACGACGTCGTCCTCTCCGTGGTGACGGGCGCGCTCGGCAACTACCTGCGGGCCCGCGGTCACGACACCGAGGGCCTGGAGATGAGGGCGATGGTGCCGGTCAGCGTCCGCACCGAGGAGGAGCGCGGCGCGCTCGGCAACCGGCTCGCGGCGATGATGGCGCCGCTTCCCGTCTGGTGCGAGGACCCGGTCGAGCGGCTGCGCCTGATCACCGAGACGATGGGCGACCTGAAGGGCTCCGGCCAGGCGGTCGGCGCCGAGATCCTCACCAGGATCACCGACTTCGCGCCACCGACGATCGCCTCGCAGGCGGCGCGGCTGCAGCCCGCCCAGCGCTTCTTCAACCTCGTGATCACCAACGTGCCGGGCCCGCAGTTCCCGCTCTACGTGCTGGGCCGGAAGATGGAGGCGATCTTCCCGCTGGTCCCCCTCGCCCGCCGCCAGGCGCTCTGCGTGGGGATCATGTCCTACGACGGCCAGGTCAACTTCGGCCTGGTCGGCGACTACGACGCGATGGCCGACATCGAGAGCTTCGCGCTCGACCTCGAGCAGGCGCTGGCGGAAGCGCGCGAGGCTGCGCCGAAGGCGACCGAGAAGCCTCAGCGGACGATCCGCGCCCAGACGCGGAACGGCGCGCTGTCGGTCAGGTAGCGCCAGTCGAGCAGGCGGGCGCTGAAGCCGGCGGCGCTGGCGTCGGCGTTGACGAGCACCGCGGTGATCCGGTCGAAGCGGCCCGGATGGCCGAGACGCACCGCCATCCCGCCGCCGCTTCGCACGAAGCGAAGCCTGGACACGACCTTGCCGTGACGCTCGCTGCCGATCCGACCCACCAGGGCGAGGCCAGCCTCGATCCCGCGTGGCGCCGCCGCCCGGACGACCACGGCCCGGCCGCCCCGCGCATGGACGCGCAGGAGCTGGAAGGTCGTGTGGTTGAGAAGCCGTTGCAGGGGGCGGCCGTCGGTCGACAGGGTGCCCTGGCGCGAGACGTCGGGGTAGCGGTGCGCCTCGCGGAAGACGTCGTCGGTGCGCCACTCGGGGAGGTCGCGCGCGAAGCGGGCGAAGTCGCGGCTGAAGTCGGACCCCCCCGCCGCCCGGATCGCCGAGTCGTAGGCGGAGACCGAGAAGCCCCCCGGCTTGGTATGCACCGCGCGCGCCCAGGCGCCGCGGACGATTCGCCGCCCGTAGCGGTGGACGAGCCACTGGTTCCAGACGGCGGAGCCGTACTCCTTGATCGAGCTCGCCGTCAGCGGCGTGTCGTAGCGGCGCACCCAGCGGCGGACGTAGCGCAGGTAGTCGTTGATCCCGTTGTAGACCTGGTCCTCCATCCAGACGGCGCTTGCCTCCGCGAACCAGGCGTCCTGGTAGGCGTCGTAGCCGAACTGGAGGATGTGGTCGTACTCGTGCGCGAAGGTGACCTCGAGGTCGTCGAGCTGCTTCGTGCCCGGGAACTCGAACCGGGCGTAGTCGTTGTCGAGGACCAGGTAGCCGTGCAGGCGGCGGGGCAGCCGGTGCCCCCTGGTCGCCTGGCCGCGGTCGGGAGCGGCGTAGCCGAAGAGGGCGCCGCCAATCTGCGCCAGGTAGACGTCGGTCTTGCCTCTGCCCCCTCCCCTGCGACCGTCTGACTTCGGATCGCGCCAGCCCAGCTTGCCGTTCTCGGTCGAGTGAACGTGCTCGGCGACGCTCTCGACCCGCTCGACGAAGTCCGGCACCCCGTCGCCGTCGCTGACCCCGTTGGCGTCGGTCAGGTCCGGCGCGTCGATTCCCTCCGCCACCCAGTGGACGCAGAAGTTGCGGGTGCAGGCCGGGGAGCTCGGCGCCTCCGGGACGGTGTAGGCGTTGCGGTTCGGGTCGGGGTGGTCGGTCGGGCGCGCGGCCGGGGCGCGGAAGACCCACTGGTCGCCCGCCGAGGCCGAGGCCGGCGCCAGCGCGCCCAGCGCCAGCGATGCGAGCGAAGCCCCGCTCAGCCGCCGCCCTGCCCGCACCCAAGCGAATCTACAGGTCGGCCGGGCGCTTCCCGGCAGCCCCGGAGGCGATACTTCAGACGTGACACTCCGGAGGCCCAGGTGCGCGTAGCGCTTGCCCAGATCGACCCGACGGTGGGCGACGTCGACGGCAACGCGGCGAAGATCGCCGAGTGGATCGACCGCGCCGCGACCGAGGACGCCGACCTGACGATCTTCCCCGAGCTGTGCCTGCCCGGCTACCCGGCCGAGGACCTCTACCTGAAGCGCCACTTCGTCGAGGCCAACCGGCGCGCGGTCGACGAGCTGGCGCGCCGCGTCGACGGCAAGACGACCGTCCTCGTCGGCTTCGCCGAGCCCGCGGCGGGCGGCGGCGACTTCCGCCACGCCCACAACTCGCTCGCGGTCCTCGCCGACGGCGCGGTCAGGGCCGTCTACCGCAAGAACCGGCTCCCCAACTACGCCGTCTTCGACGAGCAGCGCTACTTCATCCCCGGCGAGGAGCCGATGACCGTCGAGGTTGCGGGCACGCGGGTCGGGCTGACGATCTGCGAGGACTGCTGGGTCGAGGGACCGCCGGCCTCCGTCGAGGTCGCCGCCGGGGCCGAGCTGATCGCCAACCCGTCGGGCTCGCCGTACCACCGCGGCAAGGGCCGGGAGCGCGAGGCGATGTTCGCCGATCGCGCCCGCGCCTACGGCGTCCACTTCGCCTTCTGCAATCTGGTCGGCGGCCAGGACGAGCTGGTCTTCGACGGCCACAGCTTCGTGCTCGACCCGAGCGGCGAGCCGATCGCCCGCGCCGCCCAGTTCGAAGAGGAGCTGCTCGTCTGCGAGATCCCCTCCCCCGCCCCCGGGCACCTCGTCGAGCCGCTCCCCGACCTCGCCGAGGTCTACGCGGCGCTGGTCCTCGGCCTGCGCGACTACGTCGCCAAGAACGGCTTCCGGCACGCCGGCCTGGCGCTCTCCGGGGGAATCGACTCCGCCCTGGTGGCACTGCTCGCCGTCGACGCGCTCGGCCCCGATCGCGTCAGCGCCGTGGTGATGCCCTCGCCGCATTCCAGCCCTGGAACACAGGCGGACGCCCGGACTATCGCCGCCAACCTCGGCTGCGAGCTGATCGAGATCCCGATCGAGGGCGCGATGGGCGAGTACGAGCGGGTGCTCGGGCTTCCGTTCCAGGAAGGCGGCTCGGATGGAGCCGCGGCCGAGCCCCTCCCCCGCGACCCGGCGCGGCCCTCGGAGCCCGACCTGGCCGCGGAGAACATCCAGGCGCGGATCAGGGGGAACCTGATGATGGCGCTCTCCAACAAGCACGGCTGGCTGGTGCTCACCACCGGCAACAAGAGCGAGATGTCGGTCGGCTACGCGACCCTCTACGGAGACATGGCCGGCGGTTTCGCCGCGATCAAGGACGTGCCGAAGACGCTCGTCTACGAGTTGGTCCGCTACCGCAACGAGGTGGCGGGCCGCGATCTGGTGCCCACCTCTGCGCTGGAGCGAGCCCCCTCGGCCGAGCTGCGCCCCGGCCAGCGCGACAGCGACTCCCTCCCCCCCTACGAGCTGCTCGACCGTGTCCTCGAGGCCTACGTCGAGCGCGACGAGGGCCGCGAGGAGATGGTCGCCGCCGGCCTTCCCGCCGACGTCGTCGACGAGGTGGTGCGGCTGGTCGACCGCTCCGAGTACAAGCGCCGCCAGGCCGCGCCCGGGATCCGCATAACGCCGAAGGCGTTTGGCCGCGACCGCAGGCTGCCGATCACGAACAGGTTCGGAGGCTGAGAGCCGATCCCGGTAGGGGTTCCACTTAACTTTTTCGTCATCGTCTGCGGTCGTCCGAGGTGGAAGCTGTCGAAAAGTACAAGACGTTCCACCCCTACCGGGATCGGCTCTAAGGCTCCAGACGCGGTCGTACTGCGATCGTCATTTGCGCGAGGGCGCAGAGTTGGCCCTGCCCGTTGAGGACCTCGGCCTCCCAGACCCAAGTCGTCTTGCCCCTATGACGAGCACTGGCCTGAACTTCGGCAGCGCCATCTGTAATCGGGCGCAGAAAGCTGACTGCGATCGACTGGCCCATCGCCATCATCCCGTCGTCCATCACCGCCAGCGCGGTGGCGCGCGAGCAGACGCTCTCGACCAGCGACGACATCACGCCGCCGTGCAGGAGGCCGAACGGCTGGCGCAGCTCGTCGCGCATCGGCACGCGCACGCGGGCGCGATCGGGATCGTCCTCGAGCCACTCGGTGCCGAGCAGGGCGTCGAAGTGCGAGTCGAGTCGGCGCGGGTCCTCTGCCATCGCGCGCAGACACTACCCCCAGGCGTGTCCGAGGTTTTGGGTGCATATGACCCCTTAACCTCGGACACGCCCTGCAAAGAGCCTGCTCGCGTAGGCTTCAACTCGGTGGGGCTGAGCGACGATCAGAGGGCGATGCTGCGGCTGCTGGCGCAGCGCGAAGAGGGCTATGAGGACATCGCGGCCCTGATGGGCGTGAGCGTGGATGAGGTGCGCGCCAGGGTGAGGGAGGCGCTGGCCGAGCTCGACGAGGAGCGCTCGGCCGCGGGTCCTGTCGCCGCAGGGGACCCACCGCCCCCTGCGGTAGCTGAAGCTTCCTCGGGGGCGGTCCCCCCCGCGGCGCCACCCGCGGAAGAGACGCCCGCGCCCAGGACGGCCAAGCCCCGGTCTTCCTCGCAAACGGCTCCATCCGCTCCATCGCCGCCAAGAGCACTGTCGCTGCCCCGTGGTCAGCTGCCGAAGGAACGGCAGCGTCTGGTCGAGCTGATCGGCGGCGCCGTCGTGGTGATCCTGATCGTCCTCTTCGCGACCGGCGCGCTCGACATCGGCGGCGGCTCGGATTCGAGCACGAGCACGACCGGCGCCTCGACCGAACACCAGAGCACAGCTACGGCCAACCCCAAGTTCACTCAGGCCATCCTGAAACCAGTCGCCGGCGGCGAAGCGAGCGGCCTGGCGCGGTTCGGCAGGATCAAGAACGCCGCGGTCCTCCAGGTGGAGGCACAGGGCCTCGAACCCTCTCCGCCGGGCCGGTCCTACACCGTCTGGCTGTACCGCTCGCCGAAGCTGGTGCTGCGGGTCGGCGCGGTGAAGGTGGGCAAATCGGGTGGGCTGGCGGCCCAGTTCCCGATCCCGGCCGAATTGCTCGGCGTCGTCTCGAACGGCGCCTTCGACCAGATCGACGTCTCGCTCGCCTCAGACGCCGCGTACAAAGCCGAGATCGCCCCGGCCAAGAAGCAGAAACGCCTGCCCGCTTACACCGGCACGGATGTTCTGCGAGGCACGATCACCGGCCCGCTCGTCCGCTGACAGGGCGCGTCTCATATCTGTGTCCTCGGTCGCTGCGTGTAAAGCACGCCACGCTCCCTGCGTCCTTGATCTGCTCGACCCTGTCAGCGGACGAGCTTTCCCGGATTCATGATGCCGGCCGGGTCGAGTTGCTCCTTCACTGCTCGCAAGACATTGATCCCCGACCTGCCGATCTCCGCCTCCATGTAGGGGGCGTGGTCGCGGCCGACGGCGTGGTGGTGGGTGATCGTGGCGCCGGCGGCGATCACGGCCTCCGAAGCCGCGGCGTTCACCTCGTCCCACTGCTCGAGCTCGGAGCCGCGTCGCGCCGGCGCAAGCAGCG
>Ga0137371_10001356_pt1 | contig 19389 bp, 19 predicted proteins | sample SagtaG_7_FD_104919 | JGI IMG/M metagenome (GOLD analysis project Ga0137371, IMG submission 104919) | Vadose zone soil microbial communities from Sagehorn Ranch, Mendocino, California, USA - Sage1_R_40_16 metaG | ecosystem: Environmental > Terrestrial > Soil > Vadose zone | place: USA...
GCCCGGCCGAAGAAGGCGGCCCTTTTTGCGTTGGTATTTCGAAAAAAGGTGCAGGCAGCTCAAAGCCCTAAGACGATTCAATTCAAATCACACCTTTAGGTTATACAAGCTTCCATCAATGAATTGTTGGTTGCGATGGGCGACGGATGATCCGGAAAGGCGTGGCATGCGATTTCAGACACGGCAGGAGAACCGAGTTTCCGCGGCGTCGAAGCGCAACAACGCCGAGCCCCGACCCTTGCCAGCTCCAGCCCAAGCCGTTAGCTATTCCCCGTCCGCCGCGACCGCGCCTGCCGGTCCGGCTTCGACAAAAAGCGCCCGTAGCTCAGCTGGATAGAGCACCAGACTACGAATCTGGGGGTCAGGAGTTCGAATCTCTTCGGGCGCGCCAATATTACAGACCTGCAGCGGGGGGTGAACGGGTACTCTCAGATGCGTGTTATCCCGGACTCTGGCACCCCGCGAGCAAAATTTCCAGTTGAGCCTGTGCATCTTTGAGGACGGTGCTCCAGCCGCGGCCGTGTTTACGAACGATCTGGACGCTTGGATACCAGCCACTACTCCCTCCGGTTGCCGGCCATAGCAGGTCAAAACGGTCGTCCAGAACCATTACAGTGGGGATGCCCAGCGCGCCAGCAGTATGTACGGTAGTATTACTTATTGAAATCACCGCGTCGAGCGAAGCAATTTGAGCAGCAAAACCGTCCATATCCGTCATCTGATCCACTGAGGTATCTTGGACAAGACGCTCACCAGCACCACGCCGCAATCGTCTCAGGGCAGCCGATATTTCTCCATATTGCAGGGAGATGAACATCGAAGGTGTCTTTCTTAAGAACGCAGACCAGTCAGTAAATCCTGGCATTTGTTTTCGCCAACTTATGCTACCCCAAGAAATTCCGATGAGCGGCAGCGTTCCTGCTTTGCTCTGATAGCGGTTTCTGAAAGCCAGCGTGGCTCCTGGATCCGCGCGGAGCGGTATAAAACTTCTTTGAATTGCCGGCCAATCGTTGGCGTAGATTGCCGCCAAAGTATCGAATCCCGCTACTACATCAGATTCGGAAACGGCCTCAGATTTCCTTTCGGCCGGTCTTACGTCGACAGCGAAAGTCCTTCTGAGCAACGGGACCATCCGGGGTTCGACCAAAACGATGGTTCGTCTTGCTCTCTCCGAGGCCGGCCAGATGAACCGGGCGCAACGTAGCAGCGCACCGACATGCCCGCCCCGACCGTCGATCAAGAGCGTGCAATTTGATATGTCTTCTCCCGACCATTCGGGGAGCGTTGGTTGATCCCATATCCGTCCCGCGTCCGCCATCAACCGCAGCCCTTGATCGCACATACCCAGTCTTACCAAGGCACCGCCGGCACTGAACATCCAAACAGGATTCCGAGTCGACTCAGCGATTGACGACGCTTTCAATGCGAGCGTGAGAGCGCGTTCCCACTCACCCCCGGTAGCCGCGGCGTTCATCTGCGTCCAGTTATCATTGTAAGCGCAGTCCTTAAGGACACCGCTAGCGCGCAAAATCCTACGTTTTACAAAGTTGAAGGGTTCTCGAAGACGTAGCTCTGCTCTCTTAAAAAAATAACGTCCCATAGACCAATCATGACGCATGGGCTGATTACGATGAAAGAGGGAAGAGTAGGTTGACGATGCAGCAAGGATATATAAAATATGCAAAGTGCTGTCCATCTCTTCTCGTGGAATTTCTATAAAGGGATCCATATGACCGCAATACCTCCAATTCGCGTCTATATTGGGTGGGACAGTCGGGAGGTCGATGCTTACGAAGTCGCCCGATTCTCGTTGGAACGCCGTAGTTCAATTCCTGTACAAATCTCGCCAATCAAGCTCGAGGAATTGCGCGCGGCGGGCCTTTATTGGCGCGAGTCGGATCCGCTTGCCTCCACCGAGTTCACCTACTCGCGTTTTCTCACGCCGGCTTTGGCAAAATTTACGGGCTGGGCGTTGTTCTTTGACTGCGATTTTCTGTGGCTCGGTGATATTGCGGAGCTCGTCCGGCTTGCTCACGGACCGAAGGCAGTTTTTTGCGTTCAACACGATTATCAACCCAAAGAGGCCGTGAAGATGGACGGCAAGGTGCAGACGAATTATCCTCGGAAGAATTGGTCCTCACTAATGCTCTTCAATTGCGAGCATCCGTCGGTGCGTGTTCTTACGCCTGAAGTCGTAAATAGTGAGACGGGTGCTTACCTGCATCGTATGCAATGGGTCGCCGATCAAGATATCGGCGCGCTGCCGCTGGAGTGGAATTGGCTCGAGGGGTGGAACGAAAAGCCGGCCCGAGGCACGCCAAAAGCCGTGCATTTCACCCGCGGCGGCCCGTGGTTTGAGCAGTGGCAGAAAGTTGATTATGGCGATCTGTGGATGGCTGAACGCGACGCCATAAGGCAAACGGTATAGTATCCTTCCAAGTTTTCACGCTCTTCGGCAGCGCGTTGTGCTTTATCCAGTGATACGTAATAATGGCGTGAAAGTCACAAAATGGAGTTCCTTAGCTTATAGCTGCACGAAACTGAGCCTTCAGGCCTTGACTATTTCCGATGTCAAACTGGTCAGTGCGAGCCGCATCTCAGATTTTCGCGGCTATTTCGCCGAAACCTATGTGCGTGACGATTTTGCCGCGGCAGGGCTCGATTACGACTTCGTCCAGGACAATGATTCTAGATCCAATTCGGCTGGAACCAATTGTGGCTTGCATTTTCAGGCGCCTCCGTTCGCCCAGACCAAGCTGGTCCGGATACTCCAAGGGCGAATTCTCGACGTGGTAGTCGATCTGCGACGCTCCTCCCCGAGCTACGGTAAGCACATCGCTATCGAGCTGAACGAGGCCGCCGGGGACCAGCTTCTGGTGCCGGCGGGCTTCGCGCACGGATTCTGCACACTGGAAAACCACCACAGTCTTCTATAAGGTCGATCAGCTTTACTCCGCCGACCACGAGCGCGGCATTAGCTGGGCCGATCCGAGCCTGGCGATCGAATGGCTCGTCGCTTCGGAGCAAGCCATCGTTTCGGAGAAGGACCGGCGACTCCCGTGCTTTCAGGATTTGCCGGTTTATTTTGAATAGGAAGGGCAGCAATGCGCGTGCTGGTCACGGGAGGCGCGGGATTCATCGGGTCGGCCGTGTGTCGGCGGCTGGTCGGGGACAGCTTTTCCGTCATCAATGTTGATAAGCTCACGTACGCCGCGAACCCCCAATCGCTCGAGCTAATTGCTAAGCATCCTCAGTACGTGTTTGAACGCGGAGACATCTGTGATCGGATCTCGCTAAATCGGATCTTCGCGCATCATGAACCGGATGCGGTGGTGCATCTCGCAGCCGAAACCCATGTCGACCGTTCGATCACCGACGCTGCAACCTTTATGCACACCAATTTGCTCGGTACTTATCAGCTTCTCGAAGCAGCGAGAGAATATTGGGCGGCTTTGACGTCGGAACGGCGTGCCCGTTTTCGTTTCATTCACGTCTCGACCGACGAGGTTTTCGGGTCGCTTGCATCTGAAGGCCGCTTCCGGGAGGATACGCCCTATCGGCCCAGCTCGCCTTATTCGGCAAGCAAGGCCGGATCCGACCACTTGGCGAACGCCTGGTGCAAGACCTATGGCTTGCCCGTGATCATCTGCAATTGTTCCAACAATTATGGACCATATCAGTTTCCCGAAAAGCTCATTCCCCTGATCATTCTCAATGCTTTCGAGGGCATTCGGGTGCCGGTCTACGGCGACGGTTCGAATGTCCGTGACTGGCTCTACGTTGAAGATTTCGTGGACGGACTTGTCAGGCTGCTCAATCGCGGTCGCCCCGGAGAGAGATACAATTTCGGCGACGGTGCCGAATGCACCAATCTGGAGGTCGTGGAGCAGATTTGCGCCATCCTCGATCGAATAGTCCCGACGGGACACTCACGGGGCTCGCTGATCACCTTCGTGCCTGACCGTCCAGGCCATGATCTGCGCTATGCAATCGATGCCGGAAAAGCTCGGCGCGAACTTGGCTGGCGTCCTCGAGTGAACTTAGAGCTGGGCCTCGAGCAGACGGTAGGCTGGTATCTGGAAAACAGAGCGTGGTGGGAGCCGCTGCGCCGAAATGTCTATCAGGGCCAACGGTTAGGTTTAGTCGGGGCGAGCGCTGAACCTCATGAGCCGGATTCTCGTTGGCGGGAAATCGGAACAGTTGGCCCCGTTGCTTAGTCGAATCCGCACAGCAGCGGGGCTTTCGCGGGTCGCGGTCGGGCGTCCGCAACTCGATCTTGAAAATCCTGGAACCGTCGAGTCGGTCGTGCGGGGGTTCGAGCCAAGCGCGATTATCAACGCTGCGGCATACACAGCGGTGGACCAAGCCGAATCGGAACCCGAACGCGCATTTACCGTCAATCGAGACGGGGCGGAACAGCTTGCCTCGGAGGCCCAGAGACGAGCCGTTCCGTTCATCCATATTTCCACCGATTACGTGTTCGACGGCCGAAAGCCTTCCCGATATACCGAAGAGATTCCGCGAATCCGCCCAACGTGTATGGGTGCTCGAAGCTCGCGCCATGCATACGCGGCGGCACTTGTGCTCCGGACCTCCTGGCTTTACAGCGGCCATGGCCATAATTTCTTAACAACGATGCTGCGCGTTGCGCACAAGCAAGATGCGGTTCGTGTCGTCGACAATCAACATGGTGCGCCAACTGCAGCTGATGAAATCGCAGAGGCGATTCTGGCGATGCTGCGGATATTCCTCGTGGATGGCTTTGAATCAACGGCCGGGATTTATCATTTGACCGCACAAGGCGAGACGACTTGGCACGGATTTTCGACTGCGATCTTTGCCGGATGCGCACGGCGGGGATGCAAGGTTCCGAAACTTGTTGCGATCTCCAGTGCGGAATATCCGACTGCCGCGGTTCGACCGATAAATTCCCGTCTCGACTGCAGCAAGATCGAACGGCAATTCGGACTTCGGCTTCCGCCGTGGCAGCAGTCGATCGATTCATGCCTCGACCGATTAAGCATTCAAGCAGAGCCGGAAGCATGCTGAAGGGGATTGTTTTGGCGGGAGGTAGCGGAACCAGGCTTTATCCGATCACGCTGGCGCTGAGCAAGCAGCTGCTGCCCATTTACGACAAACCGATGATCTATTATCCGCTGTCGACCCTGATGCTTGCCGGCATTCGCGATATTCTCGTGATTACCACTCCGGAGGATCGGTCGCAATTCGTACGGCTGCTCGGTGATGGCTCGCAATGGGGAATTCGGCTGTTTTATGCCGAGCAGCCGCGACCCGAGGGACTTGCGCAAGCATTCTTGATCGGGGCGGATTTCATCGGCCGGAAGCGGGTCGCGCTGGTGTTGGGCGACAACTTGTTCTTCGGGCACGGCTTACCGCAGGTTCTGAAGATTGGAGCCGACCGCGAGCGGGGCGCGACCATCTTTGCGTATCAGGTCCGGGATCCTGAACGTTACGGCGTGGTCTCGTTCGATGCCGCCGGAACAGCGATCCGAATCGAGGAAAAGCCGGCCAATACCGGATCGAACTGGGCGATCACGGGTCTCTACTTCTTCGATAACGATGTCGTTCGCTATGCGGCCGGGATCAGACCTTCATACCGCGGCGAGCTGGAAATTACCGATGTGCACAATTGCTACCTGGCCGCGGGTGCACTGCACGTTGAAAAAATGGGCCGAGGCTTCGCTTGGCTCGATACCGGAACCTTCGAATCCTTGATCGACGCAGCAAGTTTTGTACAGACGCTGGAGCAACGGCAAGGCATGAAGATCGCCTGCCCGGAAGAAATCGCCTACCGGATGGGATTCATCCGCCGCTCGCAATTAATTCAATCGGCGCAATCATTGAACAGAAGCGGATACGGAGAGTACTTGCTGCAGATCGCGGATTCAGATCGCATGGACATATGAGAGGACTATCAAGGAGCAGTTCCCCGACTGGCGCGTGGCTATTAGGCATCGACTGAAATCCAGTCGACACTTCGTGTCCTTCAATTCTTAGTTTGCCTCCTAGTTCTTCGACCAAGGCCGATCCCCTGCCCGAACTTTTCAAAAATGGCAGCGCAAAGTGCGACAAGCAGCTTCGATCGGGATCTCTTCAACGATCCGAGCTCAGTCACCAAGGCGTCTTGCCGCTGCATCAGTGCATTCAGGCCGCTCGCCGTCGAGGACAGGATTCCATCATTCTCTCCCCTCAAGGCTCGGTAAGCAAGCTCGAGCAAAGGCGTATCGCCATAAGTCTTCCCGGGCGGAGCAGTCGCGCGTGCGTATCGGGTACCATAGTGCTCGATCGACAGAAAGAAGGGATCGGGGCTACTCGGCTTGTACACATTGAATGTGCGGCCTATGGAAAGATTCGTTGCGCTCTCGAGTGGACCAACCCAAGATGGATCGCGATCATAAAACCATGGCATCTTGAGCCAGTGCCGGAGCTGCGAATCGCTGACGAAATACCCGCCGGCGTGTGGATTTCTGGGTATCACAAAGGACTGCTCGTGGCCGGCCCAACGGGCCGACAAATGCCGAGGCTGGTTGGGCCTGCGGAGCGGAGACAACAGGTTCTCGCTGATGTCCGGTTCATTGACCACCATCGCCGGCAGCCCCGATTGCGCCATTTCGTAACGGGTCGGTTTCAGCAACGCTTCCGTTCCAAAGTTGCATTCGAACCAAGCAAGCTTGTCAAAGAACAGCGGGTCGTGAATGATCATATCATCTTCGATCACGGCATAATAGTCGTAGTTTCCGACCCGATCACGAAGCACGCGTTGCGCTTCGAAGATGAGCATCTCGGACGGCCCAGCAAAAAGCTCGAGTTCATAGCAGGACGGATCGATGCCGACGTGCTCGAGCAGCCCGCATCCGGGTATTTGCAGTACTACGAGATCGAGAACCCGTTTTGGAGTTCGATCATCTGGCAAGCGGGTATTTGGATCCAATCCATGGCGCCGTGGGCCGAAGTGCCGATGCAATGCCACCACCATTGCGTTGAAGGCGGCGATTCGTGCCAGTGGCTCGATCTGACTACAGAAGAAGACGAGTGAGGAATCCGCATGCGGTCGATAAAAATGCGGGGTAATCACAAGCAGACGCATTTGACTGTCCGATCGAGATCTTAGATACGCTTTAGGTGCGTGACGCCATGCGTCCGCGTAGCCGGCGCAGCAAACGATGTCCAGCATGCCAGGGCATGAGTGTGACATCCTTAGCTGCAAGAGCGGCATTAATGCGGTCGAGCACTTGGAAATTGCTTCGGGGATTATTGCAGGCCTCTTCAGCCCACTTGTAGGCGGCTTTAATAGCATAGGGAATATCGCCGCGAGCATTTAGGGTCGCTGCAGAATAGGAATGATGTCGAAGTTCGCTCGACAGGAAAGCCAGAATTTCCTTTTCTCGGAAATCGGATTTCAGATACCGCTCCAGATCCAGGTCGTTCGCGATCCGATCCACGACAGATTGCCAATCGTTCAACACCTCCTCGTAAGAGACGAAGCACCGTTTTATCGAGCGAGTGTCGCGTTCGGCCTCAATAAAATGCCGGAGCCACAATTTTAGAGCCTTCCCGAACCCGAATCGATTGCGCGATTCCAGCGAATCCGCAACTTCAAGGGGATTTCGGACCAGAATAACGGCTCGGGGATGCGCACCGTACTCGGCAAGCACGGATTTCCATAGGGGCACCAGTCGGCAGATTCGCGGGTCCTTAATAACAGGAAGGCGTGCTTCCTCGAATTCTACACGAAGAGCGCTCACCAAGCGCTGCTTGAATGACTCCGCCTGTCGCGAATGAAACCACGATCTCGGAAACACAGCGACATCGTCCCACCGACAGCCTACGGAATCCAGCAGCTCTGCATGGAGAGTTACGATGCTATGCGGCTCCCAATGCCCCCTTGGATTGGAGGTCGTCGCGGGAAGGGGATCGGTTGGGAGAGCGGCTCCGCAGAGACCCAGGATCCGAGTCAGGGCAGATGAACCGCTGCGATGCATTGCTAAGATCAGGATCGCTTGGCGATTTTGGCTGCCGGCGAAGACCGGGACCGAAGCAGATATCGACATCAGCATGCTCAAGGTCCGCGAAAGTCAGGATTGAACACGACAGTTCTCGGTTGGGCAGCTGTTAAATGCGGAGCGAGGATCCTCGCCAGAGCTCGCCGCCGATCGGCTTGGAGCTCCGGCCGGCCCATCTGCCCAACTTCGTGAACCCATGATGCAAACCATTGCAGGGGACCTTCGTTAGCGTCAATTCCTGGTTTGTAAGGGCACGAGACTGCCGGGGCTGCTGTGAGGCTATCTCGGTCCAAGTGCCGATACAGCACCCCCCAATTTCCTCCGCCAGTGTCGAGTCCCGCGAACCAATCCTGGCCAAAATCGAGCGGTTTGTGCTTCACCGAATCGAAGCGAAACATGCAGAAGCCTGCCCATAAAAACCAACGTGGTCCGGCTGTGCGCACAACGCCAAAAAAATCTTGGGACGACAATGGTGCAAATGGATCATCGGGTGCGAGCGGAAACAAGTCATGGTCTAGGAAACCGAAGGCCTCGGGCTCTCCTGGCCGGATGAGGTTCCGCCATAACCAGTTAAGAGCGATTCCGTGGGAGCGGCTGGCCTGAGACCAGGGATTCGCCGGGAGACGAAGGTATCTAACCCGTTCCTGCTCCGCGACGGTGGCAATTTTTGCCGCCATCGCGCGGTCCGACGAGTTGTCGGCGACAATATGAAGTGCGTGCGGTACGTAGTGTCGAACCAGCACTGCTTGCCATTTTAGGACCTGCGGATCGTTAAAGGCGACGGTAACGAGGACCTTGCGAGCCCGAATTTCACGCTCGAGCGCCGGTCGGTTGCCGTGGGGCGCAGCGCGACGGACATAAACCGCATTGACAAGACGATAGCGGAATGTCTTCGCGCCATGAAATAGCGGTCGGAGTCGCCTCCAATCCGCGACGGTGTACTCATGGAGGGCTGGCGGCATTTCCAGATCCTCTCTTGCCAGCGGATCCGGGCTTCGCGAGCGAATCGTCGAGCGATGGCTGGGCGCTCCTGCCGCCGCTTCGGTTGCGCGATAGCTCGGTCCAGATCAGGCGAAACGCTCGGGAGGGATGCAGGCGAAACAGCGTCGAGATCAAATGCTTGCGCGAAAGATTTGGCGGGCGGCCGCTCCGATGAAGTAAGTTGATAACGGCCTGCTGGGCAAACTTGCGTTCGGCGTGATTGAGGCGGGGAATTTCTTGACGAAATCCCGCCAGGTCGATGCGGGAAAAATCCGCCGAATTTGCCATGGCATAATCCGCAAGCTCAAGGAACCTGAACACGCGAGCGTCATCAGCGTAGAACTCGTTCTGAATCGCGTCGGACCACCAGTCAGGAGCGGAATTCACGGCAGAGAGTGTGTCGACCCCAATACTACGTCGATGTTGCGCAGCTTTTTTCGCCAAACGCACCGAGAACATCCCGCGGATAATTTTTTTCTGACTGAAGTCGCCGTAATGCGGACGGCGGCGGACGAGCGGTTCCGGAATGTTTGCGATCTTCGCCCTCTCAGAGATTCGCAACCAGAGGTCATAATCCTCTGCCTCTTCGAACACTGGCCGATAGCCGCCCAGGTCGCGGACAACCGAAGTTCTGAACATCACTGAGGAATGAAGGAAAGGGTTGCTCTTTGCCAGCACACGAACGAGCTCGTCGTGCCCGGTAGCTGGCCGCGCCTGACCATTGCCGTGGCCGCGCGCATCAATCTTTTCCGCCCACGAGCCAACGAGAGCGACGTCCGGATGATTTTTGAGGTACGAAACCTGAAGCTCCAGGCGGTTCGATGCCGCGACATCGTCGGCGTCCAACCGTGCCGTAAAGGAGGCTCGCGCCTCGGCCAGACCACGATTGAGCGCCGGAACAAGTCCCCGTGGTTCCTGACGCACGATACGAATCCGCGGATCTCGTGCCACGTATTTCGCGAGCAACTGCGGCGTGGAATCGACTGAGCCATCGTCGATCACCACAAACTCGAGATCCTCGAACGTCTGCGCGAGCACGCTGTCGATGGCTTCGCTGAGCCACCGTTCGCCGTCGCGTACCGCCATTACGACCGAGACTTGGGGCAATTCGCTCATTTTGAACGACCAGCTCCGAAAACTGATATCGAGAGGAACACATGACCTGGCGTCCCAGGCGGGATCAAGCACGCCAGCCACTTGTTACTCAACGTCGTTATCAGCTGCAGTACCAGGCCCATTCGGCACACCCCGAGCGCCATGGCACGAGCAGGCCGCGAAATACGACAGCGCAGCGATATGATGCCTAGCATCCAAGAGATGTAGATCATCTCTAATATCCCGGGCGCACGCTTTCGCCTCCTAGAAGGTCAGGCTGCGGGATTTTGCCCTGAGCCCGCTCGGTAGGGCCCGCTATCCCAATTCCGTTGCGCCACGTCAACCCCCCGCCGGGCTGCCCAAGCGGCAGATCGAGATCGATAAATTCTGTCCCGTCGTTCGAGATTGCACGCGAACCAGAAAGGCCAGCTAACGCGCTCGCAAATGAACCCATGCGGCGCTTGTTCGCGCTGGTCGGCACCAGCTTTGGGGCTGGCGACGACGACGCTCGACGTCCCGGACGTAAGAGCGCGCTGGCGCATTCCGCTGACAGCCAGGCAAGTGCTGGAGGCGGGCGCATCACGGCAGCAGGCGAGTAATTTCGTTGCCACCGTGCTCCGGAACTCGGGGCCGAAAATCAAAGGCAAGCCGAAGGTGAACTCGTCGCACATGGCCATGCCACCGGGGTCACGGATCCCAGTCACGTTCACGGCGAGATTCCCAAGCAGGGACCGCAGTTTGCACCCTGGTAGCGGCGGCAACTCAATGATTTCTGGACCAGAAAACGGGGAGCGTCACTAGCCTTTCCGTTCCCGTTGAGACGTCTCGCAGCGGCACGCTACTCACGAATCGTGCTCGTTTCCGCATTTCTTTACTCAAGACCTAGCGAGCTGACGCCGATCTCGTAGGCGCCGCAGCGGCACCGATAAATAGTATTTACGCCACAGTTGCCAGCGTCCGAACAATGAAATCGGAAACCTGACATCGTTCGGCACATACCAACTATTGTTGCCGGTGCGCCGTACCCGCTTATATCCGTGCTTTCGCAGGAAACGATGGCGCTCCCAATCATGGCCCCAGTCTTCGATCAGGATCAATCGCGGCTTGAAACGGTCGAACGAGAGTCCGCGAAGCACCGACATTTCGAAACCCTCGACATCGACCGACAGGAAATCGATGTCGTAGATTCTCGCCGAAAGTAACACGTGATCCAGCGCGACAACCGGGACCTGGAGAATCTCCGCCGACGACAGGCGTTCGGTTATGAACGTCTCGCACAGGCTACTGAGGCCACCCGTCACCCGGATCGGCATGCGCGTGCCGTGATGTTCAGGCACCCCACAGGCGACCTCGAACACTTGGGCGCGCCATTTGTTGCGGAGTGCGGCCGCGAATTCCGGCACCGGCTCGATCAGAACCCCTGACCAGCCGCGTTGCTAAAAATGGAAGGTCTGCGATTCGACGACGGGATCGAACGCGCCAACTTCCACGAAAGTTCCGATTTGGTCGTGCAAATAATCGGCGACGATCGCCTGTTCTTCCTGATTTCGAAATACCGCACGCATGCCAAACTCCATAGCTAAGCATCCGAATGTATCCGCAACCCAAAGTCAAGGCCAGCTACTTGAGTGAGAAGGCTCTCCAGCTCGGGTTTCACTGCCACGCTGGGAATACCCTCGATTTGTTTCGAACCGAATTCTTGGGCTCGAAGAACACCGGTCCAAAATGGTCTGAGATCTGCGCATAAAGCGATACGCCAAAAGACGCCGGTTCCCGGCCACAGACGAGCGATTTTGCGTCGTCCGCTCATCGTAGAGACGGCTGAAACGAGCTCGCGCCTACGCAGGCACAGGACGGGGTGCCAGCTTTGGCCTTTCTAGACCGCAGCCGTGACGGAGGCGGATTCTCTTCGCTGTTGACTCTCAGAATTATGCTGATATTCCTGCGGGTCTCACTGCCTGGGGATAAGGGGAACGGGCGGAATGATCGACTCTTCCAATAAGGGGCCGCAGATCCAGATCGGGTCTGAACGCAGCTTCGGCCTCGTTTTTGCCATCGTGTTCGCGATTATTGGCCTGTGGCCACTCACACGAGGCGCGTTTCCGCATTTGTGGGCGTTTGCCACGATGGCGGCGTGCCTAATCTTGGGTCAGTTTTGGCCGTCCGTCCTGCGGCCGCTAAACGTTGCCTGGTTCCGGTTAGGACTCCTACTAGGTGCCGTCGTCTCGCCGGTGGTCATGGCATTGCTTTATGTGACGACATTTATCCCGATGGCCACGGCCCTTCGCTCTGCGGGAAGGGATTTGCTCGGTCTGAAACGAGAACCTGACCGAGCAAGCTATTGGATCGTGCGAAACGGTTCCGGATGTGACCGAGGCACGATGTACCGCCAATTCTGAGCGAGGAAATCATGAATTTCGTGCTCGAACTCTGGCAGTTCCTCAAGTTCCGCAAGAAATATTGGCTGCTTCCGATCATTCTCATGTCCGTCCTGTTCGGCGGGCTCGTTGTGCTCACGGCCGGGTCGGCTTTTGCGCCGTTCGTCTATACACTTTTCTGAAACCCTCTTGCGTATCCTTGGCATCTCCGCGTTCTATCACGACAGTGCGGCGGCGCTCGTTGTCGGCGGCGATCTGATTGCCGCAGCGCAGGAGGAACGCTTCACTCGCGTAAAGCACGACCCGTCCTTTCCCCATCGGGCGATCGCAGCGTGTCTCGATGAGGGCGGGATTGATCTCAAGGACATTGACTACGTCGTTTTTTACGAAAAACCGTTCCTCAAATTCGAGCGCCTGCTTGAAACCTATCTCGCCTTTGCGCCGCGCGGTTTCCTGTCGTTCCGAAAAGCAATGCCCGTCTGGCTAAAAGAGAAGCTGTTCCAAAAGGACCTGCTTATCAACGAGCTCAGGAAGGCCGGGAGCGGCAAGGGAATCGGGGAGCGCTTGCTGTTCACCGAGCACCATTACAGCCATGCGGCGAGTGCCTTCTTCCCCTCGCCGTTCGAGGAGGCAGTGGTGCTCACGGTTGACGGCGTCGGAGAATGGGCCACGTCAACGGTCGCCGTCGGGCGCGGCAATCAACTCAGAATCGAGAAGGAGCTGCATTTTCCACACTCGCTTGGTCTGCTCTACTCCGCCTTCACCTACTACACAGGTTTCAAGGTCAATTCGGGCGAATACAAGGTGATGGGGCTCGCACCCTACGGCGAGCCGCGTTTCAAGGACCTGATCCTCGACAAGATCATCGATCTGAAACCAGACGGGACGTTTCGACTAGATCAGTCATATTTCAATTACTGCACCGGCCTAACCATGACCAACAGCCGATTTTCAGACTTGTTCTGCGAGCCGGTGCGCAAGCCCGACACCGAGTTGCTGACTCAGTTCCATATGGATATCGCCGCCTCGATTCAGGCCGTCACCGACGAAATCCTATTGCGCCTGACACGCACTCTCGCGCGGGAGTACGGGCTTCCGAACCTCTGCCTCGCTGGCGGCGTTGCGCTGAATTGCGTGGCCAACGGAAAGATTCTTCGCGACGGCGCATTCCGCGATATCTGGATCCAGCCGGCGGCGGGGGATGCCGGTGGGGCGGTGGGCGCTGCTCTTGCGGTCTGGCACAGCGAGCTCGGCAAGCCTAGGGCCGCCGGCCGAGACCGCATGAACGGCGCTCATCTAGGTCCGTCGTTCACGGACAGGGAAATCGCCAAGCGATTGAACGCGATCGGCGCCCGGTTCGACTTGCTCGGCGACAATGCAATCGTTGCCCAGAGCGCTGACGCGCTCGCCGCGGGTAAAGCCGTAGGCTGGTTGCAGGGACGGATGGAGTTTGGCCCGCGCGCGTTGGGAAACCGCTCGATCCTGGGTGATCCGCGCTCCCCAAGCATGCAGAAGATGCTGAACCTGAAAGTCAAGTTCCGCGAATCCTTCCGGCCATTCGCGCCATCGGTGCTCCGAGAGGACGTCGCCGAATGGTTCGAGCTTGATCGCGACAGCCCTTATATGCTGCTGGTCGCCGACGTGCGTCCCGATCGGCGCCGCAACATGACGGCCGAGGAGCAGCGCCTGTTCGGGATCGACAAGCTAAATGTCATGCGCTCTGACATTCCGGCCGTCACGCATGTAGACTACTCGGCCCGCATCCAGACTGTCGATCGGGAAACGAATCCCCGCTACCACGCGCTTCTCTCCGCGTTCAAGGTCCGTACCGGCTGCGGCGTTCTGGTCAATACCTCGTTCAATGTTCGGGGCGAGCCGATCGTTTGCACGCCCGAGGATGCATTCCGTTGCTTCATGGGAACGGATATCGATATTCTGGTTTGCGGCAACGCATTCCTCGAGAAGTCCGCTCAGGACTTATGCCGAACCCACGATTACAGGAACACGTATCAGCTCGACTGACGCAATTCCGATCATCATGGAACACTGAAACATGTTGACGAAGACTGACACTGTTGAAATGCATTACGAGCATCCGAGCCGGTCTGCTTTCGGATGGAATTTGCCAGCGCTCCACGGCTTTCTGATGATCTTGTATTGTCTCGGGCTTCTCCTGTTCCTCGACTTCATCTATTCGAACTTTCTTTACGAACGTCCTCGGTCTGTTCGCATCGCCAACGCCCAATATCACCACGATCTTGCCGCTAACTTCTCCGGATATGATGCCTGGGGTTCTTCCTATAGGCTCTATACGAACAGCCTCGGCTTCAAGGATGGCTCCGCTCGGGTCGTGCCGCTGATCCAAGATGCACACCGAGTGCTTCTGATGGGAGATTCGTTCACCGAAGGAGTCGGAGTGCCCTTTGACGAAACATTCGCCGGTTTGCTTTACCGAGCGGGATTGAATAGTTCAAAGCAGGTCGAGTTCCTAAATGCCGCGGTTCTATCCTATTCTCCTGTCATTTATTACAAAAAGATCAAGTATCTTCTGGAGAGGGGACTGCGTTTTGACGAGGTTGTGGTTTTTTCCGATATCTCCGACGTGCGGGACGAGGCTACAGAATATTTTTGCATCGATGAGGATCCCCAATACAATGTCTATTGTCCTCTAGAGACGGCGAGTCCCATTGTAGTAAATAGCAATCGTCCGGGTTCCCTAGCAAGAAATTTTATGGTTTCCGATCGAATACGTCAGACGGTTAAGCAAGCAATCCGCAAATGGCGGCATCCAACGGATATATCGAACCTGCTTGATTTTAAACGGAAGGGCAGCTGGACGATTCCGGGGTTTGAGCTTGCCTTTCAACCACTGGGCTTGGAGGGTGGGATCGCTCGCTCCCTGAGAAATATGCAAAAGCTGGCCGATCTGCTGGGCCAGCACGGCATCTGGTTGACTATCGTAGTGTATCCTTGGCCCAACCAGCTCTTTTATGATGATCGCGAGAGCCGCCAAGCCGCCATCTGGCGCACGTTCTGCGCGAAGAATTGCAAGGAGTTCATAAGTGTATTCCCGGCGTTTTTTGACGAGAAAGACACCCATGAAGACTGGTACGACCGGCTTTTTATCGACGGCGATATACATTTCTCGGCCGAAGGCCACAGGCTTATGTTCCACGAACTTGCGAAACGCCTCCTTTGAAAATTGACCTGCTCGATGGCTGGACGCGCATCAAGCGGATCGGGAGGACGCGATCGCGCAAATCAAGCGGCCGGGGGGCACGCCGAGCCGTCGTGATCCGGGGCGCTGAACTTACCCGGCGCGGGGTACCCGCCAGTTCGAGCAACGAGTGAACCACACATAAGACCGAGACCAGATGTTGACGAAGACTGATCTAGAAATCCGTTACGAGCGTTCGAAGAGGGCTCTGGGATGGCATTCGCAGGTAATCCGCGTCATTCTGTTCACCTATTGCCTGGGGCTTCTCTTACTCTTCGACTTCATATATTCCAACATCATTTATGACGAAAAAAGATATTTGTCTTTCCGCGTCGCCAACGCCCAATACCATCACGGTTTGGCCGCGAACTTTCCCGGATATCACGCCTGGGGAGGTTCGCATTATAGGCTGTCTACGAACAGTCTCGGCTTCAAGGATCACTCCACTAGAATCGTACCATTGATCCAAGACCGGCACCGAGTGCTTCTCATGGGGGACTCGTTCACCGAGGGAGTCGGATTTGACTTCGATGAAACATTTGCCGGCCTGCTTTACCGAGCTGGACTGAACAGTGAGAATCAAGTCGAATTCTTGAATGCGGCGGTGGCATCCTACTCGCCGATCATTTACTATCAAAAAATCAAGCACCTTTTAGAGATTGGACTCCATTTTGACGAGGTCGTGGTTTTTTCCGATCTCTCCGACGTTCACGATGAGGCTACTAGGTATTTTTGCATCGATGAGGACCCTCAATACAATGTTTACTGCGATCTAGAGACTGTCAGCGACATGCGGGTCAAACGGGATCATCCGCATTTCCTGGCAAGAAATTTTATCGTGGCCGATCGAATACGGCAGACCGTCAAGCGCGCGATCCACGAATGGCGGCATCCAACGGACATGTCTTACCTTGCTAGGAATACTTTCCGAGCGGGCAGCTGGACGCTTCGAGGAATTGAACCGCCGTTGCCTCCGTTGCAGCTGGAGGGGGGAATTGCTCGCTCGTTGAAAAATATGCAAAAATTGGCCGACTTGCTTGCCGAGCGCCGTATTCCATTGACGATCGCGGTGTATCCCTGGCCAAACCAGCTGTTCTACGACGATCGAGAGAGCCGGCAGGTAGCGATCTGGCGCGACTTTTGCGCCAAAAATTGTAAGGAGTTTATAGATCTATTCCCAGCCTTTTTTGATGAGAAAGACGCCCATGAAGGCTGGTATGAGCGCCTATTTATAAAAGGCGACGTACATTTCTCGGCCGAAGGCCACAGGCTTATGTTCCGCGAGCTGGCAAAACGCCTCCTTTGAAGAAATCGCGATCATCGAGTCGCCGCCATGCGTGCGCTCGCGCAAATATGCCTTTAGTTGATGATCGAGTGTGGACACCAAAATGTCAGAAGATTGTGTGTCGCAACCATTTTCAATATGCACATCACTAATGCTGGTGGAAATCGTCGGCCAGAGCGGCAAAGCAACTCGAGCCAGAGGATAGGCTGAGCAGGTCGGTGGCGTCAATGCGCGCTGGCTCTTGACGTAAGATTGTGGGGCAGCGAGGATGGGGTCGTCGATCGGGGAGACGTTTTGTGATGCGCCCCTTGTTCAGCCGGTGGATCAATCGTTTTTATTGGTGGCGCATGGAGCGCAGGTGGATACTCGGCGGCGGCGCCTATGGATCCTGGTGGCGCTGAACTCCTACGGCCGCGTTACCGTCCCGCGGCTTGTCATCCGTTTGCCGTGCTCACCGATCGCGAGGGCATCGGCGACATCCTGATCAAGATGCCGTTCCTGCGGTGGATACAGCGTGCATATCCGGGGCACCCGATCTGGTGGGTAGCAAGCTATCAGACGGCAATGGAAACCCTAATGCGGCCATACGCCGGTGATCGAATCATTCAGGTGATTTCCAAAACCAAAAGCCTCGGCAGCGCCAGCTTCGCTCGGTCGCAACTTGCGAGGCTCCCACGCTTTTCTTTCGTTTTCGATACACGCAGTCGTGCCCTCTCCGTTTGGGTCGCACGTAAAGCGCTGCAGTATGAGCGGTACTTCTCGGCGCTGCCCTTTTACCTGCTGAGCGATGCTCGCCCACCGGGCCGCTTACAGAGGCCGATTCTCCGCTGGCTGCGCTTTCTGACGCTTGCAGAGCAGGCCATCGGAACCCGCCTGGACCCGAGAGGGACGGTGCCCTGCTCGACCGACGCTCTTGACGTGGCAGCGAAGATACTCCCCGCCGGGCCAAGATACGTGGGCATAGCGCCAGGCAGCCGTGAGCCGCGACGCAATTGGCCGCTCGACCGCTTCCTTCAGCTAGCGAGCTTGCTCGCGAGGGACGGCTTTGCGCCGGTAATCCTGATCGGGCCTTACGAAGAGGCGATGCTGATCGGCCCAGTCGAGATACATGGATGTTGCACGCTCAAGCTCAGCGAATTTCCGCCGGTACCGACCTTCGGCGCCATCGATCCCGCCCTGGCGATTTGCAGTCGACTGTCGGCTGTGGTGGCGAACGATGCCGGGATGGGTCATATCGCCGGCGCGATGGGCGTTCCGGTGGTCAGCCTCTTCGGACCGACAGCAGCAGAGAAGCAAGCGCCGTTCTGTCCTGACGGCATCACTATCCGGGCGCGCGATTATGGAAGACAGTCGATGGAAGCGCTTCCAGTTCCGCCAGTACACCACGCCTTGCTGGCCTTGTTGCAACGGAATGACCGCACCGTCGGCGATAACGGCCAGGAGCCAACCGGAATGCATCCAAATCCGTTAGCCTCAGGTCGCATCTTCTAGCTTCTACACCTGGGAGTCGTGACCTACGGGTGCTGAGAACAATTGGCGCTCAGGCTTCGGATCCTCCTCGATCTCGTCTTTGGCCTTTTCTCAGTCGAACACCACGACCGCCATCGCTCTCATCAAGGAACTCGACGCCGCCATTTTCGAGTGCGATTCGGAGTTTTTCTCCTGTTCCTGGGCGACCGCCCAAGGTGCCCTCGGCTGCTTCCAATCGCTTGATTGTTGGGATGGATACGCCAGAGGCGGCAGCTAGTTTTTCCTGGGACCACCCCAGTAGTGCTCGTGCAGCCTTGATTTGTCGTATCGATACTTTTGGTATTGACATTCGGGTGGCCCTGATTGATACTTTTGGCATCAACACGACGCTATCCACGGGAGAGACCGATGTCACCGCGTTTAACATTCGATATAAACCGAGCTGCCCGGAAGCATTTTACCCGGAAGCATTTTATAGGTGGCTCCGATTCCCGCATCATCATGGGTCAGGACGAAGCTGCCCTGCTACGTCTTTGGCGCGAAAAACGAGGGGAACTCGAACCGCTGGACTTTTCAGGAAACCTGATCGTCCAGCTCGGCGTCGTCACCGAGCCCCTCAATCGGCACTGGTTCGAGCAAAATACCCGCCAAACGGTCAAATACATCCAACGCCGCATTCAACATCCAGTCATCCGATGGATGGGGGCGACCCTCGACGGCATCGTTGTGGAGACCGGGGCGGTTTTTGAGGCCAAGTTCATGCTTCCCTGGTCGTTTTCTGAAGAGTGGGCGGTTGAGAAGTACATGCCACAGCTGCAGCACAATATGTGGGTCACCAACGTGAAGCTCGCGGTACTTTCGATCATCACGGGAGGCGGCAAGTGGGTCGAGATCACCGTCCCGGCCGACTCGCTCTATCAGCACCTGCTTCTGACGGCC
>Ga0137371_10001368_pt1 | contig 19344 bp, 20 predicted proteins | sample SagtaG_7_FD_104919 | JGI IMG/M metagenome (GOLD analysis project Ga0137371, IMG submission 104919) | Vadose zone soil microbial communities from Sagehorn Ranch, Mendocino, California, USA - Sage1_R_40_16 metaG | ecosystem: Environmental > Terrestrial > Soil > Vadose zone | place: USA...
AGACAGTGCTCAAGTCGTTACTCCCTTCGTGCGGGTCGGAACTTACCCGACAAGGAATTTCGCTACCTTAGGACCGTTATAGTTACGGCCGCCGTTCACCGGGGCTTCAGTTGAGGGCTACGCTCACCCCTCCCTTTCACCTTCCGGCACTGGGCAGGAGTCAGCCCCTATACATCCAGTTGCCTGTTGGCAGAGACCTGTGTTTTTGGTAAACAGTCGCTTGAGCCAGTTGCTTGCAACCCCCTCACCGGCCGGCCCATCACGGCCCGCCAGCTACTAGGGCACCCCTTCTTCCAAAGGTACGGGGTCAATTTGCCGAGTTCCTTGACAGAGGTTGGCTCGTCCACCTGGGGAGTGTTCCCCCAGCCTACCGGTGTCGGTATGCGGTACGGGCAGAACGGCGTCTGGCTAGCGGCTTTTCTCGGCGGCCTGGGGCCAAGTGACTTCCGCCTCCTTTCGGAAGCTCGTGCCAGCCGTCAGGTGCTCTCAGCCCGGGTTTTCCCTCGGACTGACCCTTCGGTCTGGCAGCCCATCCTGTCCATTCGATGGGTTCACTCTCCCTACCGCGTCCCCGCTTCACTCCTGGCGACGCGCTCTGGTGCAGGACTCTCTCACCTGCTTGCCATCGCCTACGACTATGACGTCCTCGGCTTAGGTCCCGACTCACCCTGGGGCGACTGCCGTTGCCCAGGAACCCTCAGGCTTTCGGTGTGGATGGTTCGCACATCCATGACGCTACTCATTCCGGCATTCGCACTTGTGTGCGCTCCACCAGTCCTGGCGGTCTGGCTTCCCGGCGGCACACAACGCTCCCCTACCATGCGCGTCACCACGGCGACGCGCATCCACAGCTTCGGTGGGATGCTTGAGCCTCGTTACGTTGTCGGTGCGCGCGCACTCGACCAGTGAGCTATTACGCACTCTTTCAATGATGGCTGCTTCTAAGCCAACATCCTGGCTGTCTGGGCGCACGCACGCCCTTTGACACTGAGCATCCACTGTGAGACCTTAGCTGATGGTCTGGGCTGTTGCCCTTTCGACGACGAAGCTTAGCCCCCGCCGTCTCACGCACACGCTTGCGCTGCTGGCATTCGCAGTTTGGTTGGGGTTGGTAACCAGCACTTGGCCCCGAGCCCATCCAGCGCTCTACCTCCAGCAGGCGCCACACGTGTGGCTGCACCTCAATGCATTTCGGGGAGAACCAGCTATCTCCACGTTCGCTTGGCATTTCACCCCTATCCACAGGTCATCCCCCAGTTTTGCAACACTGGTGAGTGCGCGCCTCGACGGCCTGTCACAGCCGCTTCACGCTGCCCATGGATAGCTCACGTGGTTTCGGGTCGCATCGGCGCCACTGGGGCGGCTGGCCCACGCCAGGCGGCTCACACCCCCTGGCCGGACCAGCCGCCCGCACGCCCCCTTCAGACTCGGTTGCCCTCTGGCTCCCCCCCGTTACTGGGGGTTAACCAGCGACGCCGATGCACTCGCCGGATCATTCTACAAAAGGCACGCCATCAGTCCTACCGCGCGGCCCAGCCTGAGCCGGGCCCACGCGAGTGACCTCTGACTGCTTGTGAGTACGCGGGTTCAGGGTCTCTTTCATCCCCCTCGCGGGGTGCTTTTCACCTTTCCCTCACGGTACTGGTCCACTATCGGTCGCTGAAGGTGTTTAGCCTTGGAGGGTGGTCCCCCCAGCTTCCCACAAACTCACCGGGGTTCGTGGTACTCAGGATGCCAGCCAGGCGCGCCCGCCTGCCCCTACCGGACTCTCACCGCCTCTGGTGGCGTCTTCCACCGCCTTCGGGTCGGCGCGCGCGCCCTGCTGCTGGTCCTTCAACCCCAGCCGCTCTTGTGGAGTGGCTGGTTTGGGCTGTTCCCGCCTCGCTCGCCACTACGACGGGAATCTCGTTTGATTTCTGTTCGTCGGGCTACTGAGATGTTTCAGTTCGCCCACGGCCCTCCCCCTGCCTATGGGTTCAGCAGGGGGTGTCCAGCCATCACGCTGGACGGGTTGCCCCATTGGGAGTCTCAGGGCTCTTCGCTCGCATGCAGCTCCCCCTGAACGTTTCGCCGGTCTCCGCGTCCTTCTTCGGCCTTCAGCGCCAAGGCATCCACCGCGTACTCTCTGTCGCTTGTCTGTGCGCGGGCGCGCACAGGGGCCGGGTCGGCCCGCAGGCCGACCGGCCACCCGCTCCCGCCACGCGCGACACGCGCGTTCCTCTGCGTCTCTCTTCTCTCTGCTTGCTCTCGGCAAAATTGAAGTAATTATTCTTAATTCAGTTGGAAATGTACAGCATTTTGTGATGCCTCGGTAATATGCCATATTTTTCAGTTCTTGTCAACAGCTTTCCCAACCAATTTAATCATATCGTCTGTGATTAGTCAGAATGTACTAGATTATTGTAGAGGATTGGCATAAATTTCATAAGTACAGTATGCTCTTTGTGTTAAATCACAAAGGGGTGCCAGTTTACCAAGACAGCTACAGTACCCGACACTGGCTCCAGGGGAGTAATCAAAACGGTAAAACTGACCTTGACGTTTACCTAAACACTATGGTAAACTTATTTGATGTGATGCAAGATTTACACGCTGCTTAGTCAAGCTTTGCTATGTCGTTTTGCATTTTGACAGTGCAGTCCACCAAAGTACAATGATTGTCAATCTCCAAGACTAACTTAATGGGAGGGATCAATGCGGGCCACGTTCAGTTACGCGAGCATCCTACATGCTATTGGTCAGGTGCTAGATCAAGTCGGCGTGAAAAGTATCGCAATTCAAGAGGAAGAGGATGGTCTCTTCGTCGAAGGGTTTAATGGCGAGGGTCAGCTTCAGGTACAGATGCATTATGACATCGCCAGTCTCTACGACCTGGTATGTCGTTCAGCGGGTCAGGCAGAAGAGCGCAGTGAATACATTTCAGCAGAAAACGAAGGAACACTCCATCGATTCCTCGCTGATCACAAACTTGAACTGGTTGGCGCTTCCCGCTAATGCGCCATTCCATTGTGTCCTGAAAACCCATCTCGCCCGACCTGATGCCATAGGGCAGGCGAGATGGCTGGAATTCTCCTACATACCAATCTCGCCAACGGTACTAAACATGTACCCTACCGGGCAAGGCGAGGTGAAAGAAACGCTTTAACCAATAACTAAAGAACCGGGAGTAAGCCCCGGTTCTTGAATTCTGTGAAGTTTTACTTTTGCTCAGCAAGCGCTCTATTCTTGATTGTTCACTGGCATCTCATAACCATTGTTTCCCATAACAACGCATGCATTCTATCACATTAACGAGGTCTTGACCCTTCTCAGTGAGCGAATATTCTACACGGGGAGGAACCTCTGCAAAGGTTTGACGAAGAATGATCCCTTCTTCCTCAAGGGATCGTAATCGTTCGGAGAGGGTTTTGGGGCTAATCCCATGAAGTGAACGTTCAAGTTGATTAAAACGTTTGACACCGGTAGCCAAATCACGGATAATAAGCAAAGTCCACTTCCCACTGATAATCCTAGCAGTGCGAGCAACGGGACAAATCGAATTATCGAGGGAATCTAGTGTTGTTGTGAGTTCCATAATATTGTACTCTTGTACTGATGGGTGGCCGCATAGATAAACTCTTACGTAATCCCAGGAAAGACTATATCATAGTTACTACGTATTGTAAAGCGCAGACCTCTCGACTTTGCCTTTAAAGTGTGATATGCTCATAGCTAATAGGATTGCAATAAAAGCATCCGAGCACCTGAACAATCATACTCTATCTTGGCTTGCGCGGTTTCTCCCTATGAGAGGAGAAGATTGTGCCCGAAGATATTGCTCTATTCATCGATTTTGAGAACATCCGTTATAGTATGCTGAATATCCAGCGGCGGGAACCTGACCCACAGGAGCTAATTGCGGTTGCGCGCCGATATGGGACCGTTATGGTAGCCCGCGCCTATGCGGACTGGTCTCGTCAACCGGAACCATTTAAGGGAAGCTTAACGGCTGCAATGATCGACCGGGTTGATTGCCCCGCTAAACAGCGAGATCGCATTCGTATGGGAACGGTTCATTACACCTCTGGTAATCCGCCTACGGGAGCCTTAGGTTCGTCAACGGGGGCTTCTGAACAGGGAACTGGTAGCCTCGCATCAGCTCCTTATCAGCGCAAATGGCCCTCTGGACCTCTCAGCAACTCTGGTCCTCTACCCGCAATCCCTTCGCAAGGGATTGGCAATGAGTGGCCAGGGTACCAGGATCCATCGGAACTTGGACAATCCGCAAGTGATGAGAACCTTCTATCCGAAGATGAAACGTTGACTGATGACGGCTATCAATTGCCTGAATACCCGCAGCGTGATACCTCTCGACAAAGTGCACCATATCAAAACCCTTATGGTCAATCTGCTCCTACAGGCCCACTTGGCTTTAGTAGCAGCACCGGCCCTTTGGGATACTCAACTCCTGCCCCTGCTCAGTCTACAGGTAATACAGGTCAAATGCCTGCAATTAATGCAAGTGGCTCGAGTACGATAGTCCAAAGTACAGTGGTCCAAAGTACTGTTGACTTAAATATGCTGATGGATATTATTGAAACTGTTTTTGATCGTCCTACTATCTCTACATTCGTCCTGATGACTGGCGATAAGGATTTCACCCGTATCAGTGCCCGTCTAAAGCTACGTTTAAACAAAACTGTGATTGTTGTTGGTATACCTGGAACCGTCAGCCGAGATCTAATTAGCAGCGCCAATCAGTTTGTACCCTTAGTGCCAGGAGGAAGCCCGATCCCCGTTACACAGACGGGCGAAAGTGGTCTTGGTTCTATATCTATGACTGGCAATACTGGAAGCATGCCTGCGATCTCCTTAGGTGCGCCTGCCTCACAGTTCCAGCCATATCCGGTGGATGTGCTTGATCCCCAATTCCTCCAGTTTCTTGATTATATTGACCGCAACTGGTCCTGGCGCACTATTATCGGTGTGTCTAACTTTATTGGTGATCCCGTGAATCCTAAGAACCGTTTTCGAGGTCGTCTTACACGCGAATCTGCACGCGAGTTGCTTAATACTTGTATTCAACAAGGTATTCTGCTCCTGCAAACAGATCCAACAGGCGCGGAGGATCTCAGGCTGAATCGTTCTCATCCTGGGGTCGATGAAGTACTCAAGCAATTTGTGCGATAGGATAGTGATGGATGAATCACTTGTAAAGTTCTCTTGCACTTCATCAAGTGAGCCAGTATCCGCTACTCTTCCAAAGGAGATTGTCTATCAAACGTGTAGAACATACATGTACAGCTACCAAAAGCAGTAAGTCAGGAAGGATATCACCTCCTATCTCCTCTATCTCTTCGAAGGTATCGGGGTCACAAATGGCTGTATAGTCCAGTTTCACTAACGGTTCACTAGCAATCAAATCAGCCATAAGCTTTTCAATGATAGCAGGACGACGTTCACCTCTTTCGAGCATAGTCTTGCCAGCAAGTAACGCTTGATAAAGTATGGGAACTGCCTGGCGTTCTTCTGGAGAGAGCAGGTGATTACTTCTACTGACTGCTAACCCATCGACCTCACGCACGGTCGGAAGAACACGAACGCTGAGATCGATGTTGAGATCTCGCACAAGTTTTCGAATCAGAGCGACTTGCTGAGCATTCTTCTGCTCTAAAAAGACCACGTCCGGGCGCACCAGTTGAAACAGTTTCGTCATGACTGTGGCAATTCCATCCATGTATCCCGGTCGAGCTGCTCCTTCTAGCCGTTCGGCTATCGGGCCGGTAGGAGTGACATGGGTGGAAAAATTCGCGGGAAAGAAATCTTCAGAACGAGGAATAAATACTACATTCACCTGTTCTATATCTAATAATTGCAGATCCTTTGCAAGTTCATGTGTATCATATGCTAGACCATCATACGAACCAAATTGCAGAGGATTGACAAATATACTGACGATAGTCAGTTCGCATTCTTGAAGAGAGGATCGTACTAATGTTACATGCCCTCTATGTAAATGACCCCTCGTGGGGACAAAGCCAACAGATCCACTAGCAAGCCATCCTCGTGCTGTCTCTGTCATTTCGTCGAGGTCATGAATAACTCGCATATAATTCCCCATTTGTTACTTGCATCTTCCTAATATATTAAGACGTATGCGCATTGTAGTTTGCATACTGTTTGGCACTTAAGAGAAGACGTACACGTATTGTAGTTTGCATAACGTATGGCGTCAACTACGGTTACCTGCTATACTACACGAGACGAAGGAGGTGATCTCTCTATGGAGAAAGTCGTACGTAACAGAAGTACCAGGCGAAAAACTATACGCAGATTGCTTGGTTTTAGCTTATTAGGTGCGTTTGTCTTTGCTGTCGTTGTTGCCCTACGACATATGTTAGAAACTCCCCAATGGCTAGAAAGCCCCTTACCAGGGGAATCCCATTACTACAAGTGGAAGTATGGCTATATTTTCTATAAAGTGCTGGGTGCTCCAGAAGCTCCTCCACTGCTTCTCCTACACACCCCTGAATTAGCTGGATCAGCATATGAGATGCGTAAAATTATCGAGCCGCTGGCAGAGCGTTATCGCGTTTACGCTCCAGATTTGATCGGTTTTGGTCTCTCAGATCGTCCCATAATAAGCTACTCGGCTGAAACATATGTATCTCTCTGCCGGGATTTTCTTACCGATGTTGTAAAACGACCTGCAACGATAGTTGCAAGCAGAATAAGTTGCAACTACGCTGTAGCAGCTGCAGCTTCCCCCAGTCTCAGCGAACGCCTGGTTTTAATTTCACCCATTGCCCTGGATGGCAAACAAGGAAATGAAGCTCATTTACCTGCGCTGAATAGCGGAGTTCCCTTTTTGAATGCCGGGACCTCATTGCTCCAGTCAGCGCCGATGAAGTGGCTGCTGTACCCGGTACTCAGCAGTCGTTTTGCTCTCCGCTATCTAATGGCAAGGCAGCATGCACTTATCAGCGATGCTGACCTTGACTATTATTATGCCACCACCCATCAATTTGGCTCTCAACACGCTTCTATGGCTCTGCTTGCAGGAAAACTGGCGCAAGATCAAGACATGTCGCAACAATTAGAGATGCTACAGCAACCAACGCTGGTTATCTGGGGAGCCAGAGGACTCAACGATACCAAGCATATCGCAAACCAGCAGGATGTGTCATGGACCAAAGCACATACTCGATTGGCATTGCTCCCGGATGCCGGTCTGGATGTTCACGAGGAGCACCCTAAGACAGTCATAGCTACTATTAGCGCGTGGAATGAAGAGGGAAAGACTGATGTTATTAAATCTAAGGTGAGTACATCGATTGAAGCTTATTGTGTGAAATGCAAGCAGAAGAGAAGGATGCTAAACGTGACCGAAGTTACCCTGAAGAATGGTCGTAAGGCTCTACGGGGTACCTGCGAAGTATGTGGAACGAATCTTTTTCGCATGGGCCAGGCTGAGCAGGGAACCCCAAGCCTATAGGGGCTTGATTTATCGTGCCCATGGTGGGAGAGGGGGCACTATGCATCATGAGAGGGGGCGCTCTCATCCCGACAAGAACCTGCTTGGCGACTTTCCGTCTATTTATCGTTCTGGGGATGGAGCTCTCTCAGAAATATAAAAAGTAACTTCAATCACTTGACGTGCGAATGATCAGAACGTATAATCACCTTCGTGTCTTTAACAAGGTTCTCAGGGGGTTAGCCCCTGTTCGGGGTTTTGGGGGTAAGGAGTCCAGGCCAAAGGACCCGGTATACTCTCCCAATTGTCCTCCCCTTCTAGCTTTTTTATCGTATTCTTATGGGGTACGGGAGGCTTCCTCCCGCAAATTCCCCTTTTCCCCTCAACACCAGGGAGGAGTTTACTATGAGTATTGGTGGACAGAGTGAAGCTAGCCAGGCAAAGTCCGAGCAAAAAGTTTATCGTTTGACTCCTGAAGGCTTTGCTAAGAGGCAAGAACGCCTGGAATACTTGCGCACTGTGAAACGTAAAGAGATTGCTGATTATATTCACGAGGCGAAAGAAGCCGGCGACATCAGCGAAAGTAGCGCATACGAAGACGCAAAGAATCAGCAGGCAAAAGTTGAAGGTGAAATACTTCAACTGGAGCGGCTGCTGGCAGTTGCCGAGATAATGACTTCCGATATGCATGATTCTTTCGAGGGACCCCTCGTTGTCCGTATTGGGACACAGGTAGATGTCGAGAGCGATTCCGGTGCGACACGTACCTTCAAGATTGTCGAGACATATGAAGCTGACCCGAAATCAGGCTTGATTTCCGATCAGTCACCAGTGGGAAAAGCGCTCATGGGACACCAGGAGGGCGACTCGGTAAGTGTATCTACTCCTGGCGGTGAGACAAACTACACCATTCGTTCTATTCGCCCCATGCTTTGAGCCAATAGAGGTCAAAAGACACTCAAGAAGTGCCTCTTCATCGTGGATTGTATCCATTACGTATGAAGAGGCACTTCTTTGGATAAGGTATCTCCTGGTGCCATTCAAGTTTTTTCAGATCTGTTGTAGCACTGCCTCGAACTGTGTGCGGTTCAGTTGCTCATGCTCTATAAGCAACTGCGCAAGTTTGGTGAGCTGATCGTGGTGCTCGCTTTGCACAGTATAGGCGGTTGCTCGCCCCTCATGCAGCATGTTCTGTATCTCGCTGTCAATCAATGTCGCCATCGCTTCACTACTGATATAGCGGGCAGCAGGTGTCATCATGGCATATATTTGCTGATGTGCAGTTCTCTTCATACTGTTCCGCAGCAACCACCAGGCTGATGCCCGCGCCTACTCCGGGCAGAATGAAGCCTGCAAAGGTACACCCAAGGATGGCTGTCGTGAACGCGAAGGCGCTCAGGCCAAGAGGGATAGGATCGGCGACGCCACTCACAGCAGGTTCATTGTGTGCAGTTTCAGCAGAATATTGAGCCATTGAAGTTCCCACCTTTCATTGGGAGACGAACAAAGATGTACATACCAGCGCATCCTCAGCAAACATGGGATGAAGCCTCGAAGCGTCTGCTCGTCTGGTCGCAGGCGCCAATGCCTGCTAGTGGATGGTCATCCACACCGTCGTGGATGGCTTCTGGCTCGCCCTTTCGGGACGATGAATACTAGCTACACATAACTACCTTACGGGATGAAGCACAATCAAAGAAAGGTCTGCCGCTCTTCCTCCTTTCTGATCTGCTGATGCGGTGACCGGTACTATCCCTACAAGGAGCGACGTCCTTGTCGCTCCCAACAGCAGTAGTAGCAGATCAAGCAGGGTGACACGTAGCGTCATCCTTTCCACACGTTGAGAGCAGTCACCCTCAGCGTTGGTACGCATCAATTCATTGTACTGTGCCAGGTTGTCCTACAAAACGTATACACACACCTCATCGTAGTGCGATAGTATCGCACTACGATGTAAAATATTGTAGCATACTGAGGGATGCTGTGTCAAGTACAGCTGTGCCAGTATGTTTGCTTGAGGAGCTTGACAGGACAGCTTCGTTCTAGTATTTTACGTCGTAGTACGACATAACAGAGAGGTACGATGCATTCTACTGATGATGACCTTTCAATGGCCGATTACCACGCCTTAGCCGAAATTCGCTATCAGATTCGGCATTTTTTGCACTTTAGCGAGCAGGCCGCGCGCGAGGCAGGTCTTATGCCTCAGCAACACCAGCTGTTGCTTGCGCTCAAGGGATTGCCCGCCGGGAGAAAAGCAACGATCAGTGAGTTGGCCGAGCGACTCCAGATTCGGCATCATAGTACGGTTGAGCAGATTGATCGGCTGGTGGAGCGAGGTCTCATCAAACGTTTGCGGGATGAAGCCGATCAGCGACGCGTCATCATCCACCTCACTCCACAAGGGGAGCAGGTCCTGCGAAGGCTTTCGCTCCTTCATCGTCAGGAGCTCCAATTGGCAGGACCTGCCTTCGTTCGTGCACTCGGAGCGCTCCTTGCAGGCGACACTGATACTGCTGAAGTTTCACAAGGCAGCACCCATGTACCTCAAAAACACGTGGAGGAATGACCATGAGCGTAGAAAAATCTGTTGTGCGTCTTTCACTCTCCGATATAGAGAGCGTATGTCAATCCTTGTAAGAACCATCAACGCTTTTGGCTGGCGCAGCAGGTGGACTCCAAAGCGGGAGAGGCATGCCAAAGAGGCGATTGATGGCGATGGCCTGGAGGGTCAGCAGGATGATAGCGCTCATGAGCACCACCAGTTGCCAGGGCTGGGTGAGGATGTCAAGAGAGATAATCAGTGTAGTTGCCCCGGCGGGTGCGTGTGATCTACGAAACAGAATCATCAATCCCGCCGTCAGTCCCAGGGAGAGTGCGGCGGCGAGCACGCGTGGCCACGTGACGCCATTCGCAATGGCTGGTCCCGCTGTCGTTAAGCCTGTCACCACCAGGCTGAAGTAGCCAGCAACGGTGCCGATGAGATGGCCGATTATGGCGTTGCGCGGAGAGGCAGTGGGCGCAGTCTGCCTAGAGAAGTAGTGGAAGGCGGTAGGGCCAAGCGAAGGAAAGATGAAAGGTGAATGCAGGATGACGGCAAACGCCGCCATGAGCCCGATACTCACAAAGCTGCTGAGGAGGTTATAGAGCGCGAAGACAGGAATGTGTGGATACTGGTGCATGAGCCAGGGAAGCTGTACATATCTGAGCAGAGTCCCCGGAGAGGTGATAGCAGGATGATGCCGTGGCCGTGTGTGCTTCTGCATGCTCTTGCTCCTCAGGAGCCCTGCAACAGGAGGTCCTGGAGGACGCGGGCATTTGAATACTCTGCATCGTGTGCGGCGAAGACGAGGGTCAGCTGTCCCTGCTTCGCTATCTCACGTAGCTTTGCCAATGCCTCCTGAGCGGCCTCGGATTTCAGTTCTGCTTCGTAGCGATGGCGAAACTCTGAGAATTTCTGAGGATCATGGTGAAACCATTGACGCAACTCGGTGCTGGGCGCAACGTCCTTTAGCCAGAGGTCGATATGCGCGCGCTCTTTGGAAAGGCCTCGCGGCCAGAGGCGTTCTACCAGGACGCGCGTGCCGTCGCTTGCTGCTGGCTCCTCGTATGCACGCTTCAGTGCTAATGATACTGGGTGTTGTGTCATGAACGTTGCCTCCTTTTCGCACTCTGCGTCTATTACTATCGCCATACGATATAATGATTATACCACGACATTGGTGTGGTTCATTTTTATGCGTGGACGTCAGCCAGAGGCTCTTGACAGCTCTCGCAGACGCGGCTGTGGAGAGCCTCTGTGGCAAAGCCAGACCAAGCAGCGGTTCTTCCGAAGAGAAAGCTAAACAGCCTGCCCCCGCCTTTGCCGCCCTTCTTGGCAAAACGGTGATGCTCCCAGGAGACATCATGCGCATGCTGAAGAGCCCACAAGGAGAGTGCCAATGGCAGGAGTACACCACCCGAACGACAAGTGAGCACGCGACCGCCTCAGCAGTGAAGTCTGGAAGAGAGGAAGGTGTCTGATCGAGCACGCTTGATGCAGTCCGAACTTCTGGATCGCTGAATTAGAAGCAAAGCAAGGCACCGCCCCGACATTTCTCAGTACATCCTTGTGGGTTTACGGCGTCTCTCGTTTGGCAGCAGTATGTCCAGGGCATCATCTACAGTGACAACCCCCTCGAGCATTCCCTCAGCATTGACGACGGGTACGGCCAACAAGTTATACTTTGCCATGATCTCAGCAACGCTAAGAGGATCCGTATCCGGTTGTACGGTAATTAAGTCGGTCTTCATAAGTTCTTGCAAGAGCTGAGTGGGTGAGGCCACTAAAAGGTCCCAGAGAGAGACTACACCCAGGAGCACACTTTCATCCTGTAGCTCATCAGCGACGCAGTAAACGTAAGCTGGGCGAACATCTTGCTCGTGTATATGGGTACGAACGACCTCCAGCGCTTCCGTAACGCTCTTTGTTGCATTCAAGGCAGTGTAATCCGTGGTCATGATTCCGCCAGCGGAGTTTTCCGCGTATGTCAACAACTCTTGTACGTCCTCAGACTCTTCGGGTTCCATCAGGCGTAAAAGCTCCTGAGCAAGCCCTTCTGGTAGTTTGGCGAGGAGGTCAGCGGCTTCATCCGGTCCCATGGCCTCGAGGATATCGGCGGCGCGGGCAGCGCTAATATTCTCAAGAATGTGGCTCTGGCGCTCGGTATCGATTTCTTCCAGGGTGTCCGCAGCGGTTTCTACGTCCAAACCCTCAAGCAGCCGCGCTGCCTGCCCGGGTGTAAGTTGATGCATAATATCAGCAATATCCGCTGGACGAAGTTCCGCGAGTTGTCCGCTGTGTATACGTGTTGGGCGCTTGGGCAGAGCTCCTTCCAGTGTACCCGCATCTGATACCTCTACACCTTGAGTCCTCTCAGGGGCCTCATGAAGATCGGGTTGTTGCGAGCCAATCAGTTCAATTTGTTCCCAGGGAATCAGATTTGTAGGGGGCCGATGAGACCGATTCACCGATCCCTTACGTGTGCCCAATAGCCAGTTAGGCGCGAGGCGCCTAACCAGGCCAAGAGTGCTGCTGTCGATACCTATAATATGCCAATCGTCGCCCAGGCATACATCATTAACACGCACAGCTTTTTTTCGGGCAATATCGATCACCTGTTTATCAAGTACATCCTGCGCGAGGCTAACGGGAGAGATAAATCTGTTCTCTTGAGATGGAGTGATGGCTTGTGTAGCAAGACGTTCCACTGGAACTCTCAGGTGCAAGGTATCATCTTGCCATTCCACGTCTTCGACGGGCACATACCAGAGTTGATCGTCTTGTCCCTCGATTACAAGAATAGGTAATTGCGCAGCAGTGGATACTGGTGAAAACACGGGTGCAGATTCCACTGGAGATTCGGTAAATCGCATCCCGATAACATCACTGATTTTGCCTATACGTGTACCCTGAGGGTCCTCCACAGGTGTACCAAGTAGTTGACTAAGATAGAGCATTTTTACATCTCAATGCGAGAATCTGGCAACTCAGGTGTGACGAACTGAGCCCCTACGGCCTCTCGTTCAAATGCCTCGTACGCTTCGTGTTGTTTCTCCTCCTCAACCCTCAGGCATGTGCCAATGAAATCGCGGAAGAGCGGATGCGGACGCGTGGGGCGACTCTTGAACTCAGGATGAAATTGCGAAGCAACGAACCAGGGATGGTCTGCCAGTTCGATGATCTCAACCAGGCTATTATCAGCCGAACGACCACTAATGATCACGCCGTGGGCTTCCATACGTTTGCGAAACTCGTTATTGAACTCGTAGCGATGGCGGTGACGCTCAAAGACTATCGCTTCTCCGTAAGCCTGAGAGGCTTTCGTGCCAGGTGTCAGGCAACAAACCCAGTTACCCAGGCGCATAGTACCACCCTTGTCAGCAATTTGGCGCTGCGTTAGCATCAAATCGATTACAGGGTAGGGAGTCTGCGGATCGAATTCAGCGCTATTCGCCGCTCTAAGCCCCAGCACATTACGAGCAAATTCGATCACGGCGACCTGCATACCAAGACAGAGACCCAGGTACGGTTTGTGCATGCGACGTGCGAAACTGGCGGCTTTAATCATGCCTTCGATGCCACGATGGCCGAAACCACCTGGCACGACAATGCCCGCTACATCTTCTAATACCTCAGTATATTTATCACCCATGTTTTCCAGTGCTTCAGAATTGATCCATTTGATGCGTACATCAACATCATGATACCAACCCGCATGGCGCAGGGACTCTGCCACGGAAAGATAGGCGTCGTGCAGTTCGACATATTTACCAACCAGGCCGATGGTTAGCTCAGGACGAGGACGTTTGATTGTAGCGACCAGTTCGCGCCACTCCTGCATCTCTGGCTTATGTTCAAGCAAGCCAAGCTCTTGCACGAGGAATTGGCCCAGCCCAGCCTCTTCAAGTATGAGCGGCACCTCGTAGATGGTCTCAGTGGTAAGCAAGGGAACGACAGCTTGCTCTTCGATATTGCAGAAGAGCGCAATTTTCTCGCGTAAGTCCTCACTGAGAGGATAGTCTGAGCGACAGAGGATCACATCGGGCTGGATACCAACACGCAGCAATTCTTTGACGCTATGCTGTGTGGGCTTGGTTTTTAGCTCTTTAGTCGCCATGAGATAGGGCAAGAGGGTCACGTGCATATAGAGAACATCACGCCGTCCCACTTCTTTGCGCATCTGGCGAATGGCTTCCAAAAATGGTTCACCTTCGATGTCTCCGACGGTACCACCTACCTCGACGATAACTACATCGGCATCTGAATGACGGGCAACATTGTGAATGCGGTCCTTTATTTCGTTGGTAATATGCGGGATCACCTGGATGGTACCACCCAGGTATTCTCCACGGCGTTCCTTGCCAATGACGGCAGCATACACTTGCCCCGTAGTTACATTATTGGCCTGGTTAGCTGGCTCATCGGTAAAACGCTCATAATGGCCAAGGTCAAGGTCAGTCTCTGCACCATCATCAGTCACAAAAACTTCACCATGCTGATAGGGTGACATCGTTCCGGGATCAACGTTGATGTAGGGATCTAATTTCATGAGAGAGACGGAGATTCCGCGATTCTTGAGCAATCGGCCCAGAGAGGCTACCGTTATACCCTTTCCTACTGATGATGCCACACCGCCTGTTACAAAAATGAATTTTGACATTGGATCCTCCAAGAATAAAGGGGGTACCCATTGGGAGTACCCCTACAGCTGCTCTCTGCTGTAGAAACGCCATGATGTACCTGGTGTACGAATCGCAATCTGCCGTTCTGCTGAGTGCAATAATGAATATTAAAGATGCTACTATCCATAATTGCCCTCCACTATTAGCCACGACTTGATAAGATGACAACCTGAGTTTCAGCAGGCAACGAACTACGCGTTATCGTTAATTTCGGTTGTGTGTTAATAGCCTCGATACCCATCTCTCGACAAAATTTATCGAGAGGATTTGGGGCATCTCCCGTTGGAAGTTGATAATCCATAGGAATGATGATATGAGGCTCCACCTGGCTGATGACCTCCGCGGCCTGTGATGCGTTGATGGTATTCTGTCCGCCAATTGGTATCAATAGTACGTCAGCGTCAGCAACTTCCTCTAACTGTTCTTCTTGCAGTATATGCCCCAGGTCTCCTAGATGGCAGATAATGAGATCATCCATATGGATAACATAGATTGTATTGCGACCGCGTTCTTGACCGCGTTTATTGTCATGGTAGGAAGCTACACCGGTGATTAAAACATCACTGATCTCATATTCACCAGGTCCTCGCACGACATAGGGATTGCCACCTACACCCTCGGCATAGTTATGCCCAGGATGATTGTGGCTGATGGTGACGATGGGGGCATTGATCTTGCCCAGCGAGTGTCCTAGCTGAGGAGAAAAGGGGTCAGTAATTAGGGTAACATTCTTGCCCCGTAAAAGAAAGCAAGAGTGACCAAGCCAGGAAATTTCCATGTGTTATAAATTCGCTTTTCTCACAAGTTCGGGCGGGGACTTCTGTCCTCGCCCGAATTCTATTGTACCACAGGGATAGATGTTCTACAAGGGGAGAACCAGATTTGTTCTCCAGTCTAGGAAGGCTAATCTTCATTATTGGCCGTAAGAGCTGCCAAAATTGAATCATCGAGCAATGGGCCGCTTACAGTCATACTTCCATTTGACGCCTTCGAGGCGAAGGTAAGAGAACTATAAGCAATCGTGACTTTGACTTCGCGCCCACGCGTTCCAACACGTACGGTTGTTGCCTCGACTGCGGCCTTGATGCGCCGGGCCACAATTTCGGCACCATGCTGTTCGGCACGAATCACCGCTGTCATGATACCAGGACCATTGATCGAGAGTTTATCTTCTTTACGAATCCTGGAACGCAGATAAGGCAGCAGCTTACGTGCCGCCTCAGTTGCCTCGCGATCTTCGCGCTCCCGATTTACATCGGTATGTTTCGCACCTTCGATGATGAAGCGAAAGACGATGACGCTCTGTGCATTGCAGATGCGGCGCACTTTTCGCTGTCCCGCTTCCAAATCTTTCGTCGATTCGACGGCTTGCCAAATGTGGTGCTCACGCTTGCGCCAGTAATCGTGATAGCCCTGCAGGCGTGCGTACCCTTCAAGGACTATCGCACCTAAAGTCCACATGGTCTGCTTGGGAGTGCTGAGGGCAAAATGGCGGCAGGCTATAAGCTGTCGCACAATTGGTGAGACCTTCATCGTAGAAGCTTGATAGTTTTGCTGCTTGAGTACTTTAAGATGACCCGCAAATATACGGCGCCGCTGCTTGAGAAAATCGCGCACTGTGACAGGGCCTTTGTTATAGACAACACAATCTGGTCTATAGATGAGTTTATAGCCAAGTTGGGATATAAGCGCCTGGATAGAGATTTCATCAACGGCACTATCAGTTGGAATGCCGGAAATGACGTTGCGAAATGAGATCACTTCCCCTAGTTTAGGTTGCACACGTGCTACACGGTCATGCAGACGCCAGAGAAGATGAACAACATGTCCCATGAATGTATTCGCATCGTTGACAGGTACAGGTCTACCACCAATCATACCAATCATGGGATCCATAAAGGGCGTACAGAGGTTTTCAATAGCGTCGTCCTCCAGAATGTCATCAGCACCAATCAGGACCACTACAGGGCCGGTCGCCTCTTTGAGAAACAGATTGATCGCAGAAGCTTTACCCTCACGCTTCTCCTGGACACATAGGTGTATGCGCGGTTCTTTTAACGTCATCTCAGATACGATGGAGACGGTATCGTCAGTACATCCGCTGGCAACAACGATTACTTCATTAATACAGACGGATGGGCCTTTCTGATCAAGAACGGACTGCAGGGTACGTGCGATGTTGGCTTCTTCATTGTATGCCATGATGCCGATACTGCATTCGATTAATTCCTCCTCCGATACATGCTCATTTATTTGTTCCAACTGTACATCATTCACGATATTCGTTGCCATTAAAGGCATCTCCTTTGCCAGGCACAGATGCAGTATGGATCGCTGCTCCTACCTTGTGCATAGTATTTACAGGTCGCTTGCTATTAGTTAAAAAATGGTTATGAATTTTCAAATACGGTTATGGAAACGAGTTGCAGAGTATATTGACGGCCTCCTCCAAAGAGCGTATACTCACGTCGCTGGAGGATGCATCAATATCTCTATAAACAAGCAAAACGCAACAAGAAGCCATTTTGGGTTCTTTGCCTTTGCAACTGAATTTGGAATGGTGGCAATGAGAGTGCGAGGATGTTCTACAACCTGAGATCCCCGCTCCAGCACCTAGATAGTGAAGCTATGCGAGTTCAGGAACATGTAAAATTATCAACGGTGGCGGCAATTGTCACATTGCCATGGCTGAAAAAAGATGTTTGGATTCCCCTGACTGCGAGTGTGCTGATCGATGTGGACCATTATATTTGGCACGCGGTGGCATATCGTACACTTAGCTTGCGAGCGGCTGTTCGGTACTTTGGACAGGCTGACCCACCACAACGTCAAGAAGCACGTCTACTGCACCACCCGTTAGTACTGGGTGCGTTGTTTTTCATCGCTCTTCGCACTCGCTCGCGGTTGCTCTTGCTGATTCTAGCAGGCCTACTTTTTCATGTGAGCCTGGATGTTCTACATGCGACACAGATGAAATCTTTGAAACGCTCATTGAGTGAGCAAGCCAACGGTATCTGTCCAGAATGCGGAGAAGAGTGTCAAGCGCTGCAAGTGCATACCGTCTACTTTTCCGCTAATTTACTCGACCGCTACGCTTCGAGACATTTTGTAGTATTGTGTCCAACCTGCCATGAGCGCATGCATAGTAAATCATAAGTAAGTGAATTCTCCTTGCAGGGAGAATTCGCAGAACCGCTACAAAAACGTTGTAAAGTCTCGATGGTCTATGATATAATCCCCCCTTGTAAGGGGGGCGAAACCAGGGGTGCGGTCGGCATTATCCATTTTTAACCTATCACCCGCGAGGAGTGAAATACGAAAGCGAGGAAGAATTTTGACTCAGTGGCTTCCGGCAATCCGCGTAATACAAATTATTCTCAGCATAGCTGTAATCATTTTTATCCTGCTCCAGGCGCGCGGAGCAGGCCTGGGCAGCGCCTTCGGTGGCAGCAGCGCAGGTTCAGTGTTTAAGACTCGGCGTGGTGTGGAGCGGCTGATTTTCAACCTTACCATCGTGTTCGTGATTCTCTTTGCCGCTGTTTCCTTGCTCAGCTCCTTGATTCACTAAAAACGCGCTGGCTGACGGTGATCCAGAGAAAAGGCTACCACACCCCAAACAGGACGGGACGACCACAGAGTGGCTAAGCCTCATACGGCGGGGGAGATAGAATGAAACCAACACCCTCTGACTTCCCTACTAAACGCACACCACTATCGTCACCTCTAAAAGGCAACGCTTTGACGACTGATATTATAGCTAAATCTCTACTCATCGGCGTTACCTTTGTCTTAGTCTTATTATTAACCCTTACATTGGCATCGTGTGGCGGGAGCAGCAGTGGTGGCGGAACTACACCAACAACGCAGGCTTCAACTTCTGGCGGAGGGTCTGGTAGTGGCACAACACCAACAGCATCTCCAGGCATAGGATTGGGTACCCAGCCCTGCCCCGACGCAGTGAAAGCAACTGCCTATTGGGACTCCATTATACCTGCACAGAATGGCGTTACCAGGGTGGAAAAGGTAACATGCGGCAACTTGATCGGTAACCCTACTTTACAGGCATTGGTGATGGTACGTTATCAGGGTACAGGCGCGACTCTGGACGTGTATGTTTTCAACAATATCACCAGCCCCAATCCTTCGCAACTCCTCAAGTTGCAAAACCTCTACAAGGGTGATGCTAAGATCAGTGGATACAATAGCATCCTGACGGCCGAGGTAGATCAAAATTCCAGCATTAACGCTGGTAAAAACAATGCAAGTCTAACGCAGGATCTCTTTCGAGAGTTTAAATGGTCCGATGGAGCGGGAACGCTGGTACCTGTTTCATTCCCGGGCATTTACCCCGACCTGACACGCTTCCAGGCAGAAAATGACCAGGCACAGGTTAACCAGGGACAAACTCCCTGGAAACTTAATGCTGCGATGGTCGCAAGTCACATGGCTGCCGACCCGCATCTGCTCAAGTGGCCTGGTAGCGCCCCAACGACTCTTGTAAGTGGGGGTGGTTCCAGTGATACCGATGCAGTGGTCACAGTGAAAAATCCCGCTGCAGGTGGGGGTACTTTAAAAGTCTCGCTCCAACGTCTCGAGGGGAATACCAATGGCGGCATCTGGGAGGTTGTGGCAGTCACGTCCGATGGGATGTCAATCACCTCCCCACA
>Ga0137371_10001374_pt1 | contig 19298 bp, 14 predicted proteins | sample SagtaG_7_FD_104919 | JGI IMG/M metagenome (GOLD analysis project Ga0137371, IMG submission 104919) | Vadose zone soil microbial communities from Sagehorn Ranch, Mendocino, California, USA - Sage1_R_40_16 metaG | ecosystem: Environmental > Terrestrial > Soil > Vadose zone | place: USA...
CAGGGCCGGTCTTGGGGTCTGCGGCTCCCGCGCGGTGGCGCCGCCGCGCGGACGCCCACGTCAATCATATCGCCGGGCGGTGATCTTGAGGTCCTTCACGAACTGCGTCGTGAAGCCCTTGGTCCAGTCGGTTTCCTTGGGCAGCAGGCCCTCGTTCACCATCAGCTCGTAGGAGGCCTTCCAGCGCGCCTCGGTGATGATGCCGATGCCCATGGTCTTGGCATCGCCGCCATCGGCAACCTCAAGCTCATTGAGGCGCTTGATCCCGAACGCGATCTGCTCGTCGCTCATCTTCGGATTGTCGGCCTTGATGAGGGAATTGGCCGGCGCGGGATCGCCCTTGAGATAACTTTTCCAGCCTTCGATCGTGGCCCGGACGAAGCGCTGTGCCACGTCCGGCCGCTCCGCCACCAGTTTGGTCGTCGTGACCATGGTGGTTCCGTAGGGCGGATAGCCGTTGTCGGCAAACAGGAAGAACTTGACGGGCACGCCCTTCTGCAGCGCCTGGAACGGCTCCGATGATGGATAGGACTGCTGCACCACGTTCTTGTTGTTGAAGAACGGCTGCAGGTTGAACGTATAGGGCTGCGTCTGCGCATCGCTGTAGCCAAACTTGCGCCGCAGCCAGGGCCACCAGCTGGAGCGGCCGGGCGTCGCCACCAGGATAGTCTTATCCTTGAGGTCATCGAGGCCTTTGACGTGATCATGCGTCATCAGCCCCTGCAGATCCTTCTGGAAGGACGCGGCAATGGTGACGACCGGAATGCCCTTCGACAGCGATGTCAGGACCTGGAAATCGTAGCCCATCATGATGTCGGCCTCGCCCGCGACCAGGAGCTGCAGGCCGTTGACCTGGGGGCCGCCCATCTTGATCGTGACGTCGAGGTTGGCCTTCTCGTAGAGGCCGGTGGCCTTGGCTTGGTAGAAGCCACCGTGCTCCGCCTGCGCATACCAACTGGTCAGGAAGGTCACTTTGTCGGCCGCTTTCGCGGGGGTCAGGGCAATGCCGAGCGCCAATGCTGCGGCGATCCCTGTCGTGGTGGTGCGGAGAGGCATGATTGACCTGCTGTAGTTGCGGAAGAGCGGCCGCGACCGGCCGATGTCCTCCGTCAGGGACTCGGGGAGTGCCTAAACTCAATCTGCGCACAGGCGAATGGTTCTAAAAAGCATCAAATTTCGCTATCATCGATGCCTTTGAAGCAGCAGGGATGGACTCTTGAACATAGGCGATGAGGGGTGTGGCAAGTCGCGCCCGCGCTTATCAGCCGATCTGCCCGCAGCGAGGATCGCCGCCATGTTGCATTCGCGGCTGTTGAAATATCTCGACGAGGTCGCCCGGCTGGGCTCCATTCGCAAGGCGGCGTTACGGCTTAACGTGGCTTCCTCCGCGATCAATCGGCAGATCCTAGCGCTGGAAAATGAGCTCGGCGCCCCGATCTTCGAACGCATGCCGCGGCGCTTGCGGCTGACCGCGACCGGCGAGGTACTGATCGCACACGTGCGCGAAACGCTGAAGAGCCATCAGCGGGTCGAAACCCATATCGAGGCGCTGAAGGGGCTTACGCGTGGTGAGGCCACCATCGCCACGATGAATGGACTTGCCGCCGGACCGCTGCCGCGTTTTCTCAACAGCATTCTGGAAACGCATCCGCGCGTTCGTTTGCGGCTCAAAGTTCTCCCGTTCGACCAGATTTCCAATGCAGTTTTGACCGGCGAAGCTGATTTGGGGCTGTCCTACGGCTCGTCGCCCAGTCCGGGCTTGCGGGTCGTGGCGAGCCACGAGCTTAGCCTGGGCGCGGTGGTCTCGCCGAAACACCCACTAACGACGCGGCGTCCGCTGAGGCTGGCGGATTGCGCCGAGTTCCCGTTGGCCATTGCCGACGCCTCGATGACGATCCGTCCTGCGGTGGAGCTGGCCTTCACCCGTGCCAATCTTCCGCTTAATGCGACGATCGAAACGAACTCGATCGAATTCCTGAAAAAGGTCGCGCGCAACGGCCACGCAATCACCTTCCTGAACCCGGTCGACGTCGACGACGAGGTGCGCGCGGGCGAAATCCGTCACCTGGTATTGCCTGAATTCATCCAACATCCCATTGCGCTTAAGCTGATCGTCCGCGCCCGCGGGGGACTCGAGACTTTTCCCAACCTGGTGGTCGAGGAGTTGCGCAAGGCCATGCCCAAACTGGAGCCGATCGGCGCTGCCTGATTGGCAGCGCAACGGGTGCAAATAAGCGCTTGCCGAAGCCAAGTCGGCCCTGTGATGTCCGCTTGGCATGAGCTTTGGCACCGCAAGCGACGACGGAGATTTGACGTGCCGGGACAGGCGTTCCTCTGGGCCGAGTTAACAACCAGTAGCTTCAAGTCTCTCGACCCATGACCGACGCTGCCATAGCGGAAGAGATGACCGGGCGGTGAAACCATGTCTGCGATGCGGCCCCACTTCTCCCACATTGTCTGGCCCGATGCTGCCGCCTATTGGATCGCCAATGCGCGCGTGCCGCTCTGCATGCTGGGGGAGGCGAGTCCCGGCGCGCAGTACGATCGCGACGACGGCGTTGTGCTGGTTGATCTGTTAATCGAGAGCGAGCGGCTCGCGCGCATGGTGCCCGCCGGGACGGCGGGGACCGACGAGCATCCACTCATTGATCTGCGCGGCCGCCAGGTGTGGCCGATGCTGGTGGACGTGCATACCCACCTCGATCGTGCTCATACCGTGGTCCGATCGCCCAACGTCTCCGGCTCATTCGCCGACGCGCTGCGCGCGACCGCGTCCGATCGATTGCGCTGGACGCGCGACGACCTGCTCGTGCGCATGAACTTTGGCCTGCGCTGCGCGTATGCTCATGGCGTATCTGCCATCCGCACCCATCTCGACTCGGTGCCGACGCAAGCCGAGCAAAGTTGGGGCGCGTTCCGCGAGGTGCGCGCGGAATGGGCCGGCAAGGTTGCGCTGCAGGCGGTCTCGCTCGTGCCGATCGATCTGTTCCGCGATGAAGGCGGCGATCAACTCGCCGCGCTGGTTGCGACATCGGGCGGAGTGCTCGGTGCGGTGACACGCGCGGCGAGCGGTACCCACGGCGCTCCGCTCGCCGATCTCGACGCACTGCTCGACCGAATCTTCAGCCTCGCCGCGCGTTACGATCTCGACCTCGACTTTCACGTCGACGAGACCAACGACCCGCGCGCCGCGGCGCTGCCGCATGTCGCCCGGGCGGTCCTGCGCCACCACTACCAGGGCCGCGTGGTCGCCGGCCATTGCTGCAGCCTTGCGGTGCAGCCCGAGGAGCAGGCCGACCGGACACTCGATCTCCTGGCCGAGGCCGAGGTCGCGGTGGTGACGCTCCCGACGGTCAATCTCTACCTCCAGGATCGCGCTAGCGGCCGCACGCCGCGCTGGCGCGGCGTGACCCTCGTCCACGAAATGCGTCGCCGAGGCATTACGGTCGCGGTCGCCGGCGACAACTGCCGCGACTGCTTTTATGCCTACGGCGACCACGACATGGTCGATACCTTTCGCCAGGCGGTCCGCATCCTGCACCTCGACCATCCGCTGACGGATGCGCCCGCGCTGGTCGGCCCGGCGCCCGCCCGCATCGCGAACCTCAAGGAACACGGGCGCATTGCGGTCGGTTGCCCCGCGCGGCTGATTGTATTCAATGCCCGCAGCTTGAACGAGCTCGTGTCCCGTCCCCAGACCGACCGCATCGTGATCGACAATGGCCGTCGCAGCAGTGCGCGCACCCCGGACTATTCCGAGCTGTGGGACAACGAAATGATCTGCGGTCCGCCAGTTTGAAGGTTCGCGCGCCCGTGTTGATGCACCAGCTCCTCCTCGACGGCGCAATCCGGCAGCCCGGTAAAATCGCGTTGGGCTGGGTTGATCGCGATACCAGCTTGACCTTCGCCGAGGCGGTATCGGCGATGGAGCGATTCGCCGGTGCCCTGCACCATCTCGGCGTGCGCAAAGGCGACCGGGTTTCGATTTTTGCCCACAACGGCATGGACTACCTGATCGCCCTGTTCGCCTGCTGGCGCATCGGCGCGATCGCCGCTCTCGTCAACGTGCGCTTTGCCGACGAGCTTGACTATTATTTTGCCGACCACGAGCCCTGCATCGTCATCTACACTCATGACATGGTCGACGCGGTCAAACGTGCGGCCGCGCATGTCCGCACCGTCCGGGCGCTGGTTTGCATGGATCGCCCGCAACCCGGGGCCGAGAGCCTTCCCGCCCTGCTGCAGGCCAATCTGCCGCCGCCGCCCGATCCCGGCGATGATCACGCCATCGCGCATCTCTCCTATACATCCGGCACGACCGGACGCCCGAAAGGTGCCTGCCTCGCCCACGAACCGACCATGCGGGCGGCAAATTGCATCGCCGAGCGGCTGCGGATAACGGACGACGATGTCTCGTTTGGCCCGACCGCCTTGTCGAGTTCCTACCAGCTCGTGGGCAACCTGCTGCCGCCGCTCCATCGCGGTGCGACGGTCAACGTCATGACCCGCTGGACGCAAGTCCAAGGCTGGGACGCCCTCGAGCGAACGCGGGCGAGCCTGCTGGTCGGCAATCCGACCTTGCTGACCGAAGTTCTGATCGAATCACGCCGGCGCGGCGGCGCGCCTTGGCGCCTGCGGCTCGGCCTCTCCGGCGGCGGCCCGGTGGCAAGCGCGCTCAAGCGCGCCTGGCGCGACGAGCTCAGGCTGCCGCTGGTCGAGAGCTACGGCCAGAGCGAGCTCGGCGGTTTCATGGCGCTGGGCGAGCCGACCCTCGTAGCGGGGGACAAGTTCGCGCCGGTCGGCCGGCCGCTGCCCGACAAGGAGGTCCGCATCCTCGATGCCGGCGGCAAGGAATGCGCGCCCGGAGAGGTCGGCGAAGTGTGCCTGCGCGGCGGCTTCATGAAGGGTTATTGGGGTAAGCCGGAGAAGACGGCGGAAACCTTGCGCGGTGGTTGGCTGCATTCGGGCGACGCGGGCGTCATGGATCGCAACGGGTACGTGACCGTGCGCGGGCGCTTCGCAGAGCTGATCACGGTCGCCGGCCGCACCTGGTTTCCCCGCGATGTCGAGGAGGCGTTGTGCACGCAGCCGAACGTAAAGGAGGCGGCGGTGATCGCGCTGCCGGACGCACAGCTTGGTCAACGGCCAATCGCCTATGTGACGCTAGCCGACGGCGCGGTCGACCTCGACAAACTCAAGGCCACCATTGCCCCGCTCCTGCCCTACGATCTCACGGCGATGACAGTGAGAAGTCTTGCCGCTTTTCCGATGACGCCGACCGGCAAGATCGCCAAGGCGCAATTGCGCCAAAGCGCCATGGCGGGCGATGGTGCCCAGGAATTTCCCCGATCCAGCAACTAATTGCTGTCCGGCCGCCGCTGCCGGCGCTGGCCGAACCGTGCTATCGTTAATGAGTTGGAAGTGATGCGCGATGCCTCTCGGCAAGCGCGGGTTTCCGGCGGGCGCTCGCCCGCGCCCTTGGGTCGTGACATCGGAGGTACCATTGCTGAGCATGCAGCGTCTTGCATTTGGCGTCGCCTGTCTCGCCGTGCTTGTCCTCGCGGCAAAGCCATCGGCGGCGCAGACCTGGCCGCAACGGGCGGTCAAGTTCATCGTGAGCCTCGGACCCGGCAGCGGTGTCGATATCGGCACGCGACTGATCGGAGATCGATTGAGCCGGCGCTGGGGCCAGCCGGTCGTCGTCGAAAATCGCCCCGGCGGAGACGGTCTCGTCGCCATCAGCGCGTTCGTGGGCGCCAACGACGACCACGTGCTCCTGGCTGCACCAAGCGGGTCGTTCACTGCGCATCCGTTTATCTACAAGAACCTGCCCTACAAACCCGCCGACATCGTGCCGATAGCTAGGGTTTCGAACACAATCGTTGTCATGGCTGTGCCCGCCTCCCTGGAGGTCAAATCGGTCGCGGAATTGGTGGCGATGGCGCGTGCACAGCCCGGCAAGCTCAACTGGGCGGGCACGACCGGCAGCAACGAATTTCTGTTCGCCGCATTTCTCAAGAACGCCGGCCTCTTGATGTCAAAAGTTCCTTATCGCAATTTGGTCGAAGCAGCCAACGATCTGGCGATCGAACGCATCCAGGTCAACGTGACGGCGTTCGCGATCGTGCGACCACAGTTGCAGGCCGGCAAGGTCAAGCTGTTGGCGGTGACGAATACCGCGCGGGCCGCTGTCGTGCCCGATGTGCCCACGGTCACCGAGCTTGGCTATCCCGACCTTGCTCTCGATGGCCTTGTCGGCTTTTTCGGCCCGCCGACCATGCCTGAGCGAATTCGCGAAAGCATCGCCGCGGATGTTCGGGAGGCCATTGATCCGGCGGTCGAGGAACGGTTGAACCTCACCGGGCAGGTCCCCAATTTCGGCGGGCCTGCCGATTTCGCTGCCGATATCGCTCAACAGCGCGCGCGGATCGCTGGCGCCGCCAAGGAACTCGGCATCGTGCCGACGCAGTGAATAGGCTGAGATGCTCGTTTTTTCGGCGGACAACGGGGCGCTGCGACAAACGCCCCCATTTGACCGAAAAGCAACGGTTGCCTCGATCTGCTATGCTCGATCGCACAGATTGATAAGGCCGCGCCTGCGCGAGACCGACGCGTCAGCGAATAAAAACTCGCGACAGCCAGAGAGGAACCACGCATGAAAAACTGTGTCTCATTCTCGTGGCCGCAGCGGCGGCATTGTTCAGCTCGGCGCTTCTCGCCGACAACTATCCCAGCAAGCCGGTCACCCTAGTTGCCGTGTTCGGCCCCGGCAGCGCCAGCGATACGATTTGCCGCGTGATCGCCCAGCCGCTCAGTGTGGCACTCAAGGAAAGCGTCATCGTCGAGAATCGCCCGGGTGCCAACGGAGCGCTCGCCGCTCTTTATGTCGCGCGCTCGGCGCCAGATGGCCATACGCTGCTGATGGCGACCAACTCTCCGCTATCGGTCGTTCCGTTCCTGATGAAGAACGTGAGCTACGATCCGGTGAAGGACTTCACGCCGGTGACGCGTGTAGGGAGCTTCACGCTGATGCTGGTGGTAAATCCGAGCTTGCCCGTCAAGACGGTCAAGGAGCTGATCGAATATGCCAAGGCCAATCCCGGCAAGCTGTTATTCGCCAGCGCCAATACCTCCGGCATCGTCGCCGGCGAGACGCTCATGCATTGGGCGGAAATCGACATGCTGCATGTCCCTTACAAGAGCTCACCGCCGGCCATCCAGGACGTGCTCGCCGGCCGCGTGTCGATGATTTTCACCGATCTCACGACTGGCATGCCGCATGTCAGATCCGGGGCGTGGCGCGCACTTGCGGTGACGCGCCTGCAGCGCAGCCCGCTGTTCCCGGAATTGCCGACGCTGAACGAGGCCGGGGTGAGTGGCTTCGACATGGATTCGTGGGCCGGGATCGTCGCGCCGGCCCATACGCCGCCGGCGATCGTGACGCAGCTCAATAGGGAGCTACGCAAAATCATCGACGATCCGGACATCAAGTCGAAACTCGGCAACGTTGGCTTCGAGGCGTTTTCAAGCACGCCCAAGGAGTTTGAGGACTTCGTCAAGGTCCAGCTCGGCAAGTGGAGCAAGATGGTCAAGGACGCCGGCATCCAGCCGGAGTGAGAGAGCATCGTTAGTCTCGGCGCGCAGAAGCGCGCCGAGCGGCCCAAAGGCGGTGAGTCTGCCGTACCTCACGTGAACGGAAATTCGGCTGCCGTATTCGACGTCAGAATTCCCTGATCTTTGAAAATCATTAGCTGTCAGCTTGGCTCGGTAGACGCGTGTCTAAAAGGCACACGATGCGCTGACGCTCCTGCGTCAATGTTCCAATATACGGCAGCCGCTGCACCGGCTACGCTAGGGCGATCGCGGCAGGCAGCCGCGCCGGGGAGCGCCGGAGGTTATCTCAGGAAGGGACATGCTAATGAATCCTAGGAGCATCATCCTGATCGCGGCGATGGGTCTTGCGTCGGCGTGCCCGGTCGACGCCGCCGATCTCCTCGTTACCCAATACAAGAACGACCCCTCCGGCGCGCCATACGGCATCGCACTCGAAAAGGGCTTCTTCCAGAAGCACGGCCTCGACATCACCGGCATTATCTCCGGCGCAGGCGGCGGCAGCTCGGTGCGCAATGCTATGGCGAGCGATCTCGGCTACGGCGACGTCACGGCTGCCCCGGTCATCGCGGCGGCGGAGCAGGGGCAGGACGTCAAGATCGTCAGCTTCACCTCGCGCTCGTTGGCCGACCTTGTGCTGATTGTGATGCCCAATTCACCGCTCAAGACCGCGGCCGACCTCAAGGGCAAGAAGTTCGGCATCAGCAATCCGAAATCGCTTGGCGAGATGATGGGAGTGCTGCTGATGGAACAGGCGGGACTCAAGCAAGGCGATGTGCAGATGACGGCGCTTGGCAGTCTGAGCGGTGCGCTCACCGCGTTGGAGAACGGCGTGGTGGACGCCACATCCATCCCTGTCATCCTGTTCCGGACCCGCGGCGGCGAAAGCAAGTACCGCGTGCTCGTCAGTCCAAAAGACTTGCCGCTCATTCCGTCGCAACTTGGCATGGCCACGGGGCAGGCGATAAAGGAGTGGCCGGAGAAGCTGCGCGCCATCCAGGCGGCGCGTCGCGAAGGCACCAGGTTCATTTACGAGCACACCGACGAGGCCATCCAGATACTCGGCAAGCTCTATGCGCCGCTGCCGCCGAAGGACGTCGGCATCATGGTGAAGGAGCTCGTGGAGGCGAAGTTCTGGACCGAGGGCCGGATCGAGATGCCGCTGCTCGAGCAGACCGTGCATGCGATGAAAGGCGTCGGAATGCTGCAGAACGACGTCGACCTCAAGAAGATCGTCGACGGCTCATTCTTGCCGCCCGATCTGCAAAAATGACGGCCACGGTCCAGGATCACATTCACGCCTCCCTCTCGGGTGTAACGCGGATCTATCCGGCGGCCGCCGGCACGCGAGCGGTCCATGCGCTCGGACAGGTCGATCTTGACCTCAAACGGGGCGAGTTTTTCGCCGTCGTCGGTCCGTCCGGCTGCGGCAAGTCCACGCTACTGGAGGTGCTGGCCGGCCTCCAGCAGCCAACGGCCGGAACGGTGACGTTCGAGGGCCGTGCGATCACGGGCAAGGTGCCGGACGGCATCGGCGTCGTGTTTCAGGAGGATGCTAGTTTTCCGTGGCTGACCGTGTGGGACAACGCCGCGTTCGGCTTGCGTCGTAACGGCGTGGCCGACGCGGAGATTCGCCGCCGCGTCGATGATGCGCTGGCGTTCATGGGGTTGAAGGACTTCGCCCGCGCTTATCCCGCGCAGCTTTCGGGCGGTATGCGGCAGCGTGTCTGCATCTCCCGCACGCTCGTGCTTCAGCCGCGCCTGATTCTGCTCGACGAGCCGTTCGGCGCCCTCGATGCGCAGACAAGGCTGCTCATGGGCGACGAGGTGCTGCGCCTGTGGCGGCGCACCGGCGCGACCATTCTCCTGATCACGCATGCGCTCGACGAGGCAGCGATGCTGTCGGACCGCATTGGTGCGATGTCGGCCCGGCCGGGGCGGTTCCTTGACATTGTCGTGACCGGCTGGCCGCGCGAGCGCGACAGCAAGATCGTCAGCGAAGCAGCGTTCGGCGAGATCACGGGCCGGCTGTGGGACAACCTCCGCAGCGAATCGATGAAATCGCTCGGCTATTCCGGGATGGCGGCCGAATGAGCCGGGTCGGCTGGATCAGGATTGCGGTCGTTGCGACCGCGATCGGGATGCTCGAATTCTGCTGCCGCCTTGGTCTGATCGATCATCGCGTCGTGATTCCGCCCTCGGAGATGGCGGATGCGCTGGTTCGTCTTCTGATCTCGGGGCAGGCCAATGATCAGATCGTCCGCACATTCGGCATCGTCGGCGTAGCGGCCATGATTTCCGTGGTGGCGGGCTTTGCGCTCGGCGTCGTCATTCACGCGCTGCCGCGCGCGCGGCAGGCGCTCGATCCGTTCTTCGCCACCTATTACGCGGTTCCGATCTTCATCTTCTACCCGGTGATGATCGTGATCTTCGGGCTCTCGATCATGCCGATTGTGCTGATAGGGGTGGCGACTGCGATCGTGGCGATGATCATCGCAACCTTGAACGGGCTCGACCGCGTGCCGCAAGTGCTCTCCAAGGTGGGGCGTGTCCATCGCATGGGAACCATCGCCACGGCGCTGCTCCTGAAATTACCGGCAGCGGCGCCGCATCTCTTCACCGGCGTCAAGCTCGCCGTCAGCTACGCTTTCATCGGCGTCATCGCTAGCGAGTTCATCCTTGCACCCGCGGGACTGGGGCGCGTCATTTCCGACGCCTATACCGACTTCAACAATCGGCAGATGTACGCGCTGATGCTGCTGTTGATCATCGTAGCCACGGTCGTCAACATGCTACTGCACGTGGTCGATCAGCGCTGGGCGGAGCGGCGCGGGATCGGCAAGCCATGATCGCGACCAACCGCGCAGCCGACACTCTGATGATCCTGATCGTCCTGCTGCTGGCCTGGCAGGCACTGCATCAGGTCGTCGGCGCGACTGCGCTCCCCGGCCCGGTGCCGACGCTGGCTTATCTCGCCAAGTTCGTGCCGAGCGAGCGTTTTGCCGAGAACGCGTGGGCGACGCTCGTCTGCTTTTTCTACGCGCTGATATTGTCCTACGGAATTGGACTCGCCATTGGCGTGTGGATGGGAGTTCATCGACTGTCCGGAGCGGTCGGGGAGCCGATTCTCATCTCGCTCTACACGCTGCCAAAGGTGACGCTCTATCCAGTCGTGCTGCTGATTTTTGGGCTCAGCCTATCGGGCCGAGTGACGTTCGGGGCGATGCACGGGGTCCTGCCAGTCGCGCTTTTGACCATGAACGCGATCCGCAATATTCCGCCGGTCTATTTGAAGTCGGCGCAAACTCTTCAGCTGTCGAGATGGCAGACCATTCTCACGGTGCTTTTCCCGGCCACGCTTCCAGAGGTGATCGCGGGTCTGCGGATCGGCTTCTCTCTGACGCTGCTCGGGGTGCTTCTGGCCGAGATGTTCGCCGCGAAGCATGGATTAGGCTCTCTGATCATCAACGCCATGCAGCTGATGCAGGCCGAGGAGATGATTACGATTGCCGTGGTGCTGTTTGCATTTGCAGCGCTCGCCAATGCGTTGCTTCTGTGGATTGAGCATCAGCTTCATCGCCGAGTGTAGAGAAACGCTACAGGAACTGGGATGGAAAACTGGCACAGACGTGCAGATTGAGATTCGCTGCGGCGGCGTTAACCGACGCGCTGATTGGGTGACGCGACGCGCTCGAAATATCCGATGCCGTTGTGGCTGCGTTTTCCCACCAGCGCGAAAATGGCGCCCTGCGGGTCCGTGCATTGGGCGATCCATCTGCCGCCCGGCACTTCAATCGGGCCGGTGAGAATCTCCCCGCTGCCAGCCTTCACGCGCTTCATCGCCATGTCGATGTCGCCGACGTTGAAATAGTAAAGCCAGAAGGGGACCGGCTCCGTGGGAGGCTTGGTGAACATGCCGCCGATCGTCTCCCCGCCCGCGGAGAACAGCTGATATGTGCCCATCGCGCCGGTGTCGGCCTCGGCTTTTTGCCAGCGGAAGAGGTCGCGGTAGAAAGCCCACGCCTTCTCCCAGTCGGCGGCGAGCAACTCGTGCCAGCCGACACCGCCCGGCGCGTCCAGCGCGGGGGGCTGCGCTTGCCCGCCCTCGAGCCACTTGAACAACGCGATCGTTGCCATTTGCGGGTCGACGGCGACCGAAAAGCGGCTGATGTTGGGAATGTCCGTCGGCGGGACATGCACGGCGCCGCCAAGCTCTTTGATGCGATCGGCGGTGGCGTCCACGTCGTTGACGCCGACATATCCGAGCCAGCTCGGCCGCAAGCCCGATTTCCTCGCGTCCTCCGACAGGCCCATCAGCCCGCTGATCGACGTTCCTCCGGCGGTAAACAAGGTATAGGCCATGCCGGGCATCGACGCGTCCTGCGTGCCCCAGCCCACGACCTCGGCGTAGAAGGCCTTGGCAGCCTCCATGTCCGTCGTCATCAACTCGTACCAGACAAAACGGCCATGCGAATTGGCCATGTCTGTTTCTCTCATTCGAGCCTACAAAGACGTCGCGGGACCGGCACTTGCGCTGACCTAGCCTACTTCATAATCGAGGCGGCGACGATGTCATTGACAAAGTCGGGGAACTTGACGCGCCCCCGCGCGTTTTGTGAGCGCAGCCGGGCGCGATTCGCGTGTCTGATGAACGGTCATTCACGTTGCCGGCGGCAGCGTGCGTCAGCCTCATGTAAGCTACGCCAATCAGCATGCGTAATCGGTCTTGCCAGGTGCAGAGGCAAAGCGTACGAATAGCGTTCCAGGCGTCGAACATTCGCTAGCAGGCGTGGGAGGACTCGACTATGCCGCAGACGAAGCGTGCTTCGAAGCGAAAATATCCGAAGGAAGCCGTACCGGTGATGGGAGTCGTCGGCGTGTCTTTGTCGCTGGCGGGCGGCGCATCCGCAGCAACCGCTGTGCCGGCGGCGGATGTACCGTCGTGGGATACCTCCACGCCGCAAATCACTCTTAGTGAGGAAGAAGTCGCCGACGTCAGCTTGGGGACGTTCTACGTCTTCGACAAGGAAAACGCTGGAACCCCCCGGGGCGAACAGTATGCCCGAGGCTGCAGATGCGGCGGCTGCAGAGGCTGCAGAGGCTGCGGCAGAGGCTGCCGCTGCGGAGGAGGCTGCGGCGGCTGTGGCTGCGGAGGCTGCGGATGCTGCTTGTCGTGGGGAGTTTGCCGTATCTGCTAGACTTGAGCACGTCGCGATCACCTTGACAGACGCAGGTTGTCATGGCCGGGTTGACGAGGTTCGACCCGGCCAATCATGCGTTGTTTGCAGCGCCACATGACGGCCGAGTGGGTGGTCAATCCTAGCGAGAAAACGCCAGCGCGCGAGCGAGACGACGGCGCTCTCGCAGGCCCGAGAATACGTGCCTCGCAATGGCGATCCGGATTGGTCGCGATAAGCGTAGAGTCGCGCGTGCTCGCCGCATGACAGGCGATCACCGCGATCGCATTGCGCAGCATGACAGCAAAGATGTTCCGCGCTTCGCGCCGAATTTCACCGTCTATGTGCTGCCGTCCAAAGTCGTGTGCCTCTATTCCGAGGACCGGAAGTTCTTTCTTCACGGCGAGCTCTATTGTGCGCTTGCTTCCGCGATAGGCGAGGGTGGAAAGAGTTTTCGGGAGCTCGTTCGCGAGCTGGAGCCGGATTTTCCGTCCGACAAGATCCACGAAGCCCTGAAGCGGCTGGTCGATCGCCGCTTTGTCGTCGCGAAACCACGTTCTTCGGCAGACACCGTAGCCGCCTATTGGGCGAGCCTGGGCCTGTCACCGGAGACCGCGGAGGGAAATCTCCAGAAATGTAGTGTGCGCATTCAATCGATCGACGTGCAGGGTGCCGCCGAGATCGCCACCGCCTTGAAGGCGCTGGGCGTTCGCGTCGTGACGCGCTCCGCCGACCTCACGGTCACGCTGGTGAGCGATTATCTCGAAGGACAGCTGGTCGAATTGAACCGGCAGCATTTGTCGGACCGCACATCTTGGGTTCTCGTCCAGCCCTGCGGCATTTTCCCCCTGGTGGGACCGGTGCTCAGCCCGGGCAAGAGCGCCTGCTGGGCTTGTCTTGCCGAACGGATGAAACGCAATCGAGAGATCAAGGCGCTTCTCGATCGCGGACTGACGCGCCGCCTCGTCACTTCGCCGCTTGCCCGGGACATGGTCGGCCAGAGTGGCATCCAGCTTGCGGCTGTCGAGATCGCAAAAGCGATTGCCACCGACTTCCGTACCGACCTGCGCAATCACATTATCAGCCTCGACCTGCTGGGCGCGACCATCGTCAAACATTACGTCGCGGCCCGTCCGCAATGCCCGGCCTGCGGCCGCAAGAAGCTGCGCGACCCCCGCCGTGCACCGGTGCCGGTCGAACTTGGCGCCGGCGGCCAGCTGGTCATGACGAGCGGAGGGTATCGGACCGTTTCGTCACGGGCCACGGTCGCACGTTTCCGCAAACACGTGAGCCCCCTCACCGGCGTGGTCTCGCGACTCGAGCGGATCGAAGCCGATTTGCCCATGAACACCAACTACCTTGCCACGCACAATTTTTCGGCGCCGGCCAGGACGGTCAATGAGCTCAAGGCGGGACTGAGCGGCGGCAGCTTCGGCAAGGGCAGCACTGCCGAGCAGGGTGAAGCCAGCGCGCTCATGGAGGCGATCGAGCGTTACTCCGGGATTTTTCAGGGTGATGAGATCAGGGTGACCCGGCGGTTCACGGACTTCCCATTGGGCGATGCCATTCTACCGAACGACGTCTTGCTGTTCAGCGACGCGCAGTACCGGCGAGATCAGGCGCAGACGATCGACTCGGACGCGATGCCGATCCCGGCCCCCTTCGATCGATCGGCCGAGATCGAATGGTCGCCGGTTTGGTCCCTGCGCGACGAACGATTCAAATATCTTCCCACCAGCCTGCTATATTTTTTCTACCGGGGCCCTCCTGCCGCCTACCAGGTTCACGCGGATTCCAACGGCTGCGCGGCCGGCAACACGCTGGAGGAGGCAATCGTCGAAGGGTTCCTCGAGCTGGTGGAAAGGGATGCATACGCGATCTGGTGGTACAATCGATTGCAGCGGGCGGAAGTGGATCTCGGCCAGTTCGACGAAGCCTACATCCGTGATCTGAAAATCCAGCTTGCCGAAACCGGGCGCCGCCTTTGGGTGCTCGATGTCACCAGCGATCTTGGGATTCCGAGCTTTGTGACGATAGTGCACTGGGTGGAAAACTCGCAGGAATTTATCGAGTTTGGTTCTGGCGCGCACTTCGATGTGCGAATCGCCGCGTTGCGCGCGATGACCGAGCTCAATCAATTTCTCTCCATCGGCCTCATGGGCGGCCGGGACGCGAACCCGTCGAGCCAAGAATCGAACAATGATGGCGGCACCCCTCCATTTCGGTTGCAGGACCATCCCTATTTGACGCCGAGCGGTGCTCCGGCCATTCGACCGGACTTCGGGTCGAAGTTCGGCAAACTCGACACGCGCGAGCAAGTGACCGCCTGCGTGAACCTCGTCAAGCGAACGGGCCTCGATTTCCTCGTCCTCGACCAGACGCGTGCCGACATCGAGGTCCCGGTCGCCAGAGTGATCGTTCCGGGACTGCGGCATTTCTACCGCCGCTTCGCGCCCGGCAGGCTTTTCGATGTCCCGGTCAAGCTTGGATGGCGAGACCGGCCGCTGTCGGAAAACGAGCTCAATCCGCTTCACCCGCAGACCTGAGGGTCATCCGGCTTGCGCGCTCCCGGCATAAAGCGAGGGCGACGGGTTGCAACGTTATCCGCCCGGCTCGGCGGTCACGTCACGCTCGAAACGCGCGCGGACGGGAACATCGTCGCCGGCTTCGACGGCTATTCGGTCGGCTTGGGAAAGTTCAGCGCGGCCGCGGCGGACCGCGCGCAGGATCTGCGCGTGGGTCTGCCGCTTGGCTCGTTTGCGTCCGGCGGCCGGCGCCTAGACAAGGAAATTCATCTATTGGTCCGGCGATTGGCCAGGCACGGTCTATTGGAGTACTGCCTCGGGCGCCGGCGCAACGCAGAGGATCTGGTCGTCATCGAACCGCAGGTTCCTGATTATTGGCCGCAAATGCCGCACCTCGGCACCGCCGACGTTCTCGTGCTGTCGCGGTTCGCGTATGTGCGACGCCGGGGCAACGAGATGGTCCTGGAATCACCGCGCGCCGGTGCGCTGTTTAGAATTTGCGATCCGAAGATTGCGGCCGCCATGGCCACGCTGTCGTCACCGCAACAAATCGGGCGGCTCCGTCGGCAGGACGATTTTCCCGGGATTGAGCTTCTTGCCCTGCTGGTGGATTGCCAAATCCTGTTCAGGGTCGACCCTGCGCGCGACAGTGGGCTGCGGCCGGCCGAGGGGGACGACAACCTCGTTCTCTGGGACTTTCACGATCTCCTATTCCACGCGCGCAGCACGGAAGGCCGGCACGCCAATCCGCTGGGCGGAGTCTATCCATATGCGGGCGTCATGGCTGCGCTGCCGGCGGTGCGGCCCCGCTGGCCCGGAAAGAAAATCGATCTGCGCAAGTTTTCGGCCGGACGGCGGGAGCCAGCCTCGCCGGCGGCGAAGCTGCTGCGTGAACGTCATTCGACGCGCACCTTCGATGACCGGCGACCGATCACACTCGCCGAGCTTTCGCGGTTTCTCGACGGCACCGCGCGCGTCCAATCGAGATTTAGCAGCAGCGTCGACCTCGGCGCTGGCGGCCCGGTGGTCGCATACGCGGTGCGGCCCTATCCGTCGGGAGGCGGCAGCTACGAGCTCGAGCTCTATCTGGCCGTCGACACATGCGAAGGGCTGGCACGAGGATTCTATCATTACGACGCCGGTGGACACGCGCTGGTGCCGATCGGCGTCCGCACCCATGAGCTCGACGCGCTGTTGGCGGGAGCCCAGTTTGCGATGGGCGCGCCCGCCGTGCCACAGATCCTGATCACGATCGCCGCTCGCTTTGGGCGGGTGTCATGGAAGTACAGCTCGATCGCCTATACGCTCATTCTCAAGGACGTCGGCGCATTGATGCAAACGCTCTACCTGATGGCGACCGATATGGGGCTGGGCGGATGCGCGATCGGGATCGCCAATATCGAACTGTTCGCGAAGATGACGGGGCTCGAATTCCACGTCGAGGGCCCGGTCGGTCAATTTGCGATCGGTCGCGGCACGAAAGCCGAGGCTTCCGACTGAGGCGGCCTGCCTCAGCGGCCGGCGGCGTGAATGGCCCGGGCGAGCGCGCGACCAACGCAGTCGTATCCGGCCGCGGAGTTGTGCAGACCGTCCCACGCGACGAGGGCACCCGACGACAATCCCGCGTCGATCGCCCGGCGCATGAGCTCGAAGCGCGGAAACAGGCCGACGCGCTCCTGCCGCGCCACGTCCGCGATAATGGTCTCCATGATGGAGTGCTGCGAAGACGCGAGCACGAGCGGCGCGTATTGTAGGTCCATCAGGATCACGTCGACGCCGGCCGCCTTGAGGCCGCGCACACCCACGACCACGCGCTCCTTGAGACCGTCGGCGCGGCCGCCCCACGCCACATCGTTGGTGCCGAGCTGCCACACGACGAGATCCGGATCATATGCAAGGACGTCGCGCTCGAACCGGGATATGCTGCCACCGATCGTCTCGCCGATGCGGCCGCTATTGACGACCTCGATGCGCGCACTCGGCCACAGCCGGGCGAGCTCGCGGCGCATCACCTCGGGATAGGTCGCGGCCCGGTTCACGACCCATAAACCGGTGGTGGACGATGAGCCGATCGCGACGATTCGCAGCGTCGCTCCGGCGTTGAGGCGGGCCGTGGTGCGCGGCAAAGAGGCGCCCAGCGAGAGGCTCTGATTGGCGGCCAGGCAAACCTCGGCGTCCGAGGGCGTTGCGGGCGTTTGCGCAGCGGCGGCGCCAATGGACACGGCGGCTAGCCCGGCCGCGCAGCGCGCCAGCCATGCACGACGCAGGCCGGCCACGAGCGTTTGCTGGCGCTGGCGCTGTCTCATGCCATGCTGGCCGTGGTAACGGTCCCCCTCACTGACCCCTCAACAGTGGGAACATCTTTGGCAACTGTAAGACAATAGTCCACCGCGAAAACCGCGGCTCCCGCTCGCATGAGATTGCATCGCGAGCTTCCAGCGGTGACGCGACCTGATGTGCCAATCCCCGGTCGCGCCGGGTTACTTATTAGAAATGAGCCAATCCGCGAAAGGATTTTGTGAGGCTCCGGTTGACGCGGCATCCCCCTGCCGCGAAATGCTGGGCGCTGGTAAGTTTCTTTGCAAAAAATCTTCTTATTTCCGCCTTTATTGAGCCCCGGAAGCGACGCTTGTCGCTGCTGTACTCGCGGTGCTGCCCGGGGGTGGGAAGCTGCACAAAAAATATCGGATTAAGAATTATTTCCAAACCGGCGGCCACGCTTCCGGTGCGAGTTTGCGTTGTGCAGGGGGAGGGGGAACATGAGCTTTGAGGTTGTGTGTCATGAACATCCCAATATTTTTGTGGTGAACAGACAAACATACGAGACGTATCGGTTCACCGTCGGTGAAGTTGGAGCTCTCGCCCATGACGAACCGCGGTCTGACTTAGGTGAAGCCCGTCGGACTGCGATCGCGTTTTTAGCTCGGAGCGAAAAGGAACGCGCCCCGCGTCGATAGCGGGTCGCCTTTCGAGGGGGCGGCATCGATCAAGACAGCCAGCCCACGGCGAGATCGTTCGCGTAGCATCCGATGCGTGGATCCAGACCATTGTCCGAGCGTAGAAGCGCGTCCGCCGCGCGGTACGGCGGCGCCGATGCTGATCCAAATCAGCACAGCCGGCGCGATCTAAGGCTCGACCTCTTCCGCGGTCTGTCACTCCTTTTCATCTTCATCGACCACATTCCAAATAATGTCCTGTCCTATCTAACGCTGCATTCGATTGCATTTTCCGACGCCGCCGAGGTCTTCATCTTCATTTCTGGCTACGCCGCTGCCACGGTTTACGGAAGGGCTCTGCAGCGGCAAGGAGGTATCGCCGCAACGGGACAGATCTACCGCCGGATTTGGCAGCTCTACGTCGCACACATCTTCATATTCGTGATCCTTGCCGCGGAGGTATGCTACGCAACCCTCAACCTCCAAAATCAAACCTATAGCGAGGACTTTGGGATCGATAATTTTATCGACGAACCCCAAGTCGCGATCATCAAGGTTCTCTTGCTGCAGTATCAACCCCAGTTCCTCGACATCCTGCCGATCTACATGGTCTTATTGGGCGTGTTTCCCGTGGTGCTGCTCCTGCTCGAGCGCTGCCTGCCGCTTCCACTCATCCTCTCGGGGGCAATCTATCTTTTGACGTTGCACTTTGGTTGGCAGCCGCACAGCTATCCCGACAATGAGGGGTGGTACTTCAACCCCCTCGCCTGGCAGTTCCTCTTCGTTATTGGCGCGACTGCCGGATATTCTCGATACAGTCGTCGGGTATTCCCGGTGCAAAGCTCGTGGCTTCCGAAACTTGCCGTCGTCATTACGGTTGCGATCGGCATCATCAGCATTTCATGGACCATCCATGGGGCTTATGATGCGTTTCCGGGCTTGTTGTTGCGGGAGCTCTCGCCCCTGGTCGAGGACAAAAGCAATCTCGCACCGCTACGCCTGGTCAGCTTCCTTGCACTTGCCGTAACCACGGCGCATTTCGTGGGTCA
>Ga0137371_10001377_pt1 | contig 19277 bp, 19 predicted proteins | sample SagtaG_7_FD_104919 | JGI IMG/M metagenome (GOLD analysis project Ga0137371, IMG submission 104919) | Vadose zone soil microbial communities from Sagehorn Ranch, Mendocino, California, USA - Sage1_R_40_16 metaG | ecosystem: Environmental > Terrestrial > Soil > Vadose zone | place: USA...
CCGCACCCCAGTTCACCGGCATCCTCCAAGCACAGCTTGCCGACATCCACCAGCTGCGAGCTGACGCCGAGCAGCGAGGCTGGACCAGCGCGGCCGAGCGTCACGGTCGAGTCATCGCCCACCTCGAAGTCCACCTCGCCCGGCTGGCCACGCGCCCCCAACAGCCGGCTTCCCCTTGACGTGCCCCCCATGGCCGGATAATCGAGAGTGCCTTCTCCCGGGTCAGAGCCCGCACCAGGGTCACCAAGGGGCCGGGCACCCGCGACACCGGGCTGGCGATGGTGTTCAAGCTGCTGCAGGCCGCTCAGGGCCGCTGGCGGGCGGTCAACGGCCCACACCTGGTCGCGCCGGTCCGGGCCGGCGCGAGATTCGAGGGCGGCAAGCTGATCGAACGACCCGACCAGACACCAGACAAGGAGGCCGGCGAGGACGTCACCAAGGTCGCCGCGTGATCATGCCCTCACCGGCGATCCACAGAATTTGACGATTCCTCCCGATGCTGGGTTGGTGTGCCTTACCCCCGAGAGCCTCCAGTCCGACTGGGTTGCATTCGAAGCTGGCGCCCTCGCCACCGCAGTGGCACTCCATAGGCGTGAGGCGCGGATCTTCACCTACCTGCTTGACCTCAGCCCCGCGTCGCTTCCTGGTCCCCTTGCAGCCTACCAGTCGACGGTGGCAACGATGGAGGACACGCTTCGCCTCGTGAACAGCCTCCTGAGCTACCTCGAGATCAAACCGAAAACTCCCACAAGTTTCGCTGATCAATGGGACGATCTGCAGAGGAGGTTGGCCGCGATCGGCTCCCAACCAGTCACGAGCGTCTTCCCCAAGCTGCCGACCCTCTTCGAGCGAAAGACATTCCACGAACCGGTCGACGAGTGCATGGATCAGTCGTGGTTCCAGCGCTACGACGGTGCCATCGCTGCGCGCGAGAGCCTGCGCGTACAAGCCGACCTCGTGGTCGCTGAATGCGGCGAGACCGCTGCGGAGATGTTCCGCGAACTGCTCGCGCAAGTCGACGGATACGCAATGGACATGCGCGCCCTCCTCTTCAAGCCCGAGACCTTCGACCTCACCGATGATGGTCGGCGGGCTGTCCCGATCGGCATCCGCACTGCGCTCGAGCGCCGCCGCACGGCTGTCCATAGCTTGGCAGCCCAGCTGACGGACCAGCGGCAGCAGCCGGTGGTAACCGAAGCCTACCGGTTCGACCGAGCCGCCTCGTTCGCAGAGAAGAAGGGCATCATCCACCGAATCGAGCAGCGGCTGGATACCGTGGAGGATCGGTCCACTAGCGAGTCGGACACCACCATAGGATCGATGACCAGCGACTGGACCCTCGATAGAATCATCGCGTACCTGGGCGGTGAGCGCAGCCAGAGGGACCCCTACAGGGCATTGGAAGCTGCAAGGCGTGAGCTCGAGCTGGTTCGCGCGGCGGAGCAGCCCAGCCTACTTGCGCTGCACTACAGCCTTCGTTGGATACGAGCGACGTCGTGGTTGAATTCCTCGGTCGCGCCTCAGGTTCGCAAATTGGTGGTCGAGCTTCGAGAATGCCTCGACCAACACCGGCTAGACACTGGCGGACAGCTCCGCGCACTTCTCGCGGAGATCGATCCGCCGGTCGTCACACCGGAGTGACCGATAGGTTCAGGCGGTCTAGCTCGACGGGAAGTCGTCGTACTCGAGGTCGCGGACCCAGCCGTACCGCTGCAGCGGGACGATCGCGATGGCGCACAACTCCAAGAAGGAGACTGCCCTACGCGGCGCCCGCCGGTCGAAAGCGGGCGATAGCAGGACAGCCGGCTGCGGCCGGCGGTCGCGGAACGGCCCACCCGGCCCAGCTTGTGGGGTGCACAAAGTCGTTCATGCAGCTTGCCGGTACTCGTGAAGCAGACCACCGAGCAGGTCGCGTCGGCGCACGGCGCCTCGGTCATCCTCGCCAAGAATGGTCAGCCGGACGAGCGGGTCTGGCGAACGAAGCATGAGCGCCCGGTGGCGACGATGGCGGTTGTAATGCTGGACGTAGACCCGAAGGATCTGCTGCAAGTGGCCACGGCCAACGACCAGAAGCCAGTCCAGGCACTCGGCGCGGACCGTCCGCACCCAGCGCTCCGCGTACGCGTTCGCCCGGGGCGCCTGCACGGGCGTCAAGAGCACCTCGGCACCGTCCGAGCGGAACACGTCGTCGAAGCTGCGGCAGAACTTCGCGTCCCGATCGTGCAGCACGAAGCGAGCCCGCCGGCCCTGTTCGCCCAGTACCAACAGCAGGTTGCGGGCCTGCTGGGTCACCCACTGGCCGTCCGGGTTGGTGGTGACGCCGGCCAGGTGAACCCGGCGGGTGTCCAGCTCGATGAAGAACAGCACATACAGCCGCCGCAGCCAGACCGCGTCGACGGTGAAGAAGTCGCACGCAACGATCCCGGCGGCCTGCTGGCGCAGGAATGCCCGCCAGGTGGCGGCCGCCCGCCGTGGAGCGGGTTCCAGCCCATGGCGGCGCAGCGTGGTGCGGATCACCGTCGCCGAGAGGCGCACGCCAAGTTGGAGCAGCTCGCCCTGGATACGCTGGTAGCCCCAGCGGGGGTTCTCCCTGGCAAGGCGGACAATCAGCTGCTGCACCTCCTGATCCAGCGGCGGCCGGCCTGTCTGGCGATGCGGGTAGGTCCATGCGCCGGCGACCAGCCGCCGGTGCCAGCGCAGCAGCGTCTCGGGCGTGACGAAGAAGCACTACCAGCGGGACCTGGGTAGCACCTGGCTGACCGCGGCGAGCAGGGCGCGGTCGCCGGGCCCGAGTTTGGGTCGTGTGCTCTGGCGGCGGAGCACGGCGAGCTGATGCCGCAGGACGAGGATCTCAAGATCCTTGGCAGCGTCACCGCGAGCCAGCAGCGCGAGCAGCTGGATGCAGCGGCACAGCGTGAGGTAGGCGAGCTTGGACAGCACCAAGGATGGCCTCCGAGGGGTCGACAGAGCCTCAGCGTCGAGTTGCAGTCTGGCGGGAACAGCAGCTCAGAGGCCACGTCCGACTTTGCGCACCCTTCAGGCGCATAGTGGAGGCATTCGGCAGCAGGTGCTCGGCATGCTCTCCCGGACCGAGCTTGGGCAAGTCGTGCAGGGTCTCAAGCACGGTAGGGGTAGGAGGAAGGCCACAGCTGCAGGCCGGATGCGGTACGGCACAGTGGGTGGGTCTAGGCACCAACGGCGGCCACGAGGAGTATCTGTCCTGTGCGATGATGAAGATCGCGTCGACGACGCTGCGGTATGCCGAACTCGCAGGCGTCCAGCAGGTGAATGGCAACCTTGTAGCCGAGCCGATCGAATGCTTCGAGGAAAGGATCAAGGGATTCGGGGCTACGGCCATTGGCGATGCCGGCGACGTTTTCGATCATCACCAATCGTGGATGCAGTTCGGTGACGAGACGAATGTGGACTTCCTGCACCGTGGACACGGGTGGAGCTCAAGCGGCTGTACGTCCTGTTTGCGATCGAGATCGCGACCCTGCGGGGTCCACGTGCTAGGGGTGACAGGCATCCGGTGGGGGCGTGGGTGGCCCAGCAAGCCCGCGACCTCCTGATGGCGGTCGGCGACGACCTCGGCAGGTTCCGGTTTGTGCTCTGCGACCGGGACACGAAGTTCACCGCCGCGTTCGGCGTGGTCTTGCCGTCGAGGGGGTCGGGGTGCTGCCCACGCCGGTACGGGCACCGGGGCCAACGCCTACGCGGAGCGCTGGGTCGGCACCGTGCGGCGTGAGGTGCTTGACCGGATGCTCATCTCGGACGCCGGCACCTGGCGTTGGTGCTGGCCGAGTTCGCCGATCACGACAACATCTACCGCCCACACCGCGCCTTGGGGCAGGGTGCCACCGCTTGGACCCGGCGAATCGGCGGTCGTCGTGTCGGCTGGGAGGGTGGTGCGACAGGATCGGCTGGGTGGACTGATCCATGAGTATGCGCAGGTCGCATGAGCTGACCGAATACCTGGCGCCCACACGGTCTTGTCGTGCCGCTCGGTTACCTTGCTGACAGCGACCCGACCGCGAAGTCGCCGACGAGTCTGGCGTATCAGATCTGGTTCGAGCGCAAGGTGGAGGAGTTGAAGGGTGGTGCGCAGGACGCGCGACTGGGTCAGCAAGACGGACATGACCCAGTACGTCCGCTGCCCGTACGCCTTCTGGCTGCTGGACAAGGGACAGATCGACCCGGCTGACATCATCGACGAGCCCCAACGCCAGCGGCTCTTGGAAGGTCACGCGTTCGAGGAGCATGCGGTTAAGGAGATCTCGCAGGCCTCCACCACCCCCATTGCCGTCGCCCCCGACCGCAAGCAGGTCGGCAGGCTGCTACGCGACGACATCAGGTTGCTCGGCACGCCCGACTTCGACAACCCAACACTCAAGCTTTATGGCCGCCCCGACGGCATCGACGTGGCCAGCGGCGCCCTGCTCCCCATCGAGGTCAAGTCGCACAAGGACATCCAACGCATCGACGAGCTTGAGCTGGCCTTCTACTGGATGCTGCTGGAGCCCTACCGCACGCGCACCGATGTGAGCCCGGTCGGCCGGCTCATCCTGCGCCGGGGTGGTCACGCCGAGTTGGTGCAGGTGCCGATCCGGCCGCACCGCTTCGAGGAGGTCCTGCGGCTTGTCGAGCAGGTCCGCAGGGCGCGACGCCAGGGAGTCCGCCCACGCATCTGCGGCTGCACTATCTGTTCTCGTGTGCGGCGCGACGAGGTCCAACAGGCAGCCATCCAAAGCAAGGACCTCAGCTTGATCTTCGGCATCGCCCGCGTCTATGCCCGGTGCTCGAGGACTTCGGCGTCGCCACCTGGCAGGATCTCATGCGCTGCGATGTGCACGCGGTGGCCGCGTGGTTTTGGGCGCGCGGCCACCCGGCGGTGACGGCCACCGAGGTCTCGCGCTGGCGGCAGCACGCCTGCAGCTACGCTGTGGGCCACCCCGTCGTGTTCGACGACTTCCTCACCGGCGATGCCGCCGCCTTTCCTGTGGGTGGGTCATTCATCGCGCTTGACCTCGAGTACGACTCGGATTACCAAGAGCCGGGGTCGCTCATCTGGCTTGTCGGGGCGTGCGTCGTGAACGGCGACCTCCGAGAGCATTTGGTGCTGTGGGCTGACAGCGCCGACGACGAGGAGCGCAATCTGCGAGCGCTTGGTGAGCTGGTGCGCTGCCGTCCCACGCTGCCGGTCGTCACCTGGGCAGGAGACAGTGCCGAGGGCCCGCGGTTGCGGGCCGCCGCGAACAGCCTGCGGACTCGGGTGAACCTGGACCCGTTGTTTGAGCGCCACATCGACCTTTTCACCTACGCACGGCAGCACGTGCGGCTCCCGATTCCCCGTCTGGGTCTGAAGGAGGTGGCCGAATACTTTGGGATCCCGCGGCTTAGCGGCGTGGCCGATGGGCGCCATGCGCGGTCCCTGCACGACCGGTATCGGCGCACGGGCGACCCTGGCCTACGCGATCGCCTCATCGACTACAACCGTGATGACCTCGACACCCTCGTGGGGATCAGTCAGCAGTTCACGCGGCTGACAGCTCCGACCGAGGGATCGTGCTCGCGGTCTTTCGGCTCGTGACCGGCGCAACCGCAGGGGTCGAACTACCGGGTTCAGAGCTGGCAGCCTCGCCGGGAACAGCGCTGTGGGGCGCGGATATGCGGATTGATCATGCTGCGACCACGTGATACCCGCGGATGAGGCCGCCGAGCATATCACGACGCCTGCCCGCCTGAGCGCTGCCGTCCGTTGAACGCTGCTCCCCAGGCAAGGGAACGCTCAACGCGAGGCCGCGATGTGGTCGCTCCAGCTTGAGGCGCCGGACCGACCCGCTGGTCGGATCGTCGCCGGGGCGCTGTTGCGTTCGCCGTGACCGCTTGGAGCAGCGAGGCTGTCGGCATGCGAACCCGCCGCCCTCGCCCTACTCCAGTTCCACGGTCCGCCTTCGCTGGCTTCCGCTTCCCGCCCGACGTCATCATCGTCGCGGTCCGCTGGTACTTGCGCTTCGGGCTGTCCTACCGCGACGTCGAGGAACTGCTCGCCGAGCGCGGCGTGGAGGTCGACCACGTCACCATCTACCGCTGGGTGCAGCGGTTCACGCCGCTGCTGGCCGACGCGGCTCGGCCATGCCGGCACCTGGTGGGAGCTCGCTGGCAGGTGGACGAGACGTATGTGAGGGTCGCCGGGCAGTGGCGTTACGTGTACCGCGCGATCGACCAGTTCGGGCAGGTCGTGGACGTGTTTGTGTCCGCACGCCGGGACGCAGGCGCCGCCCGCCGATTCTTCAAGCGGGTGATCGGCGCGACCAAGGTCATGTCGGTGGGAGGTCACCACCGATCAGGCGCCGGTGGACCCGGCGGTACTGGGGGAGCTGCTGCCGGCGGCGTGGCATCGCACCGACCGGTATGCCAACAACCGGGTCGAGTGCGATCACGGCCACCTGAAGGCGCGGCTCAAACCGATGCGCGGGCTCAAGCAGGACCGTGGCGCCAGGGTTGTCATCGTGGGGCATGCGTTGGTGCGGAACGTTCGCCGCAGCCACTACGAGCTAGCGGTCGAGGCCCCGGTGACCCGACGGCTGGCCGTCGCGTTTGAAGAGCTGGCCTTGGCGAGCTGATCCAGGACGAGGTTGCCGCTTCACCATGCCCTGGGTCGGCGCAACGCAACAGCGCCTGTAGGCAAGCTCATCTGCCAACGCCATCCTGGCCCAACCTCCTCCAAACGCACCGTCCCTTGCCAGGGCAACGACAACAGGGAGCCCTACCCCGGCGTGCCCAGATGCTCGAGGAACCAGTCGCGAGCCGCGCCGCTGGCCGCGTCGAAGTCCTTCACGTAGGCGTCGAAGTGGGCGCCGGGCAGCAGCACCAGCTTCTTTGGCTCGCGCGCCTGCTGGTAGGCCTCCAGCGCCAGGTCGGTCGGGGTCAGGTGGTCGCCGGCAGCGACGACCATCAGCAGCGGGGTGGGGCTGATGCGCTCCAGGTAGGCGCTGGGCTCGTACTCCATCAGCATCTCGACGGTGCGCAGGGTGACCTCGTTCCGCCACGCCGGCGCCCGGCTCTTGCCGGTCTCACTAAACCATTCCCAGGAGTCGGGGGTGGGCAGGGCCGAGACGGCCAGCGGGTCGGCGTCCACCACGGGCACCATCGCCGGGGCCTCGCCACGGAAGCGGGCGGCGCGGTCCTGGTCGAACGCCGCGCGGTTGGGGGCCAGGAAGTCCTGGCGCACCAGCCGCTGGATGTTCCGCATGCCGCTGACTAGCGGGACCTGGGCGACGACGCACTTGACGCGCTTGTCGATCGCGCCGAGCACCAGTACGTGGCCGCCGCTGTAGCTGGTTCCCCACACGCCGATGCGGTCGGCGTCGACCTCCGAGCGCGTCTGGGTATAGGTGATCGCGTGGCGGTAGTCGCGCACCTGCGCCCATGGGTCGATCTCCTGCCGGGGCTCGCCGCCGCTGGCGCCGAAGTTGCGGTTGTCGAACACCAGCGCCCCCAGCCCCCCATCGGCGAACGCCTCGGCGAAGCTGTCGAGGTACATCTCCTTGACGGCGGAGAAGCCGTGCGCCATGACCACGGTGGAGACCGGACCGGTGGCCCCGTCGGGCAGGTACAGCCAGCCCCGCAGCGTCACACTCTCGGCGTCGAACTCGATGTCCTGCCGCATGGCCATCCCCTTCCATCAGCGGGCAGGCTGCAGGGTGTACCGGACGGTCTGGACCCGGATCAGGCCGTCGCGGAACACGAAGGTGTCGATGCCGTCCTCGATCCGGTTGCCGCCACCCTCGGCGCCCCACTCGAGGAACATGACGTCGTCCTCGTAGATGGTGGTCTTGATGTCCCAGGCGGCCTGCGGCACCTCGCTGAGGAGCTTGACGAACGCCTGGCGGATGCCGTCCTTGCCGCGGAGCACGCCTGCCCGAGTGATGAAGATGGCGTCGTCGCTGTAGTCGGCGACGATCTCGTCGAGGTCCTCCGCCCCGAGCGCCTGCGCGTGGTGGTCGAAGACCTCCTGGGGGCTGCGCGTCGCTGCCATGTGGCCGCCTCCTCTCCACTGACGCGGCCAGCCCAGCGTGCTGATCTCAGCAGAGAACAGGACACCGCACAAGAGGCGATCTCTTGCCGATGGGACTGGACGGGAAGCCCCGACCCAAGAGGCCGCACCGCAGCCTGGCCCCGGTTACCTATCAGCGTTGACACCTGCCGCGTGGGCGAGTAGGCAGGGCGGTGACAGCCGTCGCACGCTGGGGGTGCACCATGGCCGTCCGACGTCCCGGGCCCGAGGACCTTCAGGCAATCGCCCGCCAGTTCCACTTCACCATTCCCACCGAGCGGCTGCCGGCCTTCCAGGCGCTCGTCGAGGGATTCCTGGCCCCCTACGACCGGCTCGACCAGCTCCAGGAGCCCAAGCAGGGACCACGCTATCCACGCGACGGCGGCGCGGCACCTCGGTCGGGGGAGAACCCGCTGGGGGCCTGGGCATGGCGGGTCCGCATCCAGGGTGCGGCCGGCGGGCCGCTGGCCGGCAGAACCATCGCGATCAAGGACAACCTGGCCGTCGCCGGTGTGCCGATGCGCAACGGGACGGTGCTGCTGGACGGCTACGTCCCCGACGAGGACGCGACCGTGGTCGAGCGGGTGCTGGACGCCGGTGCCACCATCCTCGGCAAGGCGGTCTGTGAGAGCCTCTGCTTCTCGGGCGGCAGCCACACCGCCGACAGCGGCCCCGTCCGCAACCCCTACGACGCGGCCCGCAGCACCGGCGGCTCGTCGACCGGATCGGCCGCGTTGGTGGCGGCCGGCGAGGTCGACATGGCCATCGGCGGGGACCAGGGCGGCTCGGTGCGCATCCCTAGCTGCTGGTCGGGGATCTACGGGCTCAAGCCGACCTGGGGACTGGTGCCCTACACCGGTGCGTTCCCGATCGAGTCCTCGCTGGACCATCTGGGGCCGATGGCGCGCAGCAGCCGCGACGTCGCTCTGCTGCTGTCGGTGCTGGCCGGGCCGGACGGCCTGGACCCACGTCAGCACTCGGCGCTGCAGCCAGTCGACTACCCCGCCGCGCTCAGCGGCGACGTCGCCGGGCTGCGGCTGGCGGTGGTCCGCGAGGGCTTCGACCACCAGGGGCTGTCCGAGCCAGACGTGGACCGGGCGGTCATGCAGGCCACGCAGGCCTTCCAGGGGCTCGGTGCGAAGGTCGAGGAGGTGTCGATCCCCTGGCACCGCGACGCGATGGCCGTCTGGAACGCGATCGCGCTGGAAGGGGCGACGGCGATCATGGTCGCCGGTGAGAGCATCGACCACGGAGCCAAGGCCCGCTACGCCACCGGGCTGGTCGACGCCTTCGCCGAAGGCCGCCGGGCCCGCGGCGACCGGCTGTCGGAGACGGTCAAGCTCACCGTTCTGGCCGGGCGGTGGATGGCCGACGCCCACCACAGCCGCTACTACGCCAAGGCGCACAACCTCGCCCGCGCCGTCGTGGCCGCCTACGACGAGGCCCTCGCCGGCCACGATCTGCTGGTCATGCCGACCCTGCCGCTCAAGGCCACGCCGATCCCGGCGAGCGACGCCCCGGTCGAGGAGTACGTCGCCAGGGCCCTGGAGATGATCCCGAACACCGCGCCGTTCGACGTCACCGGCCACCCGGCCATGAACGTGCCCTGCGCGATGTCCGCCGGCCTGCCGGTCGGCATGATGCTGGTCGGACGGCACGGCGACGAGGCCACCATCCTGCGCGCCGCCGACGCCTTTGAGCGCGAGGTCTTCCAGCCGCCAGCCCCGGGTAGGCGCCATCGTCCTCGGTAGGTACCGGCCCATTGAGGACTATGAGCGTCATGTGGGCGGCCATGCGCGGGGTTATGGAAGGGGCGGGCCGGCCAGCCTGCCCCTTCCATACCAAGGCGAATGTAAGTAAGTGGACTGATCAGGCGGTGATGTACCGTAGGTTCGGGTCGCGAAAGAAGCTCTGGACAAGGTGCGGCAGCTTTTGCAGCCGGTGCAGCGCGGCCAGCGCCTTGGCTTTCAGGTCATCCAGGTTGCTGACACCCACACGGCCGATCCGGTCGTGCTTGACGTTCTTCCACACCCACTCGTCAGGGTTCAGCTCCGGCGAGTACCCCGGCAGGAAGAACAGCCGCAGCCGCCCGTTGGTGGATGCGGCGAACTGCTTGACGGCGTTGGAGCGGTGCACCGGGTGGCCGTCCAGGACCAGAAACACCGGCCCGGGCGAGTCGTGCAGCAGCCGGCGGCAGAAGTCGATGAACACCGGCCCGTTCAGGTTGCCGTCGTAGGCGGCAAACCGCAGCGCGCCCTTGGCGGTCGCGGCGGAAACAAGGTTGACCCCGAACCGCTCGCCGGTGGCGGCCACCACCGGCGTGCGGCCGACCGGCGCCCAGGTGGTGCCCGCATGGTAGTCCGAGCGCACCCCGGCCTGGTCCGCGAAGTAGATCGTGGCGCCCACCTTGGCAGCGTGCTCACGGATCTGGGGGTATTCCTCGGCTTTCCAGCGCGCCACCGCCTCAGGGTTTTGCTGCCAGGCGCGGTACAGGGGCCGCTGCGGCGACAGCCCGAGCTTGCGCAGCAGCCGTCCCACGCTTGGCTCCGACAGCCGCACGCCGAACTCCCGTCGGATCAGCTCGCGGACCATCGCGCGGGTCCACAACGCAAACGCAAACCGCAACTGCCGTGGGTCATTGCCCACGACCAGGGTGTAGAGCCGCTGCAGCTGGGCGCCGGACAGTTTGGGTGGGCGCCCAGGGACTGGGCGGGCCTTGAGCGCGTCCAAGCCGCCTTCGCGGTATTTGGCCAGCCAGGCATACACCGCCGCGCGGGTCATCCCCAGCGCCCCGGCAATGTCCTCGGGGTGGGCGCCCTGCTCGATCTGGCGGACTGCGCGAATGCGCAGCTGCTCAAGGGTCTTGTGGTCGAGCTTGCGGCCGTCGTTGTCGCGCATGTGCGAACCCAACCAGATCACCACAACAAAGTCAACTTACTTATGAACGGCTTAGTAACCTACCGGCTGCCTCCCTTGCGCAGCGGTTCGATCTCCGGGAGGGCTTGCTGGAGGCAGCCCTTAAGCACCGGGTAGTTCTCGCTCATGGTGCATGCCGGCGAGCCGGCCGAGTTGGGCCAGCGCGAGCGAGCGGGCGCGGATCCTGTGGGTGCCAGATATATTCGGTCACCTCATGTGACCTGCGCATACTCATGGATCAACCCACCGAGTCGATCTCGTCGCGCGACTGTCCCAACCGGCCCAGTCACCAAGGCGGTGGGCTCGCCGGGTCCAAGTGGCGGTCTCTGCCCCAAGGCGCGGTGCGGGCGGTGGCCGTTGCAATGATCAACGTTCTCGCCAATAACACGCTCCAACTGCCGACATCCAAAGATCAGCATCCGGTCCAGCACCTCACGCCGAACCGTGCCGACCCACCGCTCCGCGTAGGCGTTCGCCTGGGGCGCCCGCACCGGCGTGCGCAGCACCCTGATCCCTTCAGCGACGAAGACCGCGTCGAACGCGGCGGTGAACTTCGTGTCCCGATCGCGGAGCAGGAACCGAAGCGGCCGAGGCGGCCGGCTAGCTCCATGAGCAGGTTGCGGGCCTGCTGCGTCACCCACTCCCCCACCGGATGCGCTGTCACCCCCAGCACGTGGACCCGGCGGGTCGCCACCTCGATCACGAACAGGACATGCAGCCGCTTCGGCAACACGGTCTCCACGGTGAAGAAGTCCACGGCCAGCACACCCTTGGCCTGGGCCCGGAGGAACTGCCGCCATGACACGGCCGATCGAGTGGGTGCCGGAGCAACACCGGCACGGTGGAGAATGGTCCACACGGTCCTGGCCCGATCCTGTAGCCCAGGCGGCACAGCTCGCCGTGGACGCGGCGGTAGCCCCAGGTCGGGTTCTCCCTGGCCAGCCGCAGCACCAAAGCGCGGAGCTCGGCCGCCATGGCCGGACGGCCACGCCGATGGGGATAGGTCCACCGGCGCCGGACCAGCTCCCGATGCCACCGCAGCAGCGTAGCTGGCTGGACCAACAACCCGCGCCAGCTCGGACGGGGCAGCAGCCGCGCGGGTCCGGCCAGCACCGCCCGGTCTGCCCAGTCGACCCGCGGCCGGGCCACCCCGTGGGGTGCGGAAACTCCAACATCGCCCGTGAGCTGGCCAGCTCGCGTCAGTGGGCGACCCGATGCTGTGATGCTGCTACCCGACGCCCCCACCACCGAGGCCACACCGGTGCTGCCGAAACTCCCCTACCTCACGCTATGCCGTTCCATCCAGATGCTCGCGCTGCTTGCCCGCGGGGACGCCGCCAAGGACCTGGAGATCCTGGTGCTACGCCACCAGCTCACCGTCCTGCGCCGCCAAGTCACCCGACCCAGGCTGGAGCCGACCGACCGAGCGTTCCTCGCCGCGGTCAGCCACGCGCTGCCACAGGCTCGCTGGTCCTGCTTCATCGTCAAGCCCGAAACCCTGCTGCGCTGGCACCGCCGCCTGATCGCCGGGAGCTGGACGTATCCGCACCACCGACCGGGCCGCCCCCGCTCGACGAGGACGTCCAGCAGCTGATCGTCCGCCTGGCCACGGAGAACCCGCGCTGGGGGCTACCAGCGCATCAAGGGAGAGCTGCTCCGGCTCGGCATACAAGTCTCGGCCACCGCAGTCCGCGCCACGCTCCGCCGCCACGGGCTCGATCCTGCCCCACGGCGGACGAGCATGACTTGGCGGGCGTTCCTGCGCCGGCAAGCCGCCGGGATCGTGGCATGCGACGTTTTCACCGTCGACACCATCTGGCTGCGACGGCTGTAGGTGCTGTTCCTGCATCGAACTCGACTCTCGCCGCGTCCACCTGGCCGGGGTGACCGCCAACCCGGACGGTTCCTGGGTCACCCAGCAGGCGCGCAATCTCTTGCTGGCGTTGGAAGAGCGGGGACGACGAGTGCGTTTCTTGCTGCGCGACCGCGACGCGAAGTTCTGCCGCAGCTTCGACGACGTGGTTCGCTCGGAGGGCGCCAGGTGCTGCTGGCGCCGGTCCAGGCACCCAATGCGAACGCGTTCGCGGAGCGATGGGTTGGCACGGTTCGTGCCGAGTGCCTGGACTGGCTGCTGATCGTGGGGCGAGGACACTTGGAGCAGATCCTGCGAATCTACGTCGAGCATTACAACGCTCATCGTCCGCACCGGGGCTCCGATTGGAGGCGCCGGATCCACCCGCCAGTCTGGACGTCGTCCGTGAAGGTCACCGACGCCGGGTGCACCGACGTGACCTGCTTGGCGGTCTGCTCCACGAGTACCGGCGAGCTGCATGAACGGATTTCCGCACCCCATGCGCTCCATCTTGACCTTCGGCTCGGTCCGTCGTGCCCAGCCAGCAACAAAGGAGCAGCACATCTGAGCCAAGTTCCTCGTTGACCGGGTCCCGCCACAGATAAGGAGCTTCAGTGCCTGCGCGGATGGTATGGGCTGATCCGCTCGTTCAAAACGGCTTACGTCCGTCGGCTCTGCCGGTCGACGTACGGGCTGCCTCGCCCAGCTGAAGCGACCGCGGCTACGGTGAATGGGCGATACCAAGGCCGGCGAAGCGTGCGTAGGGTGTAACGAGGCTGGTCGACTCGAAGGGTTACCGTGGCCGGCCCACAGTCCCCCAGCCACTCCTCCAGCGTCGGGACCCTACACTTTGCCCATGCTGACCTGTCCGAAATGCGGGGAAGAGAGCCCGGATCGCTTCCGGTTCTGCGGGTACTGCGGGAGTCCGCTCGCGGTGGGCTCCACCAGGGGGGAGCGGCGGATCGTCACCGTCCTGTTCGCCGACCTGGTGGGATTCACGACCCTCTCGGAGTCCCTGGACCACGAGGACGTCGCCCGGATCCAGACGGCCTACTTCGACGCGGTGGGGGAGACGGTGGGCCGCTATGGGGGCAGGGTGGAGAAGTTCATCGGGGACGCGGCGATGGCCCTGTTTGGCATTCCTCGAGCCCGGGACGACGACGCGGACAGGGCCGTACGAGCGAGCCTGGCCCTGGTGAGCTCGGTTGAGCACCTGGCGCCTCGGGCGGGGCTGGACCGGACTGGGCTCCGCATTCGCGTCGGGGTCAACACAGGGGAGGTCACCTGCGTCATCGACTCCGCGGACCCGGAGGGGTGGCGGGTGACCGGGGACACGGTCAACACCGCGTCCCGGCTCCAGACCGTGGCGGAGCCGGGGGCCGTGCTGATCGGCGAGCTCACAGCCTTGGCGGTGACCGAGACGATCCAGGCCGAGCCTGTGGGGGCGCTCCGGCTCAAGGGGAAGGCCGTCCCGGTCAGGGCCTTCCGGGCCATCGGGGTCCGGGCCGAGCCGTCTCGTGAACACGCCCTCGGCCGACTGCGGGCCTCTACGATCGGACGCGAGCACGAGCTCCGCCGGCTGGGCGCGGCGCTGGTCCGGATCTGCCGAGGCCGGCCCGAGCGATGGGTGATCCTCGCCCCGCCAGGCGTGGGCAAGTCCCGCTTGATGGAGGAGTTCGCTGGGCGGGTCCACTCGGGTGATCCTGCGGTTCCGATCCTGCGGGCACGGGCTCGGCCCGACGTGGTGGCGCCGTACGAGCTGGTGGCCCAGCTCGTGCTCTCGGCATCGCTCGAGCCCGCGGCGACGGGCATCGATCCGGACCGCGTGCTGGCGAGAGTCTTCGAGCGCCTCGTCGGTGCCGGCTCCTCGCAGGTACGGGCGCAGGCCGTGGCCGAGGAGATGCGCCGTCTGCTTGGGATGGAGCGCCAGGGCGGGGAGGACGAGACCCGATGGGCTGACCGGCAGGCGGTGTTTGCCGCCTGGCTGGAGGGCCTGGACGCCCTGACGGAGGGCCGGCGGAGTCTCTGGTTGGTCGAGGACGCCCATTGGGCGGGGCCCGACGTCCTCCAGTTCCTCGCGTTCGCGGGCTCGCACGCAACGGGAGCGGGCCGGCTGGTCCTGGCCACGGCGCGGCCCTCGATCCTCGAGCGACGCCCCGAGTGGTGCCGAGGCGACGGGGAGCCGGCGTGGAGGCGGCCCCGCCTCCTCGACCTCCAGCCGCTGGCGCCGCTGGACGCGGCGGCGCTGGTACGAGCCCTGGTCGGCGAGGCCCTCCCGCCCGAGCTGGTGGAGACGGTGGCGGAGTCTTCGGACGGGAACCCGTTGTTCGTCGAGGAACTGCTACGGAGCTGGATCGCCATGGGCGTCCTGAGCCCCGCGGACGGTGGGTGGCGGCTGTCCGCACTGACGGATGAGACCGTCTTCCCTTCGACGGTCCAGGCACTCTACTCTGGCCAGCTCGACGACCTGGCCCCCTCTGCTCGGGACGCGGCCCGGCGGGTATCGGTGGCGGGCCGGCGGTTCCCCTTGGCTGCGCTCGGGCCGCTCGGTGTGACGCAACCGGAGGCAGAGCTCGATGCGCTGCGGCGCCGGGCCTTCGTCGCCGGCCCGGAGCCAGACGTGGTGTATGGGACTACTTTCGTGTTCCGGCACGCCTTGCTGCGGGATGCCGGATACGCGAGCCTCAGTCGTGCGGAGCGGACTCACCTGCACGTGGCCATGGCCCGATGGCTGGAAGGCCTGGCTCCCAAGGCGGAGGCTGCCGTGACCGAGCTAGTCGGACGGCACTACGCGACCGCGCTGGAGACCCTCCCGACCGTAGGCGCGGATGTCGATGGACTGGACCGAGCCGGGCTGACCCGCCTGGCGGCCGGGTGGTTCGAGCGGGCGGCCCTGTCGGCGCTCCGTCTGGCGGCGTACGACGCGTCGGCACTGCTCCTTCGGCGAGCGCTCGATCTCACCCCACAGGAGGCGTTCGCCGATCGGGCCAGACGACTCGGGCGGTTGGGCGATACGCTGCGGCGCACCGGCGACCTCGATGGATCCATGGAGGCCTTCTGGGACGCGGCCAAGGCGGCTAAGTGGATCGGGGACGCGGAGGCCCTGGCCCGGGCGGCTATCGGGTACGAGGAGGCCGTATTTCACACGCGGCGCCCCCGTGAGCCGGTGGGCGACCCTTCGGTGCTCCTGCTGCGGGACACCGAGCGGACGCTGGCCGGCCATGATTCGGCGCTCCGGGCCGAGCTCCAGGCCGCCCTGGGGAGGGCCCTGGCGTATGCCGGCGACGCGGATGGAGGATCCAAGCTCGCCCGCCGGAGCATCCAGATGGCCAAGCGCCTGGGAGACGATGCGGTGCTGGCCCGGGCCCTGCTGTGCCATCGCGCCGGCCGGGCCGAGCCTGAGCACTTGCCGGAGCGGCTGGCCGAGGCAAAGGAGATGGTGGAGGCAGCGCGCCGCACCGGCGACCGGGAGATGGAGCTGGAGTCCCGGAGGCTGTGGCTGATAGACCAGCTGGAGGCAGGTGACCTCACCGCGGCCGACCGGAACCGGCAGGCCCTTGAGGCGTTGAACGACGAGTTGGCTGAGCCTCTGTACCGCTGGTACACGACGATGTGGCGAGCGATGCAAGCCCTGTTCGACGGGAGGCTGGAGGACGCCGAGAGGCTAATCCATGTGTTCTTGGACGAGGGCAGGCGGTGGGGCTACCAGGATGTCGAGGAGGTCTTCGCCCTGCAGTTGCTGATCCTTCGGCGGGACCAGGGACGGATCCAGGAGATACGACCCTACCTGGAGGACGTCGCCCGCCGATACCAGCAACGAAGGAGCTGGGCGATCGCGCTGGCCCTGGTGTACGCGGAGCTGGGGCAGCTCGCAGCCGCTCGGGCCCAGCTCGATTCGGTCGCCCCTGGGGGGTTCGAGGCCATCCCTCGCAACCTCGCATGGTCCTCGCTGGTCGCCCTGGCTGCCGAAGTCTGCGCAATGACCGGGCAGCGAGACGAGGCCGCCGCACTGTACCCGCAGCTCGTCCCGTGGGCCGGACGCAACATCGTCACGGGCTCGGGAGCCCTGTGCTTCGGGTCGGCCTCGAGGTACCTGGGGCTCCTCGCCGCCCAGGCAGGCGATCTGGAGCGGGCCGTGGCATACCTGGAGGAGGGGCTGGCGCAAAATCGGTCGATGGGGGCTCGGCCCCAGGTGGCACGGTCGTATGTGGACCTGGCCGAGGCCCTCTGGCGGCGAGGCCGGGCCGACGATCGGGACCGCGCCCTCGACCTCTTGGCGCGTGGGGCCCTGCAAGCCCGATCACTGGGGATGGGGGTGCTGGCCACAAGCGCCGAGGACGCCGGGATCCCGGCCACCGCGCGGACCAGGCCGGATCCCGCTAGAGTCGACACTCCGAGGAGAGGAGATAATGCTCGATCTCACCACGTGCCGTGAGGTGGTTCGCCGGGAGATCGCCGCCGACCTCGTCCGGCTGGAACGGACGCCCGAGGAGCACTGGGACCGGCCGACCCGCCTGCCCGCGTGGTCGGTACGGGATCTGGCCCGCCACATCGCGTACGGCCAGAAGCTGGAGGCGGAGGCCATGCGTCGGGCTCGTGAGAGGGTCCCCGAAGCGGCAGACGCCCCGACTCCCGGACCCGACCGAGGCTCGATCCTGGAGGCGATCCGCCGCAACCACGAACAGCTGCTAGCCGAGCTGGATCAGCACACGCCCGAAAGCCTAGGCTCGGCGATCTGTCCCATGTACTACGGCCCGGTCCCGGGCCCGCTCGCGGTGAACGTGTGGGCCTTCGAGGCCGGGATCCACGCCAACGACCTGGCGGCCGCCCTCGGAAAGGGCCTCCCGCTGGCCCCGGACGTGGTGCAGGCTACGGCAGCGGTGCTGGGGACCTCGCTCCCGCTACTGGCCACGGCGGCGACCGAACGACCAGCCTCCCCCCTCGCCTTCGTCTTCGCCGGTGACACCATCCGGCTGGACGTCCGCTACGACGGCGCCACGTGGCGGCCGGGGCCGGGCCCGGCCGAGGAGACCGTCCGGATCTCCGGCGACGACACTACGGTGCTACTGTTCGCGCTGGGAAGGATCATCCTCGACCACCCGGGCCTCGCCGTCTCGGGCAGCGAGGGGGAGGCCCGAAGGTTCAAGGACTACGCCCCGGGGCCCTAGCGATCCTTGGTCGCTGGCTACTGGTACTTGGTACTCCAGCCACCGGGTCGATCGCGCCACACGGCTCTTCCAACCGGACCTGGCAGGAAGACAACTGATTCGCCGGGTCCGAGTGGCGATGCCTGCCCCAAGGCTCGGTGCGGTCGGTGGACGGTGGAATGATCGACGTGCCCGGCCAGCACGGATACCAACGGATACCAGTTGCTGACGTCCCAGGATCAGCATCCCGTCCAGCACCTCGCGGCGAATGGTGCCCGCGCACCGCTTCGCGTCGGCGTTCGCCCGCGGTGCCCGCACCGGTGTGCGAGCCACCTTTGATCCCCTCAGCGGCAAGACCATGTCAAACGCGGCGGTGAACCTCCTATCCCGATCACGGATCACAAACCGGAACCGGCCAACCCGCTCACCGAGGTCCATGGCCAGGTTGCGGGCCTGCTGGGCCACCCACTCCCCCACCGGATGCGGCGTCACCCCGAGCACGTGGACCCGGCGGGTCGCCACCTCGATCACCAACAGCACGTCCAGCCGCCGCAGGAACACCGTGTCCACGGTGCAGAAGTCCACTGCCAGCACACTGGTGGCCTGGGCGCGCAGGAACTGCCGCCAGCTCAGGGCCGACCGCTTGGGTGCCGGCTCGACGCCGGCGCGTTGCAGGATGGTCCACACGCTGCTGGCCCCGATCCGGTACTCAGTCGGCACAGCTCGCCGTGGACCCTCCGGTAGCCCCACGTCGGGTTCTCCCGCGCCAGCCGCAGCACCAACTCGCGAAGCTCCGCCGCGACACTGGGACGGCCACGCTGGTGCGGGTAGGTCCAACGACGCCGGACCAGCCTCTGGTGCCACCGCACCAGGGTGGCCGGCTGCACGAGCAACCTCGGCCAGGCTGGGCGGGGCAGCAGCCGAGCAAGCCCAGCCAGCAGCGCGCGGTCTGCCCAGTCGACCCGCGGTCGGGCCACCTGTCGGCGCAGCACCGCGACCGCGTGGCGCAGCACGAGCAACTCGGCGTCCTTGGCCGCCGAACTCCGCGCCAGCAGCCCAAGCCAGCCCACCACCTGGCACAACAGCAGCTACAGCAGTCGCAGGGTCATGCGCCGATCATCGTGGCTAGACGACCTCCCCCGCGAACGTGCAGCTCAGCACGACGATCGACTTTCTGGCACCCACAGGTTGCGCCGGTGGGGAGAGTCGTGCGGCGAGATCGAGTTGGTGGGCTGATCCATGAGTACGCCCAGGCTGCCTGAGCTGACTGAATATCCGGCACCCACAGGAAAGCGGGGAGAGG